>Ga0099811_1044053_pt1 | contig 8154 bp, 13 predicted proteins | sample DipCnscriptome_2_FD_81141 | JGI IMG/M metagenome (GOLD analysis project Ga0099811, IMG submission 81141) | Coral microbial communities from Puerto Morelos, Mexico - Diploria C B metatranscriptome (Eukaryote Community Metatranscriptome) | ecosystem: Host-associated > Invertebrates > Cnidaria >... | reverse complement strand
CTGCGAAGTGACAGTGCAGAGCTCAGTAGCACGTTGTCCAACACCGACATGGAGGATCCCACCTTCGTCATTCCGAAAACTGAAAATGCCGAGGCTACGCGAGCGAAGCTTCGAATAGACAGCGTGGAGCCCATTTCCAAAAAGTCGAGAACGGACAACGAGCTGCCTAGGCGACAGAAACTTCGTAATGAAAGCGATGAGCCAAGATGGCTAAAGTCCAGCACCGACAAGGAAGAGCCCAAACGGAAACAGCCAAAGACTGAAAATGCTGAGCCCACTCGACCAAAATTCCTCACAGAGAGCGTACTGCCCAAATGAAGGAAGTCAAGGACGGACAGCGCCGAGGCCATTCGCGCCATGCCTCGCAACGAGATAGACGAGCCAACGACTACAAAGTCCAGCAACGACATAGATGAACCCACGCGAACAAAGCTTCGAATGGACATCGTGGAGCCAACATGTGCGAAGTCCAGTACAGAGACAGAGCTTCCCAATCGTGCGTAACTACGCATTGACAAGGAAGATCCTAATGTGGCAAAATCCAGCACAGAAAGAGCAGATCCTAGTCGACCAAAACTTCGCAATGACATCGACGAGCCCACATGCTGAAAGTCCAATATGGACACCGTGGATCCTACCCGGAAGAATGTGCGCAGGGACAACGACGAGCCTAGGTGTAAGAAGTCGAGGATTGACACGGTGGAGCCCAAGCGTGCAAAACTTCTCAGTGACATGGATGAACTGAGTGTGACAAAATCTAGAAGAGACACCGTGGAACCAAGGCGAGTCATGCTGAAAACGGAAATCGAAGAGCCCAAACGGGCGAAACTTCGAACAGACAGACTGGAGCCTAAATGCAGAAAATCCAAGACAGACACAGCCGAGCCTAATCGTGCTACGCTGCGGATTGAAAGTGCTGAGCTTAAAGTCACAAAATCAAGTAGTGACACTGTAGAGCCTAACCGTGCAACACCGAACACGGAAAATGCAGATCCAAGGCGGCCAAAGCTCCTGACTGAAAATGTCGAACCAAGACGCAAAAAGTCCAAAATAGACAAAGACGATCCCAAACGTCCACACGATCGTACAGAAAGGGATGAGCCCATGTGGACAAAGTCCAGCACAGACAGCGATGAACCAAGTCTGGCCATGTTTCGTAAAGACATGGAGGATCCCATATGCAAGAAGTCCAAGACCGACAGAGCCGAACCAAGGCGAGTCATACTTCGAAGAGAGAGTGCAGAACCAAGATGAGAAAAATCCAACACGGACAGCGACGAGCCGAGTCTTGTGAAGCTTCGAATAGAGCATGACGACCCAAAGTGTACGAAGTCCAAGACGGACACTGAAGAGCCCAAGGAAGTCCTCATCAAAACTGAGAACGCGGAGCCTAGACGAGCCATAGATCGCAGTGAGAGCGAAGAACCGAGGTGTACAAAATCTAGAATTGACAGGCTCGATCCCATTCTTCCAATCTTGAAGATGGACACTGAAGATCCTAACCTTCCAAAGCTTCGTACAGACATAGTGCTGCCCAAGTGCAAAAAGTCAAGCACAGACAAGGCAGAACCCAACCGAACCATGCTGCGGACTGACAGAGACGATCCTAGATGTATAAAGTCCAAGACCGACAGAGAGGATCCACAGCGTGACATGCCAACTAGAGACAGAGCTGAACCACAGCGAGCCATGGAACGCAATGAAATTGATGATCCCAGCCTCAAAAAATCCAGAAGCGACACAGAGGATCCGATGCGAGCAAATGAACGTATGGACATTGAGGAACCGAGGAGACCAAAATCTAGAAGTGAAATCGAGCTTCCAAGTCGAGTTGCACTGAAGACCGACATTGAACTTCCAAGTCGTCCAAAGCTTCGCACGGAAAGTGTCGAACCCAGGTGCAAGAAATCCAAGACCGACATGGCTGAGCCAAAGCGTATGAAACTTCGCACTGACAACGAAGAACCTATATTTGCAAAATCCAACAAAGACATTGTGGAGCCGAGCTGAACACGTCCGAAGACAGAAAAGGCACTTCCTATTCGGCCAAATGATCGAAGAGAAAGTGATGAACCCAGGCGAAGGAAGTCTAGGATGGACACGGCTGAGCCAATGCGTCCAAAAGACCTCATCGAAACTGAAGAGCCAAACTTTACAAAGTCAAGAATAGACATTGAGGAGCCACATCTTCCGTAACTGCGAAGAGACAACGTGGAACCAAGGTGTAAAAAATCGAGTACCGACACTGCAGAGCCCAATCGTGCAAAGGATCGCAGCGAAACAGTCGAGCCAAGGCTTAAGAAATCCAGGACTGACACAGTCGATCCCATCCGTGCTAAGCTTCTCACAGACAGCGAGGATCCAAGCAGAACATAATCTAAGAAAGACACGGAGGAACCAAAGCGAGTGCAGCTGAAAACGGAGAATGCAGAGCCCATGCGCGCAAAGCTTCTGAGGGAAAATGAGGAGCCGAGGTCAGTGAAATCCAATATTGAAAAGGAGGATCCGAAGCGACTGCGTGAGAAGATTGAGAAATGGGATCCCACTCGCGCATAGCTTCGAAGCGAAAGCGAGGACCCCAGGTGCAAGAAATCTAACACGGACATCGATGATCCAAAACGAACCATGCTTCGCAGCGACAGAGCAGACGCAAGGTAAACACTATCCAGTATTGACAGCGTGGAACCCAATCGAGACATGCCGAAGACCGAAAACGCAGAGCCCATCCTGGCGCAAGACCGAAGGGACAACGTAGATCCTAATCTCAAAAAATCAAATACGGACATGGAAGATCCCAAGCGACTCATTGATCTCACAGACAGTGCAGAACCGAAGTGAGCACAGTCCAGGACCGAAAGACATGATCCCAATCGCGCCTGTCCAAAAACCGACACGGCCGAACCAAGACGACCAAAACTGCGGAGGGAGAGAGTCGATCCCAAGTGCAAAAAATCCAGAACTGACAAGGCTGAGCCTAAGCGTGCAACACTTCGCAATGACAAGGACGAGCCCAAATCCACAAAGTCCAGTAATGACAAACTGGAACCTAATCGTCCCACACCAAACACCGACAGAGCGGAGCCACCGCGTCTGAAACTTCGAAATGACATCGAAGATCCCAGCAGAAGTAAATCGAGAACGGACACCGCTGAGCCCAAACGAGCGAAAGATCTCACAGACAGTGAAGAGCCGAGGAATCCAAAATCCAACAGAGACAGCGAGGAACCAAGGCGACTTGTGCCAACGACCGAAAAACAGGAGCCGAGTCGGGCCACCATCCTCAATGAAAGCGTTGATCCAAAGCTAGCAAAACTTCTTACTGAAAGACTCGATCCCAAATGCAAGAAGTCCAGGATTGACATTGCAGAACCAAGTCTCACCATGCTTCTGATAGACAATGAAGATCCAAGGTGCACACCATCAAGAACGGACAGAGAAGAACCCATTCGTGAGATGCCACAGATCGAGAAGTTGGATCCTAATCGGGAGAAGCTTCGGAGCGAGAATGAGCTGCCGAAATGGCTGAAATCCAAGACTGAGAACGACGACCCCAAACGCAGACCGCCGAAGACAGAGAAGCAGGATCCCATACGAGCAAAATCTCGGAGAGAAAGTGACGAACCGAGATGCAAAAAGTCAAGGACCGACATTGCAGAACCCAGTCGTACAAAGCTTCTTAAAGAGAGGGAGCTACCAACGTCGACAAAGTCCAAGAGTGAAAACGATGAGCCCATTCGAGACATACCAAAAACGGACATTGCCGAACCACAGCGGGCAAAACTTCGCAAAGACAACGAAGACCCTAAACGCAAAAAGTCTAATAGCGACATCGATGAACCAACTCTCACAAAGCTTCGTACTGAGATTGAAGAGCCAAGATGTGTCCAATCCAATAGGGACATGGAACTGCCAAAATGTGCCATGCCAAGGACCGAGAAGGCCGAGCCTAAACGACCGAAGCTGCGCAAGGAGAGCGAAGACCCAAATCGACTAAAGCTTCTGACCGACAAAGCAGATCCAAGATCTGCAAAATCAAAAACTGACAAAGATGAACCAAGGCGTGTCCTTGACCAAATAGACATGTGCGATCCTAATCGGCAGTATGATCGGAGTGACAGTGATGAGCCCAGCTTGAGGAAGTCCAAGACAGAGAGAGCTGAGCCCAAACGAGCATAGCTTCGTAAAGACACCGCAGAACCGAAGTGTGCAAAATCAAGTAACGACAGCGAGGAACCTAGCCGGGACTGTCCAAAGACAGACAAGGCGGATCCCAAGCGTGCGAATGATCGAACCGAGAACGTGGAACCAAGGTGCAAAAAATCCAGAACTGAAAGTGTCGACCCCAGACGAGCATTACTTCGGATGGACAAACAAGAGCCTAAGTGAGAGAAGTCCAATAAAGAGAAGGAAGACCCAAGACGGGTCTTTCCAAAGACTGACAAAGAGGATGCACAGCGCACAAAGTTTCGCACTGACAATGTGGAGCCTAAATGGAGGAAGTCTAGAACAGAAATGGCAGATCCCAATCTTACAAAGCTACGCAGGGACATCGTGGAGCCGAAGTGAGCGCAATCAAGAAGTGAAAGGGACGAGCCCATCCGAGCCATGCCAACAAGCGAAAATGACGACCCAAGACGCGCAAACATTCGCAAAGAAATTGAGGAGCCAAAGCTGGCAAAACTGCGCACCGACAGTGACGAGCCTAGATGCAGGAAGTCTAGGATGGACATGGCAGAGCCCAAGCGCACCAAACTTCTTACAGACAGCGACGATCCAAGATGAGCACTATCTATCAGCGACAGTGAAGCTCCTAATCGAGCAAGACCAAAGACCGAAAATGTGGATCCCAGTCGGCAGAAGCTACGCACTGACATAGAGCTTCCCAACCTCAGGTAATCCAGAAGAGACATGGCTGATCCAAAACGTGCCATGCTTCGCACCGACAGGGAGGAGCCAATATGCACAAAGTCTAGGACAGAGAGTGAGCTTCCCAAACGAGTTACTCCCAAAACAGAGAAGGCGCTACCCATCCGTGCAAAAGATCGAATGGACATAGAAGAGCCTAAACGCAGGAAATCGAGCACTGACACTGAAGAACCCAATCGACTGAAACTGCGTAACGACAGAGCAGAGCCTAAATGCACAAAATCCACCAGCGACAAGCTCGACCCGATTCGTAAAAAACTGCGGAGTGACACAGCGGAGCCCACGTGACCGAAATCCAGAAGAGACAACGTGGATCCAAAGCGAGCCATGCCCATCACAGAGAAGGCAGAACCGAGACGACCATAGTTTCTTATGGAAATGGTGGATCCAATGCGCAAAAAGTCTAAGATTGACATTGCAGAACCAAACCTGGCAAAACTTCGCACCGAAAGGGTGGACCCTAAGTGCAGGAAATCCAACACGGAGACTGCAGATCCAAGGCGTAAAAAGCTGCGCATTGAAAGAGTGGAGCCAAGATGGGCGCAGTCTAAGAGAGACACAGAGGAACCCAATTTCGAGAAACCAAAGATCGACATGGAAGAGCCGACGCGGACGAAATTACGTAATGACATTGACGAGCCCAAATGCAAGAAGTCCAGCACAGACACCGCAGAGCCCATACGGCTGACGCTTCGCAACGACAGCGACGAACCTAGATCACAGAAACCCAACAGTGACAAAGAAGAGCCAAGACGACCCAATCCGAAGACTGACAGAGTGGAACCCACTCGGAAACACTTTCGCAACGAAAGCGTCGATCCCAAGCGTAAGAAGTCCAAGACTGACACAGAGGATCCTAGACGGGCAAAGCTACGCAAGGACATGGAGGATCCTAGGTCGATGTAGTCCAGTAACGACATCGATGAGCCCAACCTGCTGACTCCCAAAACAGACAAAGTCGAGCCAAGTCGGGAGTATTGCCTCACTGAGACCGACGAAGCAAACTTGACAAAATCCAGCATCGACACCGCGGACCCACAGCGTGCAAAGCTTCGCAGTGACAAAGATGAACCTAGGTGCAGGAAATCCAACACAGACACTGCTGAGCCTAGTCGTGTATAGCTTCGCACAGACAGCGTGGAGCCCAACCTCAGAAAGTCAAGAACTGAAACTGTGGAACCTAGCCGAACAAACGAACGCACTGACATAGATGATCCAAGATGAAGGAAGTCTAGGACCGACAAAGAGCTTCCTAATCGTGCAAAGTTGCGCAAAGACAGCGATGATCCGATATGCAATATGCCCACTAAAGACACGGAAGAACCTATTCGAGCAATGCTTCTGATTGACAACGAGGAGCCAATGTGCACAAAGTCAAGGATTGAAACAGTTGAACCAAACTTGGACATGCCAACAATAGACAACGAGGACCCTAAACGTGCAAAGCACCTCACAGACAGACTGGATCCCAGTCGCAAATAATCCAGAACCGAAAGGGAGCTTCCAAGTCGTGACATGCTCCTCAAAGACAGGCTAGACCCAAGATGCACTGCATCAATGACCGACAGGGTGCTTCCCAAGCGGGCCATTCCAACAACCGACAATGCGGAACCAAAGCGTAAATAATTCCTTACAGACACTGATGAACCCAAATGCAAGAAGTCCAGGATAGACACAGTTGACCCAAGTCTGGCGAAGGATCGCACCGACATAGCTGACCCAATCTGAACACCATCCAACACTGACATGGAGGAGCCGCAACGCATCACACCCATCACCGACATTGCTGAGCCTACCCGATAATAATTACGTACCGACAAGGAGGAGCCTAAGTGTAAAAAGTCAAGCATAGAGACTGCAGAACCTAATCGGACATATGACCTGACAGACATCGAGGATCCCATTCGCAAGAAGTCCAAGACAGACATCGTGGAGCCAAATCTGGAAAAGCTTCGTACCGACAATGAAGAACCAAGATGTGCATAGTCAATCACTGAAAGTGAGAACACGGAGCCAAATCGGTTCAGACCAATGACTGAAAGCGAAGATCCAATCCTGACGAAACTTCGAACCGACATTGAGGATCCTAGTGTCAATAAGTCCAGGATTGACATGGCCGAACCGAGCCGTGAAAAAGATCGCAAGGAGAGCGAAGAACCTAGAGAAGCGAAGTCCAAAACTGACAGAGAGGAGCCAAGGCGCAGGAAGCTTCTCAAAGACACAGAAGAACCAACCAGTGCCCAGTCCAAAACCGAGAGTGAAGACCCCAAGCGGCAACTTCCCAAAAGTGAGCAGGTGGAACTTAGTCGCAAGTACTGTCTCAGAGACAAGGAGGAACCGAGTTCAATCTTGTCCAAAAGAGAAAGAGAAGATCCCAAACGAGCAAAGCTTCGAATCGACAATGTCGAACCCAAATGTACGAAGTCCAACAACGACAAGGAAGAGCCGAGCAGAGACTTTCCAAATACCGAAAGCGAAGAGCCCATGCGGGCAATTGATCGAAGAGAAATCGAGGACCCAAGGTGTAAGAAATCCAAAATCGACACAGCGGATCCAAATTGAGCAACGCTAATCACAGAGACTGTTGATCCCAGGCGGCATAAACTGCGTAGCGAAAGAGAGGATCCAAGGTGACTGACATCAAGTACTGACAGAGAAGAGCCCAAGCGGGTGAAACTCCTCAGTGACAGTGTTGATCCTAATGTGGTCGTGTCCAATACAGACAACGAGGATCCGAGTCGCAAGAAGGATCGCAAAGACAAACTGGAACCCAATTGCACCAAGTCGAGCACAGAAATCGACGAGCCCAGCCGAGTGCAGCTAAACAGTGACATTGTGGAGCCTAGTCTGAGCATGTTCCTCAAAGACAGGGTGGAGCCCAGATGCAAAAAGTCCAAGACAGACAGAGCTGATCCTAATCTGAGGCAGCTTCTCACCGACATCGAACTACCAACAAGCATGCTATCCAGAACAGACACTGTTGACCCAAAACGGGTGACACCCATGATGGACAAGGTGGAACCAAGCCGCGCAAAGGTCCTCACTGACAGCGATGAGCCCAACTTCAAGAAGTCAAGGATTGACAAGGACGATCCTAGCCTTACACAACTGCGGATCGAAATGGAGGAGCCGATAAGGGCATAATCCAAAACTGACAGCGTGGAACCAAGCTGGAGCTTGCCCATGACAGAGAGAGATGAGCCCATACGGCACATTGACCTCACAGAC
>Ga0099811_1102494_pt1 | contig 8180 bp, 6 predicted proteins | sample DipCnscriptome_2_FD_81141 | JGI IMG/M metagenome (GOLD analysis project Ga0099811, IMG submission 81141) | Coral microbial communities from Puerto Morelos, Mexico - Diploria C B metatranscriptome (Eukaryote Community Metatranscriptome) | ecosystem: Host-associated > Invertebrates > Cnidaria >... | reverse complement strand
GTAGGTCAAGAATAAAGATTTCAAATACACAAAAAATAAGTTTACTCACCAGAACATAAACTCCTTAGCATTTTACAGGATCTAAAATCTTACTGGAACTTGTGTCTCGTGAAAAAGAAAACTGAACAAAAAATTAAAGCAAAACATCATTAAATATTTAAGACTGACAAAGCATGTACTGTATAGTAGTGCCATATACCTTTTCCTGATGATAGTGTCACATAAACATGCATGACTAAAATGTGATCACAAGTTATTAGACCTTGAACCTTTCAGTATAGAATTGCGCCATAGAAAACTCCTTTAGTGTGTTACGTTCGAAGATATCTATCGAGATGGAAGAAAGAACAAAAAGCTGTGATTCAATTTAGCATACCAGCATGATTATTTGTTGAGGGATCGTTCACAACAAAAGCGGTGACCCTGCCACAACAGTTCTGAGGTGGAAACCATGGAAAAACTTAACAACTCAATTGAGGCGAAGCTATAACTTTGTAAGTTTACAAATGCAAAAACATCCACTACGGTGGAGAAACAAGGTGACCCATCTGTGGAGAGACTAAGGAACACTCTAGCCAAGAAAGTAGAAGAGGTTCTGTCACAATCCCAAGGTAAGAGTTCAAGAGCTACGGTTTGAAGCAGGGCATGAAGAAGGGGAAAGTCTAACTTGGAGCGCAGATCTTGAAACAAAGCTAGGTGTGGTTGGAAAAGCTATTGATAGCCTTGACATAACAATTAAGGAGCCACAAACGAACAAGAAAAGGAAGCAGCACTAATCAGGGAAAAGAATAAATACATTTTGAAGCTTATATATGAAACAAAAATGGAAGAAAATCAGAAAGATTGGATAAAAATCAATCATCGCTAAGCTGCCAAAGAAGCAAATTACAAAGTTTAAAGCCAACCTTATTTCCAGGGTCTCTTACCTTTCTGCCCTGGAGCAAGAGAGGAGAGACTCTGGCAAAGGCTGGTCACATGCTACTTTGACAATTGAGAACATCAGGGAGTGGTCCTCGCTAATCAAGCAATTTGTCGTGTTGAGCTTTGTCAAATTCAAAGCATGACTATGATTGTCAATACGAAGCTGCTGAAAGAGATGTAGTTGCGTTCTCTCACAAAGGCTTGACACCAGTAAACAAGCTTGGAAAAGGAAACCACCAACATTCCCGTCCACCTAGACATCCAAAGTCTCCTGGCAAGGGCCAAGGCAAGTTAAATTCTCCTCTAAACAACAGCACTTCACCATGTTTGAGCTGTGGAAAATCGGGTCATCCACAATCGCAATGTAAGTACAGGTAGTATGCTTGTCATTCCTGTGGAAGATCTGGTCACATCGCTGAGGCATGCAAAAGCAAATCTGAGAAGGTTCACATGGTTGAAGAGCCGGAGCCAGGGCACGTCCGCATCAGGTTCAATGGATCCATTTTCATTCTCATTGTACAACCTCTGTACAGAGAAAAATGGCATTGAAATACCAGTTCAGCTCAATGGAGTTAACCTCCTCGTGGAATTAGACACTGGGGCCGGAGTCTATTATTTTACAAGAGACATTCAATAAGCATTTCAAGGGAACTCCTCTGGGAGAGATTGGCTGACCCAAGTGAAACTCGACTGGAAGCAAATGTGCAGCATCCGTGTCTCCGACACTGACCTGTCACAAGCTGTGAAGTCGAAATTGCAAGCTACAATTCAGTCTCACCACAATGTGTTTCAGCCTGGCTTGGGAACAATCAAGGGTATCACTGCCAAGTTGGAAATAAAGTTTGATGCTCAGTCAAAATGTTTCAAGGCACGCGAAGTACTCTACTCCCTCCAAGAAGCTGTGGAAGGAGAGTACAACCACCTGGAATCCAAAGGCATTGTCGAAAGGGTAGAGTTCAGTGATTGGGCCACACCTATGGTTCACGTTCCAAAGGCAGACGGCACAACACGTCATGTGGCGATTATGCCATCACTGTCAACCCACAACTCAATGTTCCATGGTATCCAATTCCTCTTCCTGAGGATGTCTTCGTCAAATTGCGTGGAGGTAAGCTATTCACTAAACTAGATGCAACCAAGCTGGACGTATTTCTGCATAAAAGTCTGAGAAGGATTATGAAGATCTATTGGCCTATGAAAACATCAAACGAGGAGATTCAAAACCGGGCTAACATCAGCACCATCAGTGAGCAAATCTTCCGACGGCGATGGAAGTTCATCGCCCACATGGCAAATTCATTCACAACCTTAGTTCCATTCTCCAACCTCTCAATAAGCTGCTTCAGAGGAATCAAGGATTCACCTGGTCTCCCCAGTGCGAGGAAGCCTTTAATAAAGTATTCACTAACATCTTCGAACGTCTTGGTTCATTATGACCCCAACTTACCAGTGGTCCTGGAATGCAATGCTAGCCAATACAGTATTGGCACCGTCATTCTCCACCGCTTCCCGAATGGAAACGAGAAGCCAATTGCCTATGCATCAAGATCGTTGAATTCTTCAGAAAAGAATTACAGCCAAATCGAGAAAGAGGGTCTTGGTATCATCTTCGGAGTCACCAAGTATTACATGTATCTCTTCAGTCGCAAGTTCGTACTTCGAACTGATCACAAGCCCCTGCTGAAGATCTTTGCACCAGACTCGGCTGCACCAGACTCGGCTACACCAGTATTGGCAGCAGCAAGGCTTCAGCGATGGTCACTCCTCCTATCTTCATACCACTACAAGATCGAGTTCAAGCCTTCTGCTGAAATAGCTAGTGCTGATGCTCTATCAAGGCTTCTGCTTAGATACAAGAAGGATTCAAGTGTTGAAGAGGAAATATTCCATGTAGCCAGCCAGCAGCTAAACAAGCACCCGGCCTCGGCTACACATATTGCTAGAGAGACTGCAAGGAACCTAACCACTGTAAGGGCCTTGTCTCTGACTCAGTATGGTTGGCTTAACAACTTCTGCACCGACCCTAACCTCAAGCCATACTTCCTTCACAGACACAAGCTCTCTGTCGCGCAAGGCTGCCTTATGTGGGGTATGCGAACCATCATACTGCCTACCTTACGACACCCCATCCTGGATGAGCTACACAGAGCACATCCTGGAATCGCACACATGAAGGCAACTGCACCCAGTCATGTATGGTGGTCAGGAATAGACAGCAACATTGAGGAGACCGCTCCCAGATGCCAACAGTGCAGTAAAACCAGGAAAGCTCCCCCAGTTGCACCACTATCTTCGTGGTCATGGCCCACCGCACCATGGCACCACATTGATTTTGCTACTCATCAATCCAATCATTATCTCATCGTGGTCGATGCACATTCTAAATGGCCTGAAGTAGTTGGTCCCATGAAAACTACCACTGCAGAAAGCACAGCCAATGCCCTGCACAGAATCTTCGCAAGATACGGGCTCCCAACTCAAGTTCTCAGGGACAAAGGTACACCCTTCTCTTCCGCTGAATATGAAGAATTCCTGCAGCAGAACGGTGATCAGCAAGTACTTGTTTCCCCTTATCACCCATCCTCCAATGGATTAGCAGAGAGATTTGTTCAGACTTTCAAGCATGCCTTGGATTCATCAGCCTCAGATCCTGCTTGCTCTATACAGCAATGGATACAGAACTTTCTACTCTCTTATTGCAGTACTCCACACGCCACTACTGGAACTTCACCATCCAAGCTTTTCTTGCGGCGAGAGCTACGAACAAGGCTGTCACTTACTAAGCCATACCTCAGTAGTCACGTGGCTACACAGCAAGGCAAGATGAAGTTCTACCACGACAGACATTCCAAGTTTAGAGACCTGTCCATGGGCGACACTGTTCTGACACGTGATCACTTATCAAGGCAGAAATGGCAGTCGGGTACAGTGTTGAAGCACAGTTCCCCACATTCTTATCAAGTCCAACTAGATGATGGCCGAATTTGGAGACACCATGTGGATGACATTCTTCAGAACAATCCTGCCACTAAACCAGCAGAGCCTCCCACATCATCTCCAGATGAAGTACTTCAACCTAGTTCTGTTGAGGAGGTCTCACATTCTCCAACCACTATTGCACCTGTGTCTAATGTTCCAGTGGCAGATGCGACCCGGATTGAGTCACCACCCATAGCTCCTGTCACTCCCAAACTGCGGAGGTCCACACATGTTTCCAAACCCCCACAGAGACTGATTGAACAGATGTTATATTACTTAAGTAAAAGAAAACTTTGCTTCGTTTGCGTGACATTGCTCAAGAAACTTTATAGATGTTTCAGTAGCAAATGCTGTATGATAATTTTTCTCACAAAACGCGCTTAATTGCAAAGTTGCCAAAGCTTGTTGATCATCGATCGAGATCGAACTGACTACAATTTGGTCCACGGCTTTGACGAACGGTGTGTGTTCGCTTTTAAACATGACTCTGTGAACTCTTTTCACCGATACTTTCATTTATGTATACAGACAATTCTAAATTAAAAGGACCTGCTGAAGTTATGACTTCATAAATCACGACGAGAGTCGCGTCTCGCGAGACGAGATTCTCGTCTCGCGAGAGAGTGGTAACTTACTTTTGAGCGGTACTGTAGTTGTTTTGAACTGAGTCTAACATGCAAGTAGGTTATTTGTATAATCAGGATGACTCACAAGGACTGTCTTACTGTGACTCTTTATTCCCTTTTTTTCCCTATGTTACTCATGTACAACATATCTCAGTGGAGGGGTGTTATGGTTCATGATGTCATACTATATTATGTATTGCCCAGATGAGAGCCCACAATGTTTTACACGTGTTTTGGAATACAGTTTGAGTTCGGCCATCTTGTGTGTTGTAGTGGCTGCATTTCTCCCTCGAAAACATAACAACGATAACACTGTTTAGGCTTTCATCATCCCCATTGTTGCCTGGTGGAGTAATCGAACAGCACCTAAACAACCTCCCATCACATTTTTTCCATGAGAAGCAGAAGAGATCAGAAGAAGTCTCTACGTTGACAACGTAGTCTGCAGGGATAAAACTGTTACCAACACCCAACATTTAAAGCAGACCTCTCAGTCTATCTTCAAGGAAGGAAAATGAGCTTCATAAATGGCATTCTAATCTGCCTTCCCTGTAGTAGTCAACAGCTCAAGAAACAACAGCAGAAAAACAACTGAATTCTCCGAAAAGTCAAAACCAGACCTTACCATATAGAACAGTTGGGGGTGAAAGGAACAGAAAACAAGTTGCTCGGCATACCATGGAGCAAAACTCTTGACACAATCCTAGTCATCTTTCCAGAACTGATCAAGAAAGCAACCAAAACCAAAGTCATCGTAAAGTTAGCAACGATCTACAACAACTTGGGATTGTCAGAACTCATCACCTTAGAGGAAAATTCTTTACAGAGAAGCATGTAAATCCCAAATTTCATGGGACCAAGTGCTGCCCAAGGAGCACATAACCAACTGACAAACATAGGAAAGAAATCTCCCTGACAAGGTAAAAGTACTGCGGAGCATAATTCAACATCAGGAAGAAATCAATAGTATCAACCATCACACCTTTAGTGATGCAAGCAGCCAAGATTTATCAGCAGCAGTGTATGCCATAACACACCAACCATTAGGCATTTTGCAAGGACTGGTAGCTGCAAAGTCCAGTATTGCAAAGAAGGGAGTGACAATACCAAGGCTCCAACCACTGGCAGGGCAAATGGCAACCAATCTGGTGCACAATGTGAAAGGTGCTCTACAAGGATTTCCACTGTTGGACGGACAGCACCGTTGCTCTCCAATGGATCAAGTAGCAGAGAATACAAACAGTTTGTCAGCAATTGAGTGAAAAAATTACAAAACAAGGATTACATTCGGTGGCACCATGTGGGTTCAAAGATGATCTGAGTCGTTGAGGCGAAAAAGTAACGAGTGCTCAGACCTATGGTGGAAAGGACCATTGTGGTTAGCCTATCCAGAAGTGGCCATAAGATATCGTCACCAGTCCTACCAAAGGAACTCAGGTCAAGTTTAAGGTCAAAGAAGTACTTACACTAACCATGACAACAAGTCACAAAATGGAAGAAAGAAGAGGAAACCTGTGCAAGACCATTCTAGTTGGTTGGTGAGTAGCATGGTTTGACTGAAACTGCAGAGTGGAAGGTCAACAAAGGACCACCAGACCAAAAAGAAAACCCGCCAGAGAATTCTGGGGTATGTAATACACAAGTCATATGCCAAGTTTCAACAAAGTTTCCAATCTCCAGAGAAATAAAGACAGATTGTACAAGTGCAGAGGCCGCATCCAAGGAAATTATCTTATCTATCTTTTAGGCAAAGCACTGTTTAGTAAGAAGCTGGTTATGCATGCAAACATGCAGACTCTGTACTGGGGAGTCAGTTTAACAATAGCCAAGATCAGAGAAAGATATTGGATACTGTGTTTACAATGTTTGACAGAGCAAGTGATAAGGAATAGTCAAGGATGCAAATTTTTCCAGGCGGTAGCACTAAGGAATCCTCCTACAGGAAGTTTACCAAAAGAGAGAAGGAAGGATCAATGCCATACAAGTTCATTGGAGTGGACTTCGCTGGGCCCATAAAGTACCACAGTAAGACCAAGAAAGAAGTAAAAGCTCACATCATGCTCTCACCCAATGTATATACCTGGCTCTGCTGCCGGACCAAAGTGCTGAGGAATTCCTGCACAGTTTGAAGCGCTTCATAGCAAGGAGAGGGTGCACCAGGAAAATTTCTGACAATGGGAAATCTTTTCTCGCAGCAGCAAAGTGGCTGAGGCATACAAGGCAAGATGTGAAGCTGAATGACTGGCTAACTAAACAAGGGATAACACAATGATTTAATCTCAGCAGAGCACCCTGGTGGGAAGGCCATTTTTTTGAGAGGTTAATTGGCGTGGTAAAATGAAGTCTATAAAAGGCAATTTGAAATTGGAAACTGAGGAGGCACAACCAGGAGGAGATCATTTTCGACATAGAAACCACCCAATATGACAGACCACTTGTCTACGTAGAAGATGATGTCCAAATGCCAGTTCCACCATTATGCTGTTTGTGCAACCCAATCAACTGCCAGGGCAAGAACCAAGTACTATTTAGGATGTTAGCCTAAGGAAACATGCCAAATACTTGCAGAGGTGTAAAGACATGCTGTGGGTGAGATGGAGTACTAAGTATCTGAAGGCTCTTAGGGAAGGACACAACCTCAACCACAAGGCAGAAGAAACAATCTTAAGCAGAGAAGATATGTTGTGGTAAACAAGGGAGAGGAACAAAACAGAGTGGAAGATCGCAATACATGTAGTTGAGCGGTTGATCCTAGGCAGAGATAGTAAGGGGAGTATGCCTGAGAGCTGGCAAGTCCTACTTAGAGCGACCGGTACAACATCTCTGTCCACTGGAGTTGTCTTGTGACAAACCTACTTAAGAGAAGGCTGTGATGCTAAACGCCCACACTTCAGAATTTAAACCCAGACGCGCTTCCACAGTTGCATGTCAACATACCACTGAAATAGCAGATGCCAAAATAGCAGAGGATAAATGAGAACTAAACTGAACTTCTCTTTGCATAATTGCATTAAATAGTTCTGAGTAGGGACCCTTACAACCCAAGTTTAATTTCAAGTTTTAGATCATTGACTATTTGACTCCCCAAGAGACAAATAGGGGGAGAGTGTTGCAGACGATAGCGTGACATAAATGTGATATAGTGTGACTAAAATGTGATCAGAAGTTATTCTTACAGTTGTTGTTCAGCAGTTCAAATAATTTTTTTTTATTATATGATCTTTCATATATTCATTTGCATTATTCACCTTCTATGAGAATATTAAACTCACAATGTGACCAGCTCCCAGTTGGCTTGATAGCTCAGTTGGTATAACACTGCACCAGTATCGCAGAGGTCATTGGTTCGAACTTATTCAGGCCTGAATTTTTTCAGGCTTTAATTTCCCAACTGCTTAAGTTGTGTGCCTAACTGTGATGATCAATCATGTCTTCATATTTCGTATTGTCAGTTATAAATTCTACATGTATGTTAGTGTCAAGACACCTGTCTTAAATTAGTATTTCAAATACAAAAAATTAGGTTACTCACCAGCAGTTCAAACATACACTTCTTAGCATCTTGACTAAGCAATCACTAGTCGGTTAGCGGGAGCTGTTCTTCACAATTACCAAAATCTGACAGCATCTTGTGTCTTACAATAAATACAAGTA
>Ga0099811_1183531_pt1 | contig 8224 bp, 4 predicted proteins | sample DipCnscriptome_2_FD_81141 | JGI IMG/M metagenome (GOLD analysis project Ga0099811, IMG submission 81141) | Coral microbial communities from Puerto Morelos, Mexico - Diploria C B metatranscriptome (Eukaryote Community Metatranscriptome) | ecosystem: Host-associated > Invertebrates > Cnidaria >... | reverse complement strand
ATGTGTAGTTGCTGTTGTCATGAGTAGCAGATTGTAGATAATATCACTGGAAGGTATAGCAAGTATAATGTCTGTAATGCAGTATTGTTGGCAAAATGGAAAGAACATTGATAGCATGTGGTCCCAGGTGTCCGGCTGTGCATCAGTTTTGCAAGAAAGCAAGCAAAACTAAGACCTTTGAATAAACAAATAAGTTATTCTTGAATGCTTCAGTGGACTGCCTGAGGGAGGGAAGCCAAATGTGACCCAATCATAAAAACTTTGGAAGACCAAACCTTCCTGGTCAACCGAGACCATAGCTCAAGGCAGAATTTAAGATTAACTGTGTAGTTAATTCTTTTAAAAGGCTGTCTGTGCTATTTTTAAAAGTTACTCCCTCTGGAAATTATGTCTCTAGTTATATTTTTAGTTTAGAATATTGATCATGAATCAAATCACATTTGTTAACCTTTTTGAATATGTCCCTTAGTAAGTTTTCAATTTGATGACCCTTGAAGAACTGTGTATACTTATCTTGATGTCTGGAAATATCCTGGAAATATTCAAAATCCCATCTCAGTACACAATGAAAGTAATACAACTCGTCATGTGATGACCCTGCAAAGCTCTTTTGGTTGCACCAAGATGGCTACCAATTCTGGGTTAAAACATCTGGACTTTGAACAGCTAAAAAAGCAGTTTTCACATATTGTCCGCAAAAAACGTTGACAATATCTTAAAATATTGCTAAAAGTATTAGGTTCAAACCAGAGCTACGAAAATTCATTTCAGTAGCACCATAAAGTTCTATAAATAATGTCACATGGAAACACTCAAGACACTGTAAAGAAAAACAGACGCCTTGATAAGCTAGCTGCAGACTCCTTTCATTTATAGTGTTGTCTACGGACAACGACTCTCCTGTTTACCAGAGGGTAGCCTCCTCTGAATGTTATGAAAAGTATAGTTAGCATGTTTGCACCTGTCAACGTATCCTGAGGCATTGCATACTGAACAGTATATGTAAGTTTTGTAAGGCTGTTTGGGATTCACATATGAGAAGATGGACTCGAAGAGAAAGGTCATCACTGAATGTTCCCTGTTATTTTAGCTGTTAGTGCCTACAGTACATATGTAACATATATTTTAAGTTAGTGTGGAGTTCAAAGAATTTAATTAGAATGCTGTGGGTCTTTTTGTTTTTGGACAACAGGTCACAATACTTAAATGGTACTGCCAGTGTAAAATCGAACTGATAGGATATTAAGGAAGTGAAAGTATTTTCCTGTTGATACAGGAAAGTTACTTCTTTAAAACCTGAGTGTCCCTCTTATAATATAAGAGCTCTGACATATATTTTTCTGTTTTGTAAATCAACATGATTATTTTTAATCAACAGGCTGGTCTTCCTCCACCACTGCAGACTTCTCATGATGTATCTTTGTCAAGTCCAGACTGTAAGTAAACTAAGTGGAATGATTATCAGGGAGAGAATCATATCTTTAGAAGCGACGGAATGCTCTCAAGGAACAACCTGAATAGTTCACAACACCCAAAATACTTACCCAACCAGACATTGCTGACAATATGCCGGTAACTGTCAACCAAAATAAAATGAAAAACACCAACCCTAATCCTTACCATTAATCCAATCCTAGCCCTTAGCTAATCTGATGTCAAGGATGTCTGTGGCAGGTTTTGTTTGATTAAATTTGTACCCTGAACTACTTTTCTACAGGAAAGTGTAACTTCATTTACTGACTGTAGGTTTTTTATTCAAGGAGGGACATAGAGATTGACCAGTTCAGTTTAGGTACTACGTGCGTATACACAAATACCTCAAACCTATATACATGTCTAATATATAGGGAGTGGGGAATGCGCGAGGCTATGTCCATAAGTGTTGTTCAGATTGATGTTACCAAACTGTGTATGTGAAATAGTTATGTAATCACGCAAATAAATCTAAGGTGCTTGTTCTGTAAGGAGACGAAAGTAATTGAAGGTTATCATATACCTTCAGAGGTGTCACACATCCATGCAATGTCAAATTAAAACGTGTTGAGCTGGCTATCAAAATGTCAAGAGTTTTGAAATGAATTGTCAAATTTTTAGTGACCTTTAAATGTGAACATCCAAATCATTTTTTTTAAACCCTTTTGAAAGCTACAAGTCAAAGGGAATTATTCCTTTGCCCTCAAATTTAGACATTGTTGAATTTTTAGACCTCTAAATGCAAGTGTCTGAATCACCTTCTGAAAGCTACAAGTCAAAACAAATTTCATTTTTCACATTTATAATTTGCCCCTCAGTTTTGGAAGGAAAGTCATAATATACCACCAAAGAATCTTGTAGCAACTACACTTCAGTAGAAGATTCAAAGTCTACACAAGAATGGGTCAAAAACACTTAAAAAATTATCCTGTGACGTGACAGAAATAATTAAAAATATTTTGGAACTTTTTGAAGGATGTATTTTCTATCAGGCAGGCTATTCAACTGGGCAGTCTGAGCCAAAATGGTTCACTTACTAATTTATTTTTGTGATTTGTCAATGACCACACCGTTGCTCCCAATTGGCAAACTCTTCCAAGAGAAGAGGAGTTAGGTAGTTTGAAAGCTAAGATTCAGAATTATCTTACTGTGGTCAATATCAGTAGACAATTTCATGGCTTGTGTTTGTAGCCAATATAACATGCATTCGGATTGGCCACTTCAAGGGCATTATTCTCCTGTAATGCCCACAGGCAATTATGAGCCTGCAAAAACAAAGCAAAAAGCCATATAATCAACAACTTATTAACCTTGAATGGTCATGCAGTCTTCATGGAAAAATCTCAACCCTCAGCCTGGCCATATTGACCTTGTTATATCTCTGTCAATATGGCAAGGTCTTGGTTTGAGATTTTACCATTAAGAGTAGAAATTCTTGAGTATTGAATGGTAACTTACATTTTACATTTGCCTGGTGAGGAATTGAAGTCATGACAATGTGTCTTGTTATTTTATGCAAACTGACTCACTGACCATGCATCAAAGTTCATGTGTGTAATTGAAAGAATTTTACTTATTGCATTAACAAGGATCCTAAAATGTTCTATTGGTGTAGTTAAAAAAACACTTTCCCAAAATTTTCTGTTAAAAATGTATAAACTTTGTTGACAGAAACTGATGGAAGTAAAAAATAGCATCATGACCACGAATTGAAAAATTATTAGTGTTTCTAGTATTTGATAACGTTCGTCTTTATTCAAGAAAGCCTTGTTTTGTGTTATCAGGAGTGCTTCCAAACAATAGATATATGTTTATTTGGCTGATATTTCATTTTACAGCTTTCAAATCAAGTATATTATTTTATTTGTCTTATTTTTCAGTGCGTGAAGTAAAATCAAAGTAAAGTTAATCAGGCATAACTTTTCATTAAAGCTGTGATAATAATCAGTTATACCACTTCACAGAAATGTTATTAGTCTAAGCTGCTATAAGTTGATCATGCACTTAAATTCAAAGAGTTAATTGTAGTTTTCACACTAGTGGTTAAATAATGGTGTTGCAGTGGTGGCTTTTATATCAATTGATTGTTAATATTTTTCAAAGTAAGATTTCAATTATGTTTTAACTGTCAAAACTTTACATATTATGTGTAAAATGGATGACAGTCAAATCAATATTACGATTTGTTTAGTTGCATACAGTGTAACCTAAGATGCATGTGCTTAAACATTCAGTCAGGCTATTTTGTGCTTCTCAGTTAAATGCCCCTCTGTGTTATCATGAATGCTGAGTATTTTCATTGTGATTGCTGTCAAGGTATTCAATTTGACCGTCAGTATCTCGATAACGTTTATCCTACATAAACCTTTGAAGATTACAATGCTATGTTATCAAGGTTAGAGATTCTTGTACCAGGAGTTCATTGAGGCTCATTAAACTAGCAGTACTCATCTCCTAGAACTGAAAAGGGCCTCTATATTGTTTACAATACTTGATGCAATTTGTGTTATGTGCTTGACTGATTAAAGGGCATCCTGTTGCTACAAGCACTAACTCCAGATCTAAGCTTTTGGTTAATGTGATTGAGTCAAGGTTTTCACCATAAAACACCTACTATACAGATTTTGAGCTGACTTTCAAAATTACTTTCTTGGTCACATTCATCTTCTTGCCAAATATTATTTGTTTTCTAAAATTTTATATAGCACTAAAAGTGTATTGAGAAAATTGAATAATTAACAAAAGGCTGTACTTTAAATTTTTTTTCTGCACATGGCCAGCATTTCCTAGGGTATACCATAAAACAGTCTGTGTTGGCCAAAAGCATGGTTTGATTACTCAACAACTAAGCTGAATTATTTCTAAACTATTAGAAAAATTTACAAACTCTTTAAAAGTAGCAGTCTCCTGCAGGGAGTTCCACCCCTTATGGTTTCATACGTTTTCTTTGTTTAGCAATTTTGAAATATACATTTGCTTGAAACAATGCAGAGTTTATAACATAGTTAACGAGAAAAAGAATATACAGCCAAAGAACAGAAGGAGGCTTGCTATTTCTCTTTGCTTCCAGGTGTTTAAAGATGTATGTGTTATGTACTGCGTAAACACTTATGAAAATGAAATAAAATGACCCTAGAAATACATGCATGGTATAGAAATATCACCAATTAAGATATTTACTGTATAATTTGGATGTAAGTCTAATTAACCTTGTTTGTGGTTTAGCTGAAATAATCAAAATTCCATGAGTGGCATGAAAATTATGTAAACAAGTGATAATTAACAATAATATTCTTCCTTCCATGGTAAAATTGCAATTATGAACTTTCTAGATTGTTGATCTTGAACTTATGAGAATAGTGTACATTCTCTCTGTGGTTGTGGTGCTCTAGCTGAAACTCTTTACATTATTCTCGAATATTTAACAGTGGGTGTTTCCAGAAAATATCCATACCCTACCATGGGCGGCATGAACAAATTTAACCCCCTCACCTTCGCAAATTCCCAAATGTTTCATCCCCCCCATGTCCTCTGAATTCCCTCCTCCCTTCCAGATTTTTGTTTGTTTGTTTGTTTGTTTTTTGACTTTTACCATCTGGAATCCTAGTTTGACTCCCTACGACTTCCAATCAAAGAGATTTTGCACTTTTACATCATCCCAAAGATTTACCAATTGTTTACAGTGCTTGAAATTGCAAGAGATATTCATGATCAAATGCATTTGTGACTTAATGTTCAGTGACTTCCTCCTTTTCAGTGTCAATTTTGTAGCTAGTGCTCGACTAAACTAGTGAAGGAATATAACTGTGTAAAAGTTGCATGTTAATTACTATGGAAATCAGAACATGCATGGTCAAATCCTGTCTAATATACCTTCAGTATTAAGAATGATATTCACTTGTTCAGATTCCATTAAAGCAGTTTCTTTATGAATTTGTATTGCTGATGCATTGTAAACAAACATGGTGGGTCGGCTTTCATCACAAACATTTTCTGACGAGAAATTCATTGAGGCCTCTGGGGATTTTATTGCTTTTCTTCCATAAATGAAAATGAATGCATGCATGATTGATTGATGCTTGTCTTGTATCTTGCTTCCATTGTAGTGAGTAGTGTGGTCAGTTTGTTTGTGGTTGTGTGCAATTGTCTGTCCCCACTGGAACAAAACCCAATGCCTTCAGAATTCCAATTGTATGTACCCCCATTTCCAGTCGAAAGAACCACCACCACCTTTGCCCTGGGAATTCCAAAATGCCCTGTGGTAGGTATGGATATTTTCTGGAATCACCCAATGAGTTTGTGTGGGAACTCGTACTCACTACGCTTCCCATGTAAGTTTCCAAACAAAGTTTTGACATCAAAGCTTTGACAATTCTAATGCCAAAGAGAATGTATGCAGTGGAAATAAAGAGTGCAAAAAGCTTTCTGCAGAGACTAAATTCAGCACTTTGCAGTGCATTTTGGCTCGGTTGTACTTTCCATTATTGTTGATTTTATTACCGGTATGTGTTGGGTAGTACTATGGGAAAGACAAGTGCATAACCTTCATGGTTTAGAGTCATCTGGTTAGTGCTGCTGAGTACCATTTTAAAGATTTAGTTGAGGACATAATAAGTCACTGCAGGACACTGAATTATTTGAATGAAACAATGAAGTTCAGAAGAAAACAAAAATGGCTAAGGCGAGTAATCCTGAGTGCCACTGAGTAGAACTTGGAATCACCTCTGTCAACCGCCAAACTTGTACTTTTAAGAGTGGTTGCACAAGTATTACTAATTTTTTGCACTAATATAAGTCCTCCCAAATTTACTAGTCTCTCCATTGCTGCAGTCCGAAAACATTGTAAAATGATCATTTTGGGGCATAAATCTTGCATTACCACGCTTGTGTTTCCATTGGATACATTCATATTGCCACTGGAAATGTCAGAAACTTTGTGTTAAAACTTGCGTGGTGTCATGCTCAACTGGGAAGAGTAGCAAGTTCTTTGAATTGGTAGTTACTAAAATGCAGCAAAACCCAAAACCATCCAGAAGTACCCCCAATTCAGTCACACCCACTCAAACAAACCACAATGCCTGATGGACCTACAAGGGAAGAGTTTATAGGGAGCAATCTACTTATGTCTCGGTGGCTGGGCTACTCTCTACTTTACTTTTATTACCTGAATGCTATGGAATTTTAGTATGTCTTGTCCAGTTGCCACCTGTTCGCCTTCTTTTCTTGCAGCAAACATAGCTGGAATACAACTAGCAGCTATTGGTTGCTATTGTATCCAGAGTGACCAGGTGTAATGAGTGACAGATGTATTTACAGGCTACAGTCATTCCCACGCTTGTTTTTTTTTCTTGTTATTTTGGTAAAGGTTTCTACATTACTTGTACAAGGAACAAGAAACAACATATCAGAAAGGCTAGATAGAAGTTTTCACCCATCTGATCTACAAGGCTCAGAGCCATGAGAACTCAAAATTCAATCTTTAAACATAAAAAAAAATTTCATAACCAGTCACAAGTATTAGTTTCTATCAGTTGATGGATTAACTTGTTAGCATTTAACTTTGATTTATCTATCGATTTTGACTTTTTGACTGGCTTTCAAATTGATTTTCCACCCTAGGACAATAACTGAATTTCTGTGCACATTGAAAGCTCATTTTCACACCAATATCTGCAATTCCCTTTGTTGCTTTACCTAAAGGCTAGTATGCTAAAGTGAAGAAGAGATGTTATCCTTTCCAAATATTTACAAGTAATTTGGAACACATTCTGTGTATTCGTAGAATTGAGATTGAGCAAATAAATGAAACTTTATGGACATTTATTATAAGGTTTATGATAACCTTCTTTTGTTTAACAATGGAGAAATAGACTGTGGAATGAGGCAACACTAATGCATTTCAAAAGTCTCCCTGTGCATATCTCAAAGAAAACGAAGCAAAATAGTTTTGCTTACGTTACCATTTTAGCTTTGTTTTCACCTGTCCACACTAATGAATTTTCATTCAAAAATGAATTCTTTTTTTGTGAGTTTTCGCCTATTGTCTGCACTAAAGTGTCTGAAAACACTGATGTAGGAAATAGTATATGAAGCCTCTGTTTTCATCCGCCACACTAGAATTTTACAAGACGATGCTTTTTCTAAAGACTGATCCACCTTTGATTTGTTTTCGGAAGGTGTAAAGGTTCAAAAGGTTAAAATGCATCAAAATGTATGTGTTTTCATATTAAAATGCACAATAGTGGGCCTGAGCCTGACAAAATTAATGAAGAAGTGCAGATAAAATGATTGTATATTTTTAATTGTAATTATTCCATCAAATCTGAAAATGTATCGCCCATTATGCCTTGGCTGATTGTGCTCAAACAATACAATTTTTTCTGATAAGTTGCATCATAATTATAACACTGCTGTTTTCATTGTTTTCAGGGAGAGGAAGGAAGTACAAGTCAAGCAAAACTAACAGCTCTCTGTCTGTAAGTCTGCCTTAAAATCACAGTATTTATTGAGACCAATGTTACAGAGAATATTCCTGTTAGGAGAAAACATAGTGTCTAAGTAATTTTGGGGCAAAATCAAGGCTTTCTTAATCAGCGTTTCTTGTTAACATGCATTATTTATGGACTTACCTTGGCTAAGAAGAGTTGAAATGGTTGAGGCAGCCATCTTGTAACCACATGAAAATGTGCAATTCGACCTTGGTATGTTACTGATCTCTAACCAAGTAATTATCAATGAATAACAGGGAATA
>Ga0099811_1133771_pt1 | contig 8240 bp, 3 predicted proteins | sample DipCnscriptome_2_FD_81141 | JGI IMG/M metagenome (GOLD analysis project Ga0099811, IMG submission 81141) | Coral microbial communities from Puerto Morelos, Mexico - Diploria C B metatranscriptome (Eukaryote Community Metatranscriptome) | ecosystem: Host-associated > Invertebrates > Cnidaria >... | reverse complement strand
ACCTTCGATGTGCGGACCCTCGGTCGATCTTGGCCACTATGTTCCATGGGCAAAGAATGCTCTCAGCCCGTCCGAAGCCGTACTGCCGTCTCGCCGAATTTCAAATCCGTCTTTCCAGCAAAATTTTTCCTCCAAACACCACAAAATCAAATGTTAGTGTCTCGGGTTCAAACATGGAGGCCGGGAAATTCTGAAGTGCCACGGCCTCTGCGCACTGCACGAAGCCGGTCCAGTCTCTCCTACACGCCCCTCGGCCAAACTTAGCTGTGCATAATGAATGCAAGGCTTTGTTGGTCACGCCTGGCGGAAAACGTCCGTCGGAAGAGCAAAATAATCGAATCGGATGCAGGCGGGAAATACAAAGGAGATTCTAGAAAACTACTATGTTCCACTTTCCGAAACGGTGCCCTTCCTTTTCCTCTGGCAAAATATTGAATTTCTTACTATAAGTTTTTTCATTCTAAAAATGCTTTAGGGCATATAAAACAAAAAAACAAATGCAATCAGCGGATCTCGGAGGTACCCCAATGTATTGTACTGTTTTTGGCATTCCACAGTCAAATCTACCTACTCTTCACCCCATTCCTCTACTCCGAATCCCAAACCCAAGAAAGACACAAAGCAGTACCAAAGTATTTTCTTAGGAAACCTTTATTTTTCGATCAGAAAATAGATACTGCAACGAAATTATTATGTAGTTAAAGTGGAGTGAAGAAAACTTTATTTTAAAAGGGTAGACCTTTCAGCATCAGGTTTCTATCAGCAGGGGCCCTGACTATTATAATAAAAGTATCTATATTTATGACAAAGTAACAAAGTTAAAAAAATATGAAATGTGTTCATGGTTTTAACTATGTTCTTATAGGGTGCCTTAATTAACGCCCACCCCTTACCGCCAATGCTCGTATCTCCACTCACAAGTACAAAATGAATACTTTTTATACCTCGTAAATATGCTTAAAATACATGCATTTCCTATCTAAGAAGATAAAAAGTTTCTTGCGGTTTTGATATATATCCTTGCGGTTTATTTTAAATGGCTAGCTATTTCCGGTGTCCGAAATATTGGTCTGTTTGATTTATGGCGGTTACAAGATAATAACCCTAATTTGAAAGAATTTTGGAAAGAAAACAATTCTGAATTGTGAGAACAAAAGAGTCAACTCTATGAGGACTTATAAAATGACTGACTCGCAATAAGAGCGTACTATGGTTAATTATTGGCTTCTTGAAAATCCTTTTTCAGCATAATATTGTTTCGCGAGGCGGTACTTTTAGCTACTTCTTGAGCTTAAAAGCTTCTTGATAAATCTACAGCGGTAAGTGTTCTAAATAATTACCTTAATCCATTATGTAAAAGCCCGGTACGCTTGGATTAATGTCAATTATTATTTAGTCACAAGAGTCGTTTCACGACAATAATCGTTTATCATCTATATTTGCGTTTATCACAATCATTTATCACTTTTCTGACGTGACGAGAATCAAACTCGAGAGCACTTTACTTTTGCATGGTTCTCCAATATCAAAAAACTCGGCTAAGGTTTTGAAAAATTAATTTATCTTTAAGTGACAAGAACGTATTACCTTTTTGCGATGTGAAGGAAAGGCTTTGATATCTTTTCCATCTAGGTTGCAAAATTGAACTCAGTTTCTCATAAATTTTAAGCTTGCGTGATTGAAGGGTAATCATTGCGTTTATTTTCATTACGTAAAACTGGAAATTACCAAAATAAGCGCGAGTCGCCACAAATTATGCGTGTAAACAGATGAATTGAAGGCCCGTCAGTTTTATCGCGTTGAGTGAATCATTAAAATGGAAACCGGCTCCTGAGGTAAACGAGTACGTTTTGCATTAAAACTTCCGGTCTCTAAGGACCATCCGCGATTATAAGACGAGAGAGAGGACTCCGCGATCTACTGCCTCAATTATTCAGTAAAAAGGTTACTCATATAATACTTTTGCTTTAATGTTTTCGTCCTCTTCGTTAGTCCATTTGAAGAAAGTGATGGGTTAATCGGGGCCGTTATTAATGATTAGTGAGTCGGGTTTGAGACCGTCTACCAGAGTCGTCTGTCCGTCGTCGTAACTGCTTCTCTCAGGGACACTTGATCTCGCATATAGTCGGGGGAGGGGTGGGGGAGATACCTGTAGACATAGTTAGTAGAGGGAGACTCCCTCTACTAACTATGCTGTAGAGAACATACCACCTAGGGTCTGGCTGGGTAAGCAAAAATAATGATTCATTTTTGGGAAACTTTCCTTTCAATTTACCTGTTAACATTCTACTGTTGAAAAATATACGAAATTGAGACTTTGCATACATTCCTGCGGGAAAGCCTTCCGTTGGCCGAATATTATCTTCCCACCCTGACAGTTTCCAAACCGTATGATTAATTATCAGAAATACTGCGAGCTCTTTTACTATGTCAACTTTGCTAAATAACTTATGACGGAAAGTGCTCTCAGTAAACATTTTCGATACATGAAAAATGTATGTGTTATGCGGCCTGTTACTATAGAGTGCGCTTTGCATTCGCAGAAGCCTTGTCCAAAAACAGAACTGACATTTCTTCCAATGTGGCGAATGTATAAAAACCAAACCAGTCTTAAATCGGGGCTCCTCCTCCTAACCAGGAGATCAGAAAATTAAGCGATCTGAAGTTCTTCAAGTTTAATCAGGAAAGTATTTAAGTAATCTCTAACATGGAACCCACATCAGCACACAGTCGGGAGTCCAGTAAACGCGCAATAATTGCCTACGGTCATAAGTGGCGGGAGGAGGCAATCGGAATTTAAGGCTATGACGTAGCCGGTGTAAAGCGCGGGAACGAACTGGTTTTGCCAGTATGGCCGGTTTCACACATCACCGATTTTTAATTCGCACTGTTTAGCAAAAAAAAAAAAACATTTGTGACTGAATTAAACCGATTTTAGACATCCGAGACCTCAGCGAGCTGGCTGACGAGAATAAAAGTAAACACGATCATTTTGATAACATTGCGTCAAAGATAAGCTGCTTTTTAACATGATCAGGGCGTTAAATGACAATACCTGTGATTTTAAAAATCATCTTCGAGCAGAAGAACTAGCAGACAGTTAAGAAGCCAAACTGTAGATTCCAACGCAACATGTATATGATAATTCAATTTTCCTCTTAATTAAGAACTGTTTATTTTGTCTAGTTCAATACAAAGCTGGGGTAAACAATATTCTCAAGCTCTAAAAAGAATTCAAAGCCGCTGGCGTCACCAGTCTGTCACAATATAAATGTATCTGATCTGAAATTATGAGCAGGACGTTTTCATAGATCAATGATCAAACATTTACACGTTCAAATGCCAAATAAAATATTAGTGTGGAACATCTACAGTGAAGGTATACAGCGGTCAGAAAATTTACAAATATTTAGCTTTAAGACTTTATTAGACCCTAGTGAAAGTATGGCTGACCGATATATTTAAATTGACAAGTAACTGCACACAGTTCACACTCGTCACGTGCGGCAGGCATTTTGTCTGGATATGGATTTGATGACATAAAATATAAGAGACACCAGACTTACAACAGATAATCGTCAAAACCGGAATTAGGTATGGAGCCATCTTGTGCAACTATTCAGTGCCAATAACATTTGAAGAGCGAGGCTTGATATAATGTGGATATGACTTATTATCCGACAGTGACTTGATATGTGGCACCTTGAGGCTGTTCTAGTTCCCAGACTTCCTTAGGTTATTGAGATCGACTGAGATGAAAAATAAAGAATTCAAAATTTAAAACCTTGACTCAACCTAATTCAACTTGATACACCTGTAAAAAAAAGTTAAGAAGATCTTTCCTTACTTGCTTTTTTGTCTCATTTTTTTGTTACGTAATTCGTACTAAAGCTCTGCGTTTTGACAAAAACTGGTTAAGAAAACATAATGTAACACGATCCTAGATTTTGTATGGAATTTAAATATTCTAATTGTATAGCTTTTCAGTGTCATTACAAGGTTTGTTACAATGTTGTTCTTCGCGAGAGCTGGTGATTCACAATACGACTCGGCACCAATGATATTTCCTCTACTGAGCAGACAGGACAATATTTTTCATTAATTCGCTGTATGACACTGTTGCAAGGGTTGTGTTAAATTAAACTACTTTTCCGTGACTCCTTTTCCCATTGTTTACTTACGATATTAAGCATTTCAGTTGTATTATTTTTCTCTTAGCTTCAAAGAATGATCACTGAATGTGAATTGAAAAAAAAAAATACAGCAAACTTAGTAGTGACAAAAAAAAATTTATTTAACAGTCGCTTTAAAAAAATAAAGACGAAACATTTCAAAATTTGAGTTTTTTTCTTATGTTAATCTAAGCTTGATGTACTTTAACGCCAGATGTCTACCGTATATTGTACGTTTGCCCTGCAAACAACTGATATAAATCAATGTAAATAAAAAGCTATTAAAGTGTCTCTTTCCTTATTTTGCTGCTTAGCAACCTGTCCAATCGACATCGTGGCCAACACAAAGCGCTAATGAGTCGAAATAAAACTGAACTTAATTCGGAAGACGTAATATATCTGTTAATACAACTTAATACTTTTCTCTTCAATCCTCTCGACAGACGTGCTCGTCTGTAAATATGAAAAAGGTTCCCTCGAGGACTACGTCATCTCTGCTTTTGTGTACGATCAGGAAGCTCCTGTCAGAGCTTCAGATATCAAGCAGTTTAGTTCATTTCCTTTTTTTGGTTTTGCTTAGATTTGTATACACTGAAGATCAACTGATTTTACAAGACTTGGTTCCGAGTCATGACTTTTTCTCAAAGAATGTTTCAATAAAGTCGATAGAGATGATCTCCAGTTCTTTGGAGCTCTTATTTAAATTTAAATTTCAGTGTTTCTATCAGTATAGTTGAACAAAACACGAATGGAAGTGTAAGAAAAGACTGAAAGAAATTCTGCTTGAAAACAAACTAGAGGTAACTGTTTCCAATTCCAGAACTTTTCCGAGTTTTCCGTCCCAAACTTTATGGCACAGGACGTTGAGAGTTAGTGGGAAAGTTTCAACATTACATCCAAGGCGCCATTTCTACAAGAACGTTTGTGTGCTGCGGCTTCCGTAACATAAACAATGAAACCACAAACGTATTCTAACTAGTTGTCAAACAAGCAAACAGGAGTGACTAGCAAACACCAGTTATCACCACTGCAATAAATAAAACTGGACACAACCGCCTTTCAGTCAACCCAGCTGGTTTACCTGCGTTATTCGCGCGAGCTTGGTACCTGTTGCATGGTTTTATCTTGGTGTTCTGATGGTTTCTTTGGCGGGTCATTTGGCAGTTTTGGTTTTACCTTGACGACGATCAACTAATTTTGTCTGGAAACCGCTCACAATATTATCGGGTATGGCAAAATGGCGGAAAATAGCAACGAATAAAAACTAGAGATGAGGAATTGGAACCGATTCCAGTTGCAGAACGCGGAAAACACTAGCTGTTAGCAACTGTCTTTCTCTTGAATTGGAATTATAAAGCAATCAATTTTTGCGACAATGTCTCTATAGCATTTTAATGTGAACATTGCGGAAAGCGGCGCGCTCCTTTTTTTGTTTGTTTGTATCGTTTTTTTTTTTAAAATAATAATTATGATTTCAATTTTCTGTGTAAAGATATTAAGCAACTGTTCTAATGAGTTATACAATTCATTTGCCGGGTTTTAATTTTTCTATAAATAATTACTTCTTTGAGACTTGGAGCTTGATTGGAGTATCTGGGTATCCCGTTGTTTAAACTGTTTACAAATATCGGCTTCAAATTTCTTATTTTCATAAAAAAACATCGTTTTATCAGCAGTCAAATTTTGCACTCTTGAAATCGTTATATTTAAGGTGTCGTGAAGCAAAATGCGCTCATATCTCAAACAAACACAATTATAATTATATAAAATCGGTGCGTAACATCGTGTCTCCTAAAACGGTGGTCTATAAAATTTTAACCAGTTTTTCCAAATAATTAAAAAACGCAGTGGGAGGAAATTTGTTTCACAGAATACTTGTGTTTAGTGGCTTGTCATCGCTATTTTTAGAACTAACGTTCCTCTGTCAGCCTGAATAGTTATTTAATTGCTATTACATGACTAACAAGGAGACAATTGACGATGTTATCTCTACCGGAATTATTAATTCTTGTTCAAGTTGTTCTGATAACGAGTCATTTTAACAGCGTTTGCATTTCATTTTGTTGGTTCGGTCATCGTCGCAGGCCGAAACAGCGTTAATTATCAGTTAAATCCGGTTTCACGCGAGCAAACACTTTTATTAAAAAGCCTAGAGGGTGCCTGGGCCAGGATTAGCTTAAAGGGCGGAGGATGAATGAAATCGAAACAAAAAGACGGCCATGTGTTTTAGTTTTGTCCACGTAGCTTTTCTAAACTGCTGCCATAAGCTCTCAGGCTATTGTCATTATCCCGCCTAGAACATCGAGCGGAATTTTCGATACATCACAAAACAGGTGGAAGTTCACGTGTCGTTCACTGTGTTCCCGAGACATTCGTCTCTTCTATAGAAGCTTTCTATAGAAAACCTTCATTAGCTAGTTTGTCCCAAATTGTCTCCAGTGCATGACTGCCGATTTCGTTCAAGATGAAGATTGTGGCTGGTTCTAGGAGTGGGAGAAACGTTTTCAGCTGAAACAGTACCATTTTGGGGCATTACCTAAAGCTTACCCCCACGTTTCGCCCACGTTCCTCGCCCGTTGGAAGTTCGCGGCTCCTATCTCAGTTACGTCATCTCATACCCGCAATACAGCGCAGCGCGTGGGAAATGTATTTTCTCACAGGCGAGAAGAGAAAGGCGTGTTAAATCAGCATCTCACAGACTTTTATTCTTAGCTAGTTTTCAATCTTCTTTACCATTCTTTACCATATTTGTGAATCCGCAGCACCGATTTCTCGAATTCCAGCTGGTCTTAACTCCAAGGGTTAGAATTTACATTTCGTCCCCCTCTCGTGAGACAGTGGTCGGGTGTGTAAAACCTACTTAGTTGAGCAAGGCATCCCGGCCTTTGAGCATCATCAGGTTGCACGGCACAAAGCCTGACATAATTCCAGGTAATCAAGCGTCGCATAACTTGGAAATAGAGCCATGCCGTGTAAGTTCCAGCTTCCCTAAAACAACCTTCTCTGATCATCAAGGCAGAAAATAAACTAACGCGCGAAGTCACAGCGTTTAATTATACAAATCATGTTCGGCTAAGTTTAGCCGAAGCAATTTTCCTTTTATATTTTCCGGTCAAAGACGTGATTCACTTGTTTCAATTCACAGTGAATTCACAAGGAAGGTAAACAATACAGAGGGGTCAGAGGGCCTTCCGCAGACACTTGAAAGGAAATCAGGAGATATGACGACACAAAGTGCGCCACATAATTATCATCGGTCAAATACCACGTAACATTACACGGACGACTGTTTTATTATGACAAGAAATATCTGTAGTTAAAATTGAGATATAACGTGCATTCCCTGACTTGAAGCGAGACGAGAACCTTGGCCAAGTGAATAAAAACAGTTTTTGAACAAAAATACCAGTTCGGATGCTTCTGAGTCAGAAGTACCTCCATCTGTTCAAAGGGGGTATCCAGTTGTTACTCGTCGAGACCCGACACTTCGATCGTGAGGCTTCGATTTCTCATTTCAGCTTTTCTTGTTCACGAAATCTTACATTTAGACTGCAGTGCTCTTACGATCCGTAACAATTTTGTCCAAATGATTCTGTTGAAATTCCCAGGTTCTTAGGCTTTCGTCACCCCCTAATCAGCGGGAATCCATAGTAGCGTAGAAGGGCACCGGATTAGATATTTCGTTGAGCAATACACCGGTTTCAAAAAGGCATATGATTTGAGAATGAGAACAGACTGTACGAATGACTGAGAAATAGATCCAAAACCTTAAAACTTACCATTTTCCTTCGACTCTCAGCTTCGGCCGACGTCTTTGAAGTAGGGTCCTTTAAAAAGTCGATCGGTAAATGTAGATGGCAAAACAGGTTTACCGTATAACCGAGGCGAATTTTGTTGAATAACACAACTGCGTTTTCTTTCTATGATGTGTTAAATAATTCACTTACTCTGACTCGGGGTTCTTCTCCGTAGGTGGTATATAGGGTACCTATCATGTTTTTATCGGTGTTTGTATGACGAAAACTACGATCTCTCTTCTGCTTGACCGGCGAAGGAACACATTTAGAT
>Ga0099811_1232537_pt1 | contig 8249 bp, 7 predicted proteins | sample DipCnscriptome_2_FD_81141 | JGI IMG/M metagenome (GOLD analysis project Ga0099811, IMG submission 81141) | Coral microbial communities from Puerto Morelos, Mexico - Diploria C B metatranscriptome (Eukaryote Community Metatranscriptome) | ecosystem: Host-associated > Invertebrates > Cnidaria >... | reverse complement strand
CTTCGAAGATGGATTCCAACAACATTTCTGCAGCTCTCCTGGGTGCTTGCCTCGTTTGGTGACTGTTTTGGTAAGTACTTAAGAAATTTCCCTACCATTTTTCTTTTTGAGGTGTATACATCTTGGATTTTTTGTGATTGAATCGTACAATTGTTAAAGTTGAACAAGACCAGAGTGTTTTTTAGTTTATTCAGGATAACAATCGGGATTTGTTCGCCAATTGTTCGACAAACTGTCTCAGTTACTTTGTAGTTTGTCCGACATTCTGCTTTTCGAAGCTGAATGTACTGTTGAAACATTAAAGAAATAGCACACCCTTGCAAGCCAATGTTAATGAACTATGCAACAATTAATCACACACAAACCCTATTCTCAACAAACAACATGCAGCCTGAGTGGTTTATTTATATCGATGCTGCTAGTTTATTTCATTTGTTGTCTTTTGATTTATGCTATTCCATTTCATGTGCAACAAATTTTCTGTCATATCTGATTCAGAATTACACCTTGCATGTGAATAGTATAATTGAAAACATGTCACAACTTTAGGACACCAAACAACCTATAAAGGAGACTAAAGCAGCTATGGAACAAAAAGCATCCATGGAGACAAAAGGCAACTACACTACCTCTCCTCCTGGATGGAAAGCATTTTAAACCCCATATCCTTTTTATAGCCCAATACTACTTTTTGTTTAATTTTGTCTCTTGTTTCCTGGAAAAAAGTATGGCTATATATTAAACAACCTCAGTGCAATCAAAACAGCCAACAAACAAAGCATCAGTGGTACATGTACAACTTCCAAGCAAAGTAATGAGTCATAGGATTCAATACCTCCACATATATACATCTTAGCTATAGTAAACAACTCTATCAGGATTCTAAAATGCTAGGTGTTTTAAAAGACATTATCATCATAAAGGATGATGTTACATTATCAGCACTGAATTTCTTGTTACATTATTTCTATGAATACTCTCTGAAGTGGGAGAGGTATGTGAAATTTCATTTCCAACAAAAACAAGGATCATCAGTATCCATTGGTCCCAGGAGACCAGGGAATTGCTCTCTTGACTGGGAACATGTTTAGGGGCAAGCAGAACAGCATCGGGTGAGTCATGAGCCAAGAGTCCCTAGGATATGTTCAGTACTCACATTTCACACGTCAAAGGTTTGTGCACTGGAGCCTAACGCAGCTTGCAGTTCACTCTTTCTGGCACCAATTTTCACTTCCTGTCTCCAGTGGGTATCGTTCCCGACACTCCTTTCAGACTCAAATCAATACTCAAGGACAATCACACAAGAATCTTTGAGATGAAGGCAGAGTTTTTCTTGTGGTCTAGAAACCAAGTAATTTTTTAAAAAAAACGTTCCTTGAGGATCCTTCCACTGGCCATGCTGTAGATGCAATCGTGATTAGGCCAGCAGAGAAAGTGCAGTTTTGGCAAAATGTAAAGACTGGGGATTTGCTGATAGTCAAAGTGGTTGATATCATAAGCTGATGCAGGTACATAATCCAGTTAATAAATGGGAAAGTAGAAAGGCTAACTGCTTATGGCTGTTTAAGAGGACCATAGAAATAAAGAATATCAACAGATACAATATTGTAGCTTGTATATTGTATATTCCTCTCTTTACATACTTCCTTCTACCTAGTACACCAAAATATCAAGGGTTATTTATGATGTTTATAGTTTAGTTTTCTACAATGATTTTGAATGGTGGAAACGTCCTAAAAGATTTTTTGACAGTTCAAAAATACAACTAAAAAGTAAATATTTATTTATTTTTAAATAAAATGGCAAATATTATGCTTCAGGTATTTCTATCAGTCATGGCACTACAATACGTATGGTTGACGATGCTGTACTGTAGTTATTACATGTTAGTGACATTGCCTCAAGTTTAACCCACACACTAACCGGTATTAGTAGTGATATCCACATAAGAGAGGGTTTTCAGGTCAAAAGACCCAAGGAAATAATTAATTCATTAATAATTTAATCTTGATGGGTACACTTCATGTGATTTGACTGTAAAAAAAACACTGGCACTCATCGAAGAACACATTGAAAAGGTTTAATGTCTGCAGAGCTGTCTATGTGACATTCTCCTGGAAGAAATCCCAAACCAGTGGAACTTCACCAAAATCTCTGAAAAGATTATTAACTGAGAGAGGTTCATAGAGTTAAATGTCCAACAAGGGAACGGACTGTTCTGGTCCTAGAGATAGCAGCCCTTGTTTAATGATTGTGTTTAAGCCATCAATGATGGACCAATGCAAGGTGCTGTCTCCAAGATTTCAAACGGTAACTTACATTTAGCAAGCATAAAGGTGTATAAGATCTCAACAGCTCAACTGCACACCCATCATACTATCTTAGTTTTCCCTGGGCAGATGCAACTTGACTTCTCCATTCTGATAGATCAGATTTGGTTTCTGATTGACATTCAGATGTTACATCTTGTTTAGTAGGGCTTGTTTGATCTACTTTGTTGTTTGAGGCCATTAGAGCACCCTTCTTTCAATGTACTTCACAGCAAAATGTCCCTGTTTACCAAACCAAAGACAGTTCTTGCCAGAAGCAGGACATTCGGTTCTATCACAAACATGCATGGAATCACTAATTTGGGTTCACCTTGTATTGTTTGATTTACTACATGACTGTCACAACTATGTTATTCCAAGATTCTGTTTGTATGCTACATGAGCCATTGCATCTTGTAGCTGCTTTTTTCCATCTTTGACAATTTATGTGCCATATTGAAGTCTCTATCATTTTGCTTAACTCAGTGCACTGGGCGTTCCCTTAGTAGCTTGCCAGACATACCTCAATCTTGAGTGCATACTGTATATATAATTAATCTATCAAGGAATAAACATTCACATTTTAAAGATTGACCCTCAATCTACATGACTGTCATCTGGCACAATCTCTCAACAACCCCATCAACATTCTCAGATTGAGCTTGATTACAGAGTCAAAATTTCACCATTTTAAACAAAAAGATCTTGTGGTATAAAATGATCACCTGACAAAGATAGCATCTAATGCTTTTCTCTATCAGTTAAGATAGTAAAAGACTGTTCATCACTTTCATAGAAGCCATCCTTATCATACCACAAAGTGCAGTCTGGCTGGTTCATGACAGCAACAGTACAGTATTGTAATAGTTGTTGAAATAATTGCTGGCAGGAAGAGACATTTTCCTGCACGCTCATGGGTTGCAGTGGCAAAGTGGCAGTGTAGAGTAAATAATAATAGCAATAACTGCAATGCTCAACAATAAATTCAAATAATAATATCAATACTTATAATGACAATAATATTAATAACAGCAATAATCATCACAATACAATAAAAAGGAGATCAAAAATCAGTAAAATTGTACTTTAGTTAGTAATTTTCTTTGTCACTTAATAGGGAAAGATGTAGTTTCTTCCCTTTTTTTTACTTTTTTTAATGCCTCAATTTGCTTGTTTAAAAATTAATTAATATTTTAAAGTTACATATTAACCTATAGTTTCTTGCACTAGGACCCTTACATTCATGTTTTCAAGAATATGGTTATGTGCATTATCTCTGGTGTAATCCCAGCTGCTTCATGCAGAGGACTTTGTACAGTTCTAGACAATGTGGCCTGGCACTCACTCATTTTCTTTTGAGGTAAGCTCACAGATCAATGAAAGGTCTCAAATGGCAACACTTTTAGTAGACCTGCCAACTCTCACGCATTATGCGCGAGTCTCACGCTTGGCGATCCAAAATACTAATCTCACACATTCGTACCAATTTCTCACGCCTGGCTGACAAATGCGAGTTTCTTGTTCGTAGACCAATTAAATGTAAATTCAGTAGTCAATTTGTCAAAACAGCTGGTATGATCGGAAGTGGTCACGTCATCTTCGGCAATGCTCGGAACTCTTCAGAAACCTTTGGTTATCTTCGGGAACCTTCAGGAGTCGGACATCTTCGGAAATTGGGGTAACGTCGGAATTGAAAATCTCGCGCATTTGACCTTAGAAAAGTTGGCAGGTATACCAGTGAGTATTTTGGGATAATCAACACTGAAAGCTTATCAGTTTGTCACTGGCACTAGAAATGTTAAAAAGGAATCTGTCAAGTTCTACAAAGTCTGTATCACACAAGTCAGCAGTGGATGCCAAGCTTGCAGCAGACCAGAAACAGCAAAAGGAACAATCCCCTATTGAGAGAGGACTGCAGAAAATGGATGGGTGAACCCTGCAAAAATTTCTAATCTGTGGTCAAGTACCTTAAACTGGTTGAACCTGCAAACACTAAGGCCGATGGAAGGGAATGTAAACAGAAAATGATTGGTTTTGGTTCGGATGGCGCAAGTGTGATAACAGAAAGAAGAGGTGTGATTGAATTATTGGAGGTGGAAGGTCAGGCCATCTGGATATTAAGCGTTTGGTGTCTTCCACACAGACTTGCAGTTAAAGATTGTTTCAATGGAACAGTCATGGACAATGTTACTGAAATGCTCACTCTTATTTAGTACTTTTACAAGGGTTCTGCAAAACGAAACAAAGAAGTTGCCCAGGTTGCAGAGAACATGGAAGAGCATTCTTATAAGCCTGAAAAAGTAAACCTAACTAGGTGGGTGCATCACAAGTTATGATCTGCAACCAAGTTAATAGCTAACTGGAAGCTCATTGTGATCCATCTTCAGAGCTACATTGAAGATAAGTCAAACAAAGCTGAAGACAGGGCCAAAGGCAAAGGAATTCTAAAGAAAGTCATGGAATATAAGCTTATCTGAATCCTTCACTTTACGAGAGACATCTTAATGAAATTGCAAAGTTCAGGATGTGACCCTTCCAAGCATCATGACAAAAGTCCAGAGTGTACACCTGGCTTTGAGCAAGATGATGGATAATTCTGGTTGTAATCTTCAAAGGTTTCAGGATGAACTCAAATGGTGCTGTTTACAAGGAACACACCTTAACCCATGTTTTAGCATAAAATGCATTGACTCAGGAGAAAAAAGAATTACCCAAGAATTTAGATAGTAGCTTTTCAAGTTTTCAAGTTAACAAGAGCCAATATCTAAGTCCTGTAACATTTTTGATCACAGTAATAGGCCAGATGAAGAAGCAGCTCTGATTCAGTACAGCCATAATGAGTTACAAGTGATCACAGATCAGTTTCAGCACATCTTAACAACTATGGATGTGACATTGTTTCTACATTCAGTGAGTGGACTGAATTGAAGTTGCGTGTGAAAAATAACCCTCGTTTTCGATTTTTACACCCACTGAGTCTGTGGCAGAGAATCGGCCAGGTGGATGTAGAAAGGGATAACTATTCCAACATCATGAAGGTTATCCATTTAACACCAGTATACATGTATGCCTTGACTAACACCTCATAAACAAGGTTTTTCCACAATGAAAAGGGTTAAGTCAGATCAGCCTTGTACGCTGGGAAACAGTCGGCAATACAGTGTAGATTTCATGGTGTCAGTTTGCACCAAAGTGCCTAAGTTATCAGGTTTCTTTTCCCTCATTAGAAGTTCTTTTACCATTTAGTGAATGAATTTTACATCCTTTTAAGAATCTTTAACATATTGCATTGACACTGTTTCCTTTGGGCGCGAACATTCCCTCACTATTCTGGTTTTAACGTTAAAACCGTGAGCCCCACATACATTGCGCATTTTCTAGCACAGGATTTTAGTCATTTCCTGAGCATATTTCTTGTAGGTGTTTTGTTGTTCACACCCTAGTTGGAACGTGATTTGTACTACAAAGCTCTAGTATAAAATAAGTTCTACTTATTTATCTTGTAGTTTTATCTTGTAGTTTAAAACAAGTCCTACAAAATGAGTATAATCACAAACAACAACAAATTATGTAAACCAATTACTTGACAACTCGAGGCAAATACACATTACCAACTGCTTTTAAGATCGGAGTAGTAGTTTGAAATGTTAAAATCAGTGATAAAGTATTCTACATTAATACTCTTACTGTTTTCTCTCCACAAAAAAATAAAAATGGACAATAAAGTATGTTTATCCAACAGGGTAAGTTTGGGGGCATATTTTAGCACCTGGTGCACTACAGGTGTTCAAATATACATGTATCTCTACACCATGCTCAATTACAATAGAACAATTGATATGCAACCAATGTCAGTTATTTAGTAAATTAGAAGCAATTCAACCCACACTATCTTACACAAGTCATGGTGTCACAATGCTTAGCTTCCACAGGCTGGTGATTCACTTACCGTCAACTTCAAGCTGTTGTAGTATCCTGTCAATGTAGAAGCTCCACCATTATCTTTTAATAACATATAGTCACCTTTCTCATTCTGTGTGGGTGAATTCCTCAAGCTTCATGTAGTTGTCATAAATAATACCTGTTGTAAAGTATCTCATACAACCATAGAAATTAATAACACTTTTTGACAACGGCTAATATGGCAACGATGTCGCTCGGTACTTTGGCAATTACAGTATGATAGTTGGAAACATTGATATCCTGATGACTGTCTTTCACTTCAAATACTAGTATTTCAAAGCTTGAGCAGCCTCATTTTGAAAAACAGACCTATTCCTTTTCTACATGTTTTCAGAGACACTGACAAAATATTTTGCCTGAAAAATATCGTTTTCTTTTGAGACCTGCAAAATTCTTGTTAGTATGGCATTACAAGTTAGTAAAGTTAAATGAACTCCTTGAGATTTGATAGCTGAAGAGTTCTGATCTCAAATTAAACTTGTCACTATTGCCCACCATGTTAGGTCAAACCAATTAAGAACAGACTTATATTAAGAGCAAAGTATCCAACATACCAGTACATGTAGATATCAGATAGATAAATAATCTCTTTACACAGAAATAGCTAGTGCCAATGGTACTAAAAGACAGACAATGATAGACACGCAAATCGATCAATTTGATTGAGCTTTCCACACTTGCTTGATGTTTAGCTTAAACAAAGAGGGCTCTGCTCTCTTGCTTCATACATGAATACATTTATTATCTTTAATTAGCTTGCACATTCCTGTCATGAACTTTAAGATAACTCAAGGTCTAGTGGTATATTTATCCAAGACTTTTAGGAGGAGAAAACATACTCTATAATAATTGTCAAGGCCTTTCAAAACATTTTACAACAGGTACATGTAGCCCCATCATTTAATATAACATGTACCAGACTAATTAATTGTGAGGTGGGAAAGGATAATTCACTACTTGTCTACTGAGAAGTCCTAAGTTCGATCATTGCTTTCTGTTAGAATTTATCAACTAAATCTTCATGTCACAAGTTAGTTAAATTTCACTGCGGCCGCAATATCCAAATTGATCAACAGCATGCTGTCAACATTTTGAATCAGAATTCTACTGATTTAAAGGTGTTAACAATAATGATTCACCAATGTTGGGAGAGAGTAGTGGAGTATTGTAGGGTTGGGTAGGGGTGGAGAGCTGATGGCCTAATGATCAGTCACTAGGGCTCCAAATCAATGGGTCTAAAACGGAACCTAAGCTTGGGCCACTGTGCCATGCTCTGGGACAAGACACCTGACCTCCCAGTATCTCTCCCATCCAAGGAGTGGAAATGTACTGACCAATTGTGAGGGCAGCCCTGACAAAAAACTAGGGGTAACCTGTGATGGACCAGAATCCCATCCAGGGAGAGCAGTGATACCCCTAGGCACTTCATGTTACAGAGACTAGAGTTCAGCACCAACACTGATGAACCATCTCGCATCTCCATATTCCTAAGGAGTGAAACAGACTTCCCTGCCCTGTAGCCAGTGAAATAAACACTACAGTGTTCTTGTTCCGAGCCAAAAAGACCACAAGACGGATTCAATGTCCTGTGCAAAGCAAACCTTTCGCCATAAAAGTCCAACCCCCTTGACCGGATGTGCCAACAAAACTCCAAGTGAGGGACGGAAAGGACATTGGTCAACATACACTTCAAACAGACAGTTACACAGCAGACGGCTGGAAATGAAGAATGGCAGATTGGGACTACAGCCTAGTGGTGGACACTGAAAGGAAGAGGGGAATTTGGGGATTAGTGCTCCTTAAGTGTGCTTGTACAATCAGGTTGATTCTAGAATCCTAAGGACAATCGCCCAGTAGCAATGTGGTCAACACATGGCATTGTGGTAGCTGTGCTTGGGAATGAATCTCAGCTTTGATTTTTTGTTGAAAATTGAAGGAAAAATGCAATCCATGCTCATCAAACATAATGTCACATGT
>Ga0099811_1130712_pt1 | contig 8262 bp, 1 predicted proteins | sample DipCnscriptome_2_FD_81141 | JGI IMG/M metagenome (GOLD analysis project Ga0099811, IMG submission 81141) | Coral microbial communities from Puerto Morelos, Mexico - Diploria C B metatranscriptome (Eukaryote Community Metatranscriptome) | ecosystem: Host-associated > Invertebrates > Cnidaria >... | reverse complement strand
TACTTGACACAAAACGCAAGTCTCTACGCAATTTTAAGTTGCGCTTACTTGTGACTACTTGCGATTACTTACGATTTAGGCACATTTATCTGATGATAAGTTTTTCTCGGAGCTTTTCGATTCCCTCATTCGTTGTTAGATCCAGCTGCGATTTAGAGAATCGAGTGGCTCAAGGAAAACTCTTTAGTACTATCAGAAAATTGTGAAATGCCAGCTCTGCTTCTTAAATCTGCGTGCCGATTAAAGACAAATTAATGACCAAAAATTTATATTGCAGAAAAAGAGTGGGAAATGTACACCGCCTTTTTCAGGTTAAGACCTTATTGTCCAAATTACGCCAGGAAGACTTTGAAAACCCAGCTTTATTTCTACGATTTGGGCTATCGTCCACACTAATCCGTCACGAAAACGGAGCTTTTTGAGAAACTCTTCAAACCGGAGGAATTTTAAAACGCCAGCTTTGCGTTTTAGAGTGGACCGAAAACATTTGAAAATTTAACTTTACGAAAACGATGACCTAAGGACAATAAAATGATTTCCCTGCACAAGGCTTCCTCAATCACAAATCCAAAATGACTAGTTATTGTTAAGTTTTACAACAACGCAGCTACACTACCTGCTTATATAGACTGTAATATAGAGAATTTGCTTCAGCATGCGCTTTCCAGTACTTCGCATTAAATCTCTCACTCGTGTCCTTAGCTTACTTTCACTCGAGTCCTTTTCCAATGAAGACCAAGAAACTTAAGCAATAAGAAGATCTTAAAAAAATTGTTGCTATATAATCAACAGGTCTACTGATTTATAGCGAGTAGTTATATATATTCTCATATTTGCATACAGCTTGAAAAAATGAAATTCCAGCAGTAGTAATTTAGCTAAAGTACGTGTTGCGTGCCTACATATTCTTAACGAGCCAGAACACACCCAGGTGTCCTCAGTGAGTGGTGTCCTCATTGACTATATTGAACCATGCATATGTATCCACTGTACATTGTACTTATGTGAACTTTTACGTAAAAGTTACATCTGTATAAAGTTGTTATACGTTTTCAATTATTTGCGAGGTAATTTCAACACGTGCTATGTATTAAAAACATTGAGCGCAAATAATCGCCTTCTGTTCTTTTAACGACCCTATTCCATTTTTTCCCACTAACATTAACAGTACTTGCAAAATTTTAGCGTGTTTACACTGTCTACCCAATCGCGATTAAATAATGTGAGGAACTTTGCGGCTCTGTTCACACTAAAATGTTTGCAAACAATGTTGCCCAAATCCTAGCATTACGGTTTGTCTATTCCGATTTATAACGTTTGCCTGCATCATTTGCTGCAATGTTACACCGTGTGTCTGGGTTTTCCGGGCCTTAAGACTTGTAGTTAATTAATATTACCGTGACATTGCATTGATTTGCACGAGGGGTACCCATATTTAAGCTTTGTCCTCTCTTGTTGTATTGTACAAGGTAAATTTCCTTAGCTAATGAGAGTGTTACTGAGTAACTTAATTTCTCCAGTAAGTACAACTTATCATTTTACAGATTCTTGCGTTTGCTTGTGTCGCTATGTTGAGTAACTGTTGAAAAACATTTGGCCACATCTCACATAATCTACATAATCTTGCAGAACGAAATGCAACATAACCATTCGATAACCATATCCCTAGTTATTTTTTAAAAAAAAAACCCGTGTTTTCAACGTCTTATATTTACATTAAGGCCACCATAATGAACTGTTTCGTTTTTCACTCTAGCAAGCAAATCTATTATATGGCTGTAAATAAGAAACGGTAGAGCTTTGCTTACATTTCCAACATTGCCAGGCTACTAAGCAGTCTTAGTAACCAGGCTAAACTAAGATCCAGTCTTCTTTTAGCCAAACCAGTACAGTCACGCGAACGAGGGTAATGTAAACGAATCATTTTATCGCATGGACCTACCATCCTCTCCTCAACATTTATAGGTAAAACAATTATTAATGACAATAGCTTTTAATTGTGGATTATTTTCTCTTCTTTTCTTTATAAGTTAATCCCATATTGCGACTCAAATTACGATAACTTCAACTCTCTTGATTAAATATTTCCTGATGATAATTACGGATTATTCTCAGAAATCTGGACGAACTTCTTCGACGGCCCAAGCCATCGAACGACCATTTAATGTGTCCTGTTGTTTAGAATTCCAAGACGAGCCATATCTGTATCGGCCATTGGAGGGCATTTTTTCGTTTATAATTCTGGCGCCTTGACGAGCACCATTTACGTACTGCACTGAAGAGATTCCACCATAATCTCGTAGATTGAATTTCTCTCCATAACCAGTGCGAGCATTCAAGCGGGGATCTGAAACAATTATCGTTCTCCCTGGAGCGTCATAAAACCCATAAATACTTGACGGATCAGCTATGAACGAGTCGTTCAGCTGTGTTCCTCGATTGCTCGGGTGAATGTTATCATCATAAGGTATGATGGTTGGAGTGCTGGACATTTCGTTCGAGGTGTAAACACGGGTAACGCCTTGATAACCGGACTTTCCCGAACGCCGGTCGAGGGAATCCGAGGGATCAGTGACGAAATACGAAGTACCTTGGCCGCCCTGCCGACCGGAAGTGGAGGTGGTTACGTACCCTCGAGGAGCACCCGACATCTCACCACCACCGGAGGTCGAGGATATATAGTAATTTCCTGAGGTGTTGGAGACATCTCGATGATTTGAGGTACCTCCGTGATAGGTGCCAGAGGTCAGCATCTCAGACGTACGCCTCATATTTTCTCCAACCGGCTTAAGGTTAAACCTTGGTTCCTGAGGTGGCGCAGCATGGACTGTGATGACCATTTTTCCTCCCTCGTCTCGAACTGAAGCTGCATTGCTTGTTGTTCTGTGGCCCTCGTGGATCCTCTGAACTGTTTGCATCGGAAAAGCAGTGGATTGACTGCTGCGTCTTACCACGATTTCATTTCTAGCAATCTTTGGGACTTCTTGTTGCTGCCTCAAAACAACCTCTCGTTGATTTCCCTGCGTGCGATATCCATCAACAGACTTCAGCATCAAGTTTCCACTGTAGTACCGTGCGCCCACGATATACCCTCTGCTACCAGCGGTCCTCCGCTTACGTCTCATACTTCCGCTTCTTTTCATCTCCCTGGCAACGCGGATCTTGTTAGCTTTGGCTTTGGTTTGTTCCTGTATCTTCACTGTGATTGGTATTCGCACTGTGCCGTCTTGTTCTTGTCCTTGGTAGTAATTTGTGTAGTATACGCCATCTTTGTAATGGTCTTGGTTGACTGGGATAATGACAGTGCCATCCGACTCAACGATGCGATTATTCTGCTGCAGAATCCTCGCCCAAGCTCTTTTTCCTCTAGAAGTTAAATCACCGACTTTTATTTTGACGATGCCATTCTCGACCCTAACAGCATCTGCACCATAGACATCATCGACTTTGATCTTTCTGATGAAGGGATCAGCACTCTCTTTGGAGTCTCTCAGCACTATGGCCTTCTCTTCCGGGGCGGCCTGGGCAATAATGCATTGTGGACGACTTTGTTTTTCCTGTCTTCCTCGAACTCTCACGTGAACATCCACGTGGTCATCCCATGAGCGCCGAGGGTATCTCCTCAGAGATCTTCTCTCGTAAGATCCCCGACGAATACTCCGTCTTCTAACAGGGCCCAGTTGGAACATTCTATCTACGTCCTCGGCAGTATATGTATTCCATCGGCCCCAATTCCCTAATTCGAGTAAACGATCCACGTCCTCTGCCGTAGAAGCATTCCACCATCCTTGCACGTCCTTCTTTGGTGACAAGGTTTGCTGCTGATTGTCTATTTGGATTGTGGTCACTCCATTCTGTATCTCTTGTCCTGTTCCTACCTCCTCAATTTGTTGGATTGGAACACCTCTTAATTCCTGGAGTCTGACAGGTCCGTCCACTGTCTCTCTGACAGTTGAGTCTTGTCGTCTAATCAAGTCTCCACCAACATGCTCTTGAATCTCAGAGGTAGTCATCGTTCCTGCGTCACTCACTTGTTTCATGACTGCAGGCTTTTCTTCTGGTTTTCTCTCCTTGGGAGAGACTTCATATGGAGACTCGTCAATTGCTGTGGTCTGGGGTGTTGCTCTTAAATCTTCTTCAAGGATACTACTGATCCGTCTTGTGGTGCTGGTTTGGCTAGTCTGTCGACTAATTTGTCGGCTCATTGATTCAGAAGTGACGTCGATGCTCGATCTTTTCAGTAGCGGATCTCCAGCATCAACTATTAAGCTTCTGTCTGGTCTACGCTCTGACAGCTGATACCTTTTAATGTTTACCGGATCCTTGATCTCCACATCCGGCTTCTTTTCTGAGTGTTCATCTACATACTTCTCGAGCTGCATACGAGACTTTGTATCATCCAGTGAATCAACTTTACTTTTGAGCTGTTCAACTTTCTTCCTGAGCTCGCTCATTCGCGAAGGCTTGCTATCTTTGTATTCTGGTATCGGTTCAACGACTTCCTTGGGGTAAGGAATTCTGGCTTCTCGTGATGTAACGACCTCTTCTCGGATGCTTGTTCTTCTAGTTGACGGCTCAGATTGTTTGGAGAAACGTCTTGGGTTGTCTCCTCTGGTAAGCGATCCAGAAACGTTGTCTTGAAAGCTTTCTCGGGAAATGCCAGAATCTCTGATGGTTTTTCTAGTCACAAACTCGTTACTCGAGTGAATCCTTTCTGAGTGCACTTCCCTGGCTTCCTTGACTTTTGGTTTTGGCTCATCCCTCGACTCTCTAGAAGATGAGATGGGTTCCTCGCGTCTTGGAGTAACAATTTCATATCCTGTATATGGCAAAGGTATAGCTTCGTTTGGTCGCCTGCCAGGCTCCTGAATGGCCCCGTCTGGCCGTCTTGCAGACTCTTGTGCTGCTTCGTCTGGTTGCCGCGCAGACTGTGATATATCTTCCACAGTTCGCCTGAATTGCTCGGGTACTGCTACGTCCGGTCGCCTAACAGACTCTGGTATCCTAGTAGACTGCGGATAACCATCTGCTTTATCACCCTTTTGTTTAGAAAAGTAGGCAGACTGATCTTCTTCGGAGACACTACCATGGAAAAATCCCTTTACAGAGCTAGGACCGCCTTCTGTATCCCTGGTGGATGATATGGACACGGTTGAATCTGCCCTAAACACTTTCTTACTTGCATAACCTTGAACCGATCCAGCTCTTTTTTCCCAGCTTTTCTGCTCGGAATCTTCCCACACCTTTCTTGGAAAGGTCAAAGAATCGTCCCTTTCCAGAAGTCTACCCTCGTCTGTTGTTGGCCACGATGAAGACTTATCATCCCGTTCTCTCGAGAAGAATGTTGGTGGGACTTCCTCACTTGGTCTTCTCATAGACGAAGCACCCTGGTCCCTTGTGGGACGAGAGTATTCCTCTGAAGGGTCTGGAAACACTTCATCTCTGATATCCCTTTCCGAATATTTGAGGTCATCGCGTGGAACTGGCTTGTCCTCGAAGGCGCCATACTTACGTGTTGTGAAAGCCTCTTCATGATCTCGATCACCTTTGCCGTACCTCTGCGTTTCTTCTCTCTTTAGTTCATCTTTAAACACATCTCCATCCTTTTTAGAAATGTGGTACCGCTGAATCGTTGTTCTGGCAAGTCCACTCTGACGAACATTTCCACTTTCGTCCCTCTTCCTGTCTGGAATAATTATTTCAGTTGTAGCAGGGGCCTTTTTTGGAAAATTTCGTGTTTCAGCCTTAAGCTTTGCAATGTCGTCTTTAAGCTTGTCTTGGATGGAAGGCTGTCGACGCCTCCACCTCGAGGAAACATTTTCTGACTCCGTCCTCGAAGAATATGGTGGGATGTAAGGTTTGCCGTGGTCTCGCGTCAGTGTTTCAACTTTAAGTTTAGCAATGTCTTCTTTTAGCTTGTCCTGAATAGATGGTTCTCTGCTAAATGAGTAAAGCTTGATGTCATCTCTCTTTGCCTTTCGCGATGCAGCTTCAGCCTTGAGCTTAGCTATGTCTTCTCTAAGCTTTACATGGGATGACGGTTCCGTTTCTCTTATAATGGAGGGCTCTCTACTAAACGAATAAAGCTTGACGTCACCTTTCTTCGTTACGCGCGATTCTGTTTCAGCCTTGAGTTTAGCTATATCTTCTCTAAGCTTGTTTTGGGATGATGGTCTTCTAGTGTCTCTCGTGTTTGTCACATCTCGACCAAACGTGTCTCCACGCTCGAAGTTTCCTTGGCGGGAAAGATAACGAGACCTGTAACTTGGATACTTGTCGTTCTCTTTATCCAAGGACCTCAGCTCCTCCGAAGAACGACTTCTTAGCTTTAAAAGCGAAGCACCGCTGTGACGATCTTCTCTGCTTTTATTATCCATACTGCCGGTACGTCGATCCAGTGATCCGGAGCGAGTGCCTTCTCTTAAAACTTCCTTGTCTTCGGATCTTGATGTTGCGGCATTAGATAACGATCTGGAATAAGATAGGATTTCCTCTCTTCCTGGTAATTCTTGGTAGATCTCCTGTCGACTTCGTTCCTTGTTATGAAGTTGTTCCGAAGAACGAGAACGGGTGCTGAGCTTTCCTGGATATTCCACTGAGTAGCTACTTCTGGTTTGTCGACCCACCCTCTCTGCAGCAACCTCAAGTTTCTTGAGGCGATCGGTAACGTCATCTTTTCCAGTTCTTTTATTTCCTCTATAACCGAGGTCATACGTTGTGCTTACTGAAGATCTTGTCTTTGGATGTTGGTCAGCAGTGGAATATCTCTCCCTGTGTGACAAATGTGCCTTTGAATTGTGTTCCGAAGGATCACTGAGGACGTCTTCGGAAAGCTTTTTTGAAAGCCTTTCTCTTTCCAGTGAATTGGATGCTTGCTTTCTTTCCAAAGCCCTTCGCAGAATATGTACGTCGTCCAAAGTAATCTTTCTTGAATCATCAGTTCCTCGGCCAGTTTTTGTCTCTGCGTCCATTATAGTTACATTCCTCTCCAAAGACCGCTTGCTTCCAGACGATTCGGTCTTACCACTAGACCTCCAGTTTTCACCTTGAGCTGCATGCACACCGGCAAACGATGCTCCATGACTTGAAGCACGTGTGGAATTTGTATTTTCTTCGTTGGCACTTGGTCTATGCTCAGCATTTTCCCCATCTCTTTCTGATCCAATACTTGATCGAAAAAAAGAAGATATCCCGTTTTCTTTGTTGAGATCTTCGTCTTTAGCGTAAGAGGAATAAAATGAACTTATTGGAGCCTTGTTTTCATTTTCTTTCTGGTCAAAAGAAACACTCAGAGAAAATCTGGATGGATCTGTACCTGAAATTTCTTGTGGGTCTGTTGTGTTACCCGACTTCCTGTCTTCTCTTGTTCGGTAAGAGGAGCTCGATCTTCTGTCGATAACACTTCTTGTTATAACAGACTTAGTTACGTTCTCAGATACCCGCTTAGAATCTTCCTTCGTAAGGTAGTTTTCTCTTTCAATCTTGCTCTCTTTAGGTGCGGAGAACATGTTTGATGTATATGTGGGTCTTTCAGAGTCACGACCTGAGGTAAAATTGCCGTACCCACTTGATTCTCGTGGGTCGAAAGAATAGTGCTTTTTCGACGACATTGTAAAAAACACTCCTGCGTTAAGACATCCGACTGTCTGAGAAAATACTCAAAATATGCTCTTCTTGGGAATGTTCTGAAAGAAAGAGAGCAAAACAGAAAATTCTTATGAAATTAAGATCCTTTATCCCTTGAGTCATTCGTAGTTATTGGTTCTCCAACTATTGTAATGAGCTGACAATAGTCACAATAAGTTGTCCTTTTTCTCAGTTGGGCTTCAAAAAACATCCACAATATCTGTTTCCATGTCAACCTTTTCATATGGAATTCCAGTTTATAGAATGAGTGGCTCTTCTATTTACAAAGGCTATCCTGACATGGGTTTAATGCAGCACACTCAGAAGAACAAATAAGGTTAAGCATGTTTTGGAAGAATGCAGCCTCATTAGGCTTTTCGTTGCTAGCTGCTAAAAAAGTCAAAAAAAAGGAAATTTAATTTCCATCTCGATATAATTCGGCAATATTAGAAGGGTTTAAATAATTGAGTGAAATTTCCGTGGAATTAACCAAAGGCACCATACGCAATGTTAAAAAACCTATAACCAACTTTGATTAACAAAATTTTCGAGAGCTTTTAACCTCAGAAGAACCAATAACGTTTCTAGGTTAGAATTTTTTAGGCGTTTTGTCTTAATCGTTTGGTCTTAATTAAG
>Ga0099811_1066644_pt1 | contig 8278 bp, 3 predicted proteins | sample DipCnscriptome_2_FD_81141 | JGI IMG/M metagenome (GOLD analysis project Ga0099811, IMG submission 81141) | Coral microbial communities from Puerto Morelos, Mexico - Diploria C B metatranscriptome (Eukaryote Community Metatranscriptome) | ecosystem: Host-associated > Invertebrates > Cnidaria >... | reverse complement strand
GTGTTTTTAAATCATATATTTCTTATGCTAACTAGTGAGCATCTCATGAGAAAAGCAGAGGTCTGTATTAAAACGAGGTCACCTCCTAGAGGTAACTAAACAAAACACGTAAAATGGCCTATTGTTGTATGTGTTCGGCAAAAACATGACTTGCGAGATTTATTGATTTTATAGAGACTCCTCGCTATCGGGACTGAACCAAAAAAAAGAAGTCGTTAAAACTAATTTTATTGATCGTTCGAGACTTAAATAAATGTAAGTGATGAATTGCGTGTGATGAAAGAAGACAAACTGCGAAAATTATGGCTAGAAAAATTATCTGATCACATCTAAACGAGATATTACTCACTGGATGAATAAACTCTCACACATTCATAATCAGTATAATGATGTAAAACTAACTGAAGAATATATGAAATTAACAGGATTCTTTCCTGACATCGTTTGAAATCTGTTCACAGAAGTGTCTTAGTGAATTAAACCTTAACGCATCAATACACTTCTGTAACTGTAAGATTATGGTTTATACATGTTCTAATATGCATAGTTTTCTACATACTACTATTTTCAAGTTTCTTTCAATTTAAAGGTAATTTTATAAGTGGCCCCCTTAAAATCTGCCAAGCACTCTCAAAACACGAGAAGGAATGAATAAAGAAACTGGAACTATGACACTAAGAGCCTTCGGGCCTCGTATTCTACTTTCAAAACATCCTTGTTTCAATTTTAAACACACCCTGTATTTATATACAGGATGTCATAAGAATAGACACTAGCTCGTTTCACAATCAAAAGTCTGAGACACGTGTTTTACAAATCAAGCTTTAGGGCATTCTCTCAACATCCCAACCTGTTGACAACGATCAGCCGTTAGACGCGCGGCGCAAAAGCCTCTCTCTTCTATGTTTCGCTCCGCCGTTGTCTCGCGCTGCGCTCAACTAACTGAACGGCTGCGAGAAGCTTCCTGTTCCAAATGATTTACCAAAATAATAGCAAATATCTATTAATATATCTAAATATCTATTAGCCAATCATATGTGTAGTTATCTATAAATAACAGAAGCATTACTCTCCTGCTTTGGTGGCGTGGAACAACAGTCGAAATTCCGTCTCGATTTGTAGGCCTACGTCGCGCAGGGCGTCCTAAAAAACGTGTAAAATTGGGCGCACGTAATCTGTTAACTACCTTAGTTTATTTTCAGGTCCCGTCCACACTAATACGTTTTGGATGACGCCTTTTATCTAAAAAAGCTCCCCTTCCACATTACCGTTTTCACAGCGTTTACCCCGTCCAAACTAAAACGTTTGAAAACACTGATAGGCCATGAAAACTTTCATTTCTACAAGCGCGCTTCATGTGAATAAAGTCAGCAATTTAGAAGGCCTCCGATTTCTTTGTCCACAACAATACGTGAAGGCTCCGTTTTGAATGTCTCCACTCTGGACAGCTTTTTCAAATGCATGAATTTTTGTTGACAGCGACGAGCGTTTTCGATCGTTTTATTGTGAATGGTTGGCACAAAAAAAAGCATTAAAAAGAATGCGTCCCGAAACGAACCTAAATCAGTGTGGACGATGCCTTAGTTTAACAGCAATCTTTGGTGCTTTTCTGCCTTAAAAAACTATAATTCTGAGATTTCCTTGAATTTGAAAGAGGTTTTGTACGTCAGAAATGGAGAAACCCTGCAATTGTTCAACATTGCGCCTACTAGAAAACGAATTAAATTTACATAAAGGCATTCATTGCGCAATTTAACTCTTGCACTAGCTAGCCTGCGTAGCGAGTGTAAAATGTGGGAGTGGGGGTGAGGGGACGCGGGATGGAAGGGGGTGGGGAGTAGTGGAGTACTTCTGTACAGCAAAGGGATACTATGACCTCAATGTTACATGAAAACGTCTAGCGAATTTTCATGTTTAGTTACTACTTGTGACTTCTCTTAACCAAGTTATAACAAATGAACTCTTGAAGGTTATGAGATTGTACGCTCTGATAACCCGTGTTATCTACACGAAACGTCAAAATATCGGAAAGTTCAGGAAAATGTGCGAAGAAAACTAAATGGGGTTTTGAAGCTAATCTTAATGCGTCAGCCAGGATATTCGCTTGACATCAGGACCTCGCAAAAAAGTTTCGAGCTGTCGCCATTTACCATCACAAACATGGCGGGTAAGTCAGACTTTCAAGGAGTTGACAACGTTCATTCTGACCACAGTGCTGTCCGCTATGTCACTAAAATTTGCATTTTGATTGGTTGCGCCAGCCAGTTGAGCGGGTCTGTTGTGAAGCATTGTTTTCTTTTTGCGTTCTTTTCGCGTTAACGGTTTGGCTTTCTTTCTCAACGTCGGCTCTCCCCTGGAATCCAAGAACTTATCAACAATGGTCTCCCAGTCGACAACGGAGTAGATGAGAGACCATTCCTCGTAAGAACTTTCACCCATGGATTCTTCCCTATACTTGTCCCTAAACTTTCGACGGCGCTGGGGAGCGCTTAAGCCATTCGGCTCACTCCCTGCAACTGCGATTTCCGGTGTGCGACACCGACATCGATTTCTGTACAGCTTCTTGCAGATGCGGACGAGTTTCGAGAAGAGATTGATGGGCGTTGGGTTGGAGGTTTCGCGCTCCATGTTTCTAATGAGCTTCGCTCGTCCGAATTTCCACTCGACGTCGGACTGTTCTTGAAGTCGTTGGTATGTGTCGCTCATCATGGCAATGAGGAGGTTGATGAGGACAATGATACACAGGACATTGTAGAGGCCGAACACCACCTTCGACATGTTCCGGGTGTTTTTTGGTGTCACTGCAGAGGAAAAGTCCTTTTGATTTGTCAGACCAAAGACGCCAAAGAAAAGCAGCTCCACGATAAGTAGGAAATCTGGCGTTGTCGTTGTCACTGTGTACGAGTTCTCCCCGACTACCTCTAAAGGCTTAAAAACTGCAGTGAGCTGCAAGGCAAAACTGGTGAAGAATATCGTCAAGATGAGCAGAAAGCGGAGCACGTCTACGACAAGATGGCCGATGATCACTCCCCACGGACCAAACAATCGGTGAATGGACAAAAACTGAAGGAGCTGTAGAACGCACAACATCAGTGCCACACCCAGACACTGGTTTCGGACGAACACGATGTCAAGTCTCTCGGCGGAGTGGTAGCCAATGGCAATAATCCGAAGTAGCTCTGCAAAAAGCGCCAAGAAGACCACGATGGTAGGGAACCAGCCCAAGCCGCTTCGTTCGCGCTCGCTACTGATCTCTGACACCAATAGGCCGAGGATCCAGATGTAGAGGAAGTACTCGTACCAGTGAGGCGCGAGGACACAGCCGGAGTAATTCCATGGCACAACTACTGTGAGGCAGAGGATGAGAATCAGGTAAAGGTGGGAGATGAGCCGGCAAATGAACTTGATGATGGGAATCTGTCGGTGTTTGTTCTTGAATGGAAGCGACAGGTACACCCAGAGCGGCGGGAAGATCAATGCCACAAGAAACAACAACATAAACTTCCACTCTTCCCACTTGAGCTCACCAAACCAGATCTGCGTGACGTACTGTTGGACCAGAGAGTGCGACACGCACTGTTTCAGCTCGCATTCGATCAGGAAATCCAAAAACGCCACGTTCTTTCCGTCAAGGGAATTGAGGACAGCTTCAGAATCCTCTGCACATGAGATGCTAATCAGATCCTTTGCCATGGTTTCGCAGAAACTGCTGGCCATGTCTAGCTCCACTGTGTGTTCTTTGTTTTTAGCGGTTTCAATGCGGTAATGTCGCGACAGGAAGGAGGAAATGTGCACTGGTGCGGGTGCACTGAGCACAAAGTTCATCAGAGATTTGTAATTGCACGAGCGGGAGCATATAACCAGATCGACCAGAAACTTTTTGTTACTAAGAAGTCGGTCGTGATTCAGTTTTTGAGCAAGCAGGAAATCCAGCACCTCAATGTGTCGTTCACTTGCGGCGTGACAAATCGCTACATCTTCAGCCTTGTTTTCAATCAAAGGTGAAGCACCATACTCCATCAGCAATTTTACTACTGCCTGGTACCCAGCTCCCGCGGCTATGTGAAGAGCGGTGTTACCCAGATTATCCTGGGCATCAATCTCAGCTCCTTGACCAATCAGAATGGTCAGCAGATCCCTGTGTCCATTAGCAGCAGACAGGTGGAGAGAGGTTCGACCCTCATTGTCCACCTGGTGCAGCAAGGCGGTGGCTTTACTTATCAACGTGCTGGCTACTTCCACGTGTCCTTCCAGGGATGCTATATGAAGTGCTGTACGACCCGCCTTTAGTGTCACCGCATCCACTCGTACTCCAGGATGATTGGTGATGGCTCGCACAAGAGTGTTGTCGCCATTTTGAGCCGCAAGATGAAGAGGCGTGAATCCAAAGTCCTCGTCTTCCTCTTCGTTGTCTTCACCAGGGCGATCACTGACTAGTGTGGCAGTTTGAGGGGCCCTGGAAAGGAATTCCTGGACAACTTCTGTCTGACCATATAAGGCAGCAACGTGGATGGCAGTCATTCCGTTCTTTACACTTGTTCGGTTTATTGCCGTCTTCCCCCACAGCATATCGATAACTTTTAGCTGACCAAACTTGGCGGCTAAATGCAACACGCTGTTGCCTTCCGTGTCTTCCTCAGTTGGCGAAGCTCCTTTTTCTAGTAAAAATTCCACCATGTCTTTGTGGCCTCCACGAGCAGCTAGAAGGAGCGGTTTACACAGAACACTCGTATCAGCTGAACACTTGGCAAAGTCAAGCTCAACCAGTTTTCTCACCACTTTGATGGCACCATTGGAAGCAGCAATCTGTAACGCGTTTAATCCATCCGCGTTGATTTGCGTCAAGGTGTCTGGTCTGACGTTGAAGAATAATTCCACGATCTCCTCCTTGTCGTTCAGAGCAGCGTAATGGACAGGAATCATATCCTTACTGTCTGCTACACTAGCATCGGCTCGCAGATCAAGAAGTACTTTGCACACTTCGGTTCTGCCATTCTCCGCACCTAAATGCAGAGGACTCTTTTTGTCCACAGTAAGTGGATCTGTAATGGCACTGTACTTTGTTACAATCACACGCACAAACTCTGGGTGACCTTTCTCAGCTGCGATATGAAGGGGAGTTAGACCAATCTTAGTCCTTCCATTCACGTAAGCTTTGTGATTCAGCAATTCACGTGCAACATCCACATGCCCTCTGGATGCTGCATAATGGAGAGCTGTGCCACCCACCTCATCAAAAACATCAACTCTAGCATGGAACCTCAGGAGTACTTGAACCACTTCTAACATGCCACATTGTGAGGAGATCATCAGTGGCGAGGCACCACTCTGAAATAAACACAAAAATAAATATGTGCATCATACAGTTTAACACATGGTATTTTAAGTGTTTTGAGTTCAGTCTAAGTAACAAATTGATCTGATGATGGTTAACTATATGGCAACTATGCTATATGCTCCAACAGAGTCTGTCAGTCCCTTAGTCAGAGAATCAGCCCGTTAGCCAGCCATTCAGTCCATCAGTCAATCAGAATAGCAGTAATGCAGTCCAGCCATCCAGCAATCCAGCAGGCAGGCAGACAGACATACATGTAGTCAGCCTGTCAGTCAGTCAGTCAGTTGGTGGGTAACTCAGCAGTTAGGTGACTGAGGGCCATAAAGCTAGAGGAAAGATTCAGTCAAAAAGCACAACAGCTGACAGCTGGTACAAACATAAATCACTAAAATTTCATCACCTCAGATGTTCTGTTGATGGTAGAAAGTTTGATATACTCTGGAATTACATTGGAAGTGAAGAATGCCTCCACAATCCTGTGGTTTCCTGATCGAGCACACCAATGAAGAGCTGTCTCTCTTTTCTGATATGTCGTAAACGTTAGGTTTGCACCATGTTCCAGCAGAATCTGTACTACATTCACATGATCATCTTCATTGCCTCTGCCCTGAGGAATGCCTGATACGGAATGAAGGGCAGTCTCTCCACTATTGTTTGGTATATTGACAATAAGACGAGCAAGCAAGTAAGACTTGACTTGGAAAATCTTCTTTATCAGGGCTTCCACTATCTGATAGTGTCCATTTTGACAGGCAAAATGAAGAGGAGTGTCCCCTGACTTGCATCTACGAGCGACTTCGGCATCTTCTCGCAAAAGAAGTTTTACAACTTCTAAATTTCCACATCTGGCAGCTAAATGAAGAGCTCTTTCACCATTCTCCTTTGCAGTATCAGGATCAGCTCCACTTTTGATCAAAACATCCACAACTTTTTCTCCTCCTTTGACCTTAGATGCCATGTGAAGCGGAGTTTCTTTTGCCAAACCACCAATCACTGTAACATCAGCTCCGTGTCCTATGAGCAACTGTGCAACGAGATGTTTCTTGCTAAGCGCGGCCAGGTGAAGTGGGGTGTAATGTTTCTTGTTTTTTATGTTCACAGGAATTCCCTTTTCCAGCAACATTCTAACCAATCCAACGTGACCCCTCTTGGCTGCTTCGTGAAGGCATAAGGCGCCACTCTTGTTAGGCATATGTATGAGTACGCCTTTCTTTATCAGAGCATTAGAGGCTTCCAGTTGACCTGCCGCGCACGTCTGGTGAAGAAGGGTACTACCATCCCTGCCTCTGGAAAGGACGTCCACTTTAAATTTGTCCAGAAAAAATGTCACGATGTTGTGATGTCCAACGCTGGCGGCTAAATGAAGAGGCGTCATATCATTGTTGTCAGCTGTGTTAGGATTCACTTTCAGAGTCTGCAGGTATTTTACCATATCTTCATCGCCTTTACGAGCCGCTACATGAAGTGGAGTTCTACCTTCGTTGTTCTGCTCGTCTGGAGGGGCTCCCCACTGCACTAGTAGTTTGGCCAGGTCTGGGTCCTTGTTATGAGTGGCGATATGTAGCAGCGTGTCTCCATTTTCCGCTCTTCCAGTCCTAACATCCTGATCTGCCTGTGAAGAATTCAACAAGTCTTTAATCGCTTGTGTACAGTTCGCTCGCACGGCAACAAACAATGGTGTGTCGCCATTCTTGTTTCGTATGTTGATGTTGGCGTTAAATTTGCCCAGCAACAGTTCCACAATGTTGACGTTCCTCTTCCGACATGCCACGTGTAAGGGCGTGTCTCCATCATTATTGGTGACATTGGGTTTGGCTTTTACAGTGAGCAGGAATCTTCCAGTAGTCAAGTCTCCATTCTCAGCTGCTAAATGGAGTACAGTGTTTCCATCGTCGTTTTTCGTTTCAATTTTGGCGCCTCCTTGTACCAGCATTTTGGATATTTCGACGTTTTTTAATTTAACAGCAGTATGAAGGGATGTCTCGCCATTTTCCAGTATTGTTTCAAGGACATGCTCATCTAGATATCCAGAATCAAGAAGTCCTCTTATGGTATCTGCGTCTCCACTTTTGATCGCAGTAAGCAATCCCTTTGTTACATCTGCAGGTGGTTGAAATAGTTTTTTCACTTTTACGGGAAGCGCTTCACTCATTGCTGAATTTTCCAGACGTGACGCCAGTTCTGCAGCAGTTACTCCTTCATTATCCGGGATATCAGATTTAGCGTCACAAGTGACGAAATAATCAACTAGTGTTTGATCTTCGTTTGCTACGGCGATATGAAGTGGAGTCTGGCTGTCATTATTTTGAATGTCAATATCGGCTCCATTATCCACGAGAAGTTTCACTATTTCTGCGTTTTTTACACGGGTTGCTACATGAAGTGCAAAGTCGCCTTCTCCCGTTCTGATGTTGTCAAGTTCTGGGCTCTCCGCCGTCAGAATTTCTTTCAACGTGTCTACGTCCTCATCGTTAATGGCTTGAAACATCTTGGATGCCAGCGCTGACGTGTTCGAATTCCTCTGTGGAAGAAGTCAATACACGCGTTAGTGCTATTGTACGACCCGAGTCTCTAAATATCAGATGATTGTTGAATGGGATGCACACACACACAGTCAGCACTACATTATTCGGATCTCGGTCGCCCGATCTCAATTATACGCTACTGATTCCAGGTACGGTTTGGATAACTCCCTTGGTACCAGTTTTTTGCGTTATCTCACGGCATTGTTTAATCACGTGAAGATCGCTTTTGACAGAATTTTGATGTGGAAACATTTAGCCGTTGACAACAAATCCATTACTTTAACTGTGTTATTAGTTTCAAATGACGACCTCTTTTTGATAGTTCACCGACGAAATGTAAGAACGTAAGGCTTTACATTGTTAAACGCAATTTCAGCAAAAATCCTATAAGTTTATTTTATCTTCGACGCGTTTGTTT
>Ga0099811_1142965_pt1 | contig 8469 bp, 4 predicted proteins | sample DipCnscriptome_2_FD_81141 | JGI IMG/M metagenome (GOLD analysis project Ga0099811, IMG submission 81141) | Coral microbial communities from Puerto Morelos, Mexico - Diploria C B metatranscriptome (Eukaryote Community Metatranscriptome) | ecosystem: Host-associated > Invertebrates > Cnidaria >... | reverse complement strand
AGTGGAGACACGTTAGATGTAAAACTTGCCTTCTTGTGAGGCGATCTTCAGGAAAATGAATGAGGATCACGAAAAACCGTTTAAGGTGATCGTTTTTGGCGACGCAGGAGTTGGGAAATCCGGTAAGACTACAACGTAACGTACTGAAATAATTAACTCTCTGTGATCTGTAGCTGTCGTTGAATTTAGGCAGCGATCAGCTTTGATTTGAAATCATCCTCGAGACAATGGACTTTGGCCGCTAAATGTTCTGATGATATAAAGCATCGATATTTTTGTGTAGACTCAAACTCTTTTTAATCACAGGCAAAAACTTCATATGAACTAGTTCGTTGTCAAGTAGGAAGACTGATAACCTGTCATGTAAACGATCGCTTCAACTTTGTTTGCACGCAACGTTCTTATTTAGAGCTAACAGTCGAGGCATGCATTGCTATTTTGATAATCCCTGATCACAGTTATGTAAGGGTAATTTCGTTTTACTTTCGCATCTGATATTATCACAGTCTATTTCAGCTAACAGTCGAGGCATGCATTGCTATTTTGATAATCCCTGATCACAGTTATGTAAGGGTAATTTCGTTTTACTTTCGCATCTGATATTATCACACCGTCAAACGGACAAGAAGCCATTCATTCGGTGTCACTGAACTATATGTTATTTTTTATGTAGCACTAAATTATCTCAAGCATCAGTGAAAGATATTAAAAAAAATCAATAAAGAGATTTCAAATTGCGATCTTTGGATCGGGTTTGTTGTGACAGCACCAGACATCTGTTTGATTGACGGGTCTAAACTACGGGCCCAGAAGGTCACGCGACTCAGAAGCTCTTGCCAACGAAAACAAAACGTCTCACATTCAATGTCGAGGTCGGGATCATTCACGCGTTTGCCCCAAAACTACTTATGAAAAATTTGCTTTACGTTTAACTGTTATAAGTAGATCACGGCTCGCACTATTTGGGTGATCGCACTTCAAGAAGACAGATCATTGTTACGTTTGTCGTGGCTGGCAAGTCACGGCTTATATCATGTAAAGGAAATAAGGGAAAATATTATTTTAGTCATAACCTGTGTTTTCAGTAGTACCCATGATATCATTTGCCTAATGGTGCTGATCATGCCAACAATTTACCAGGATTTAGGAATCTCAATTGTGCTATCTGATTTTATACACGTAACCTTTTCTAACCCTGAAACCTTGTCGTATAATCTTTGACGCCAGGCTTAACGTTCGCTTGATATTATATAACGTAGTATATGTTGCCCTGGGGTGGCTCGCTTTCTTGAACAAACAACTGAACGTGATAAGACCATTGACAGAAGCTCTTCAACTTGGTATTCAATGTTAAACATAATTCGTTTTCACGCTTGCTAAAGCAAACAAATGCGAGCAAGATACTCATTGTCAATAAGATATCTTACTGTGGAGACCAGGCTCCCTCAATTAAACAACCTGCAACAGCAATCGCGGATCTAGGATAAATGGTAACTGAACTCTGAGATAACGAGCGCTGAAGGCACAAACTTCTAAAGGGGCCGGCCCGGGGCCAGGCTCCATCAGGAAATGTTTTGGATTTTCTCTTCCTAAAGTACTTTTTTCCTGGGTTTCTGGGTTACTCTGAAAAATCTGAATGATTTCCGCCAATTGATGGAAACCATTATGGATAACAAGTGAATGCTATGAAAAGCAGACGGTGTGCCATATATTTGCAAACATTTTAGGGAAACTAGTATCAAATGACTTGATTATTAAAGCCTGCTTCTCACCAGATCATGCCCACAATAGGATGATAAACACGTATACATAAGTAGGATATTAATGCCTTATATTCGGTTTCAGTCATACCTCCGTGATGGAGTAAAACAGGATGACATACGATGTTTATGCTTATGCTTACAGCAGTTACAGGATATATGCATCAGCAGAAGCATAAGAAGAACAATTTAAACCTTTGCCCTGCTTCTGCTTATACTTGTTTTGTGCACGTCATCACTACTATACAATGTGCTTTTGCTCAGTATGGGCGTCCCCACTGCCTCTGCTAAGAGAGATCCAGGTCTAAATGTCCAAGCAATGTTGTGAATTATGGGTGGAAATTCAAAACCGATTTCGCTTGTTTCACTTTATTTTGATTAAACTGTTACAACCACGAAGGAAAAACTATCCACCTTGGGCCCTATTTTGGGAAGCAAATTGATTGGGCTTGTCCGAGTGAAACACAACACCAATCCCGTAGGGGTTTGGCCAATTAGGCTCCGTACGTGAGGTACGTAAAATACCCACGTGCTGAGAGAATACAACGTTGGCTTTAGAGAACCGTCGCACTGCCGTCGCGCCGATAGTGCATTTACAACGATGAATTAATGTATGAAATTCAGTGAAGTCGTCAGTATAACATCTTGTGCAATTCAACTGATTTGTACTAATTGCATGTACGAAAATAGTGTCCGTGTTTTTCGACTTGAAATCTGTAAGTGACATGTAAAAAGTTAACTCTTTTATCAAATTTGTAAAGAGCACTTCAGTTGTGCAAACATCGCGATAAACGCCGACCTCTTTTGAAGTGGTCACAAGAGCTTCCATATATCTATTCCTTGTTATCTGCTTACATCATATTGTCATGAAGGCAAATTAACAACAAATATACTGATTTGCGAAAGTGTTCATTTAGTGCCCTTTTTAGGACGTTTCTGATGACCGTAAGTTCTTTTTGTATTAAAACAGAGTAGATAATGTCACATTCATTATTGGCATGCTTCAGCCCCATGATGAAGTAAACGCCATGTTATTTAGATATGAAATGCTGCCTTGTAGTCAATAATCATGAAGTGTTCCAATTTCGTTTCTAATTTTGTTTAAACAGCTCAAGAATAAAAGCTCATTCAAATAGAACGGCGGGTAACTTAAGATTTTATTTCCGGCGCCCAGATTAAATTCTTATAAGAGAAAACCTTCGCTAAAAGCTCGATATATGAAAGCCATATTTCAATGAAAATAGCTGTATTCACACCTAATCACAATTCAATAACACTGGCAAACAATTTTGGCGCCAATTTCTCCCATTGACCAACCGTGCCAAGTGAAAAACAGCGGTTGTTTCAAAACAATAAGATAGGCAAACTACGAGACAAAATTCAGAAAAGCAAAGTACAAAAACTACACAAAAGTGCGAACTTACGGCAAAATTGTCCATGCACTAGGAGACAGTTCAGTTCCCGCCGAATACAACATTGCTGTTTAACGCTTACTGTTTCAATCGATCCATAAAAAGTGAAATTATGCACTGGCTGGGCAATAAACACCAAAAACCGCTTGTTACCCAAAGCCAGAACTTCTTAGAAACCGAATACTGTTTTTGAATGGGGTCATTGCCATTTTCAGAAAGTGTTTATGTCAGTATATAGTAAATGTTTATGTCTGAAATCTTTCAGCGTCAATTGACCAAATTAGCTTTTTGAAATCATGATTCAAAGCGACGTTTGCTAAATGCTATTAAATAGAACTAAATGTTTGGGTATTACCTGTTGATGTTTCTGTCAAGTCAATATGAACCTTCTACGAGTCAAATTGTCAAAACGAGTAGATCATTAGGGTTCTTGAAAATGTCTTTCTCAGTCCAGTGTTTGCCCTGAGGACCGTAAGTCTGATGATGCCAGCAGGGCGAATTCAGATTTTCATATCGAGTTCCTAGGTTAACCGCAGTCATACTCGGAAAACAAAAGAGTGCTTTGTAATATGTTTTAAATCAAGGCCGGATAAAATGGAATCATCAATATGGCTGTTATAATCCTAGCTGACCCCCGCATCATGGCGCCATACAGAAATTTCTAAATTGCTAGTTAAATGGCGTCACTAACGACGTGTACTAGTTTGTTAGGCAGAAAATGGCATAAACTCGAGTTTGGCTTCTCTTCAAGTTTTATCGTCACCTATTTTGGATAAATGTTGTTCTTAGTCCAAACTAATAAATCTTGTTAACTTGATGCGACGAGAGTGTTCAATACTCGCCACGTGGAGGATAAACACCCACTCTCTAATACAACCTGTTTCAGAGTGCCCATGCCATGGAAATAATAATTTTGTCATCCACTTACAGAGGCACTGGACTGATAACGTTGATAAGTTGTGAAATAGCTAACCGGTTTGTAGTTTACAAGTACTACACAACATGACTTCATGTTTAAAACGTGATAAATCACATCATCATAAGGTTTTATCCATGCAAATCTCTTCCCGTAATACCTGTATACATGTATATTTAAACACAAACAGGAAACTCGATAGTCGTGATTTTTTTTTTCATCCTTAGGCATCTGCTTTTCAAGATAAGTGCATGACGTAAGTTATAATCCGACGCACTACCAGAAAATCTGTTCGTTTGTCCTATTAGAGCTCGTGTTCTTGGCAGATAATTAGGCAATAAAACGACTCTTAGAAGTGAAGAAAAGTTTTAAACTGTCAAAACAGTTTAGTTATTAGATGTGTCTTGAACATTTAGCAGCCATTTTGTCAAGCATAATTTATTAACTGTCAAATCAATTTATCTGATTAATTGTCGGTGTAGCTTTTGAACGTCATTCATCATACCTTTTATTAGAGGTAATTGCACATTTTAGGGACACTTTCCTAATTGAAATTTAAAATTTTTTGAACTTTTCCAAGAAGCTATTTTTATTATATATAATCTCACCCAAGATTTCATTCCAAGAAGTAGTTAACCACAAAGATATATGTGGTGGTATTACAGATTATCTTCACACTCAGTTCTGAAAGACTTCCTTCGAAATTTTATTTCACTAGACCTCACTAGCATAGAATCATTACTCAGATGTTGCTGTAGTGCGAATACGCGCATGTTTCCATGTAAAGAAAGCATAGAACGTAAAAAAGGCATTATAAAAAAGCAAACAGTAACTTAATGACTTCACGATTATCTTTATTAAAATCGGATAAAAAATGTTCGCTGTTGGCCATGTTTGCCGTTGCCTGAAACGTTCCTGATGAAATTAGTGATAAAAGTAATAATTAAGACCATTCCCACAGGTGAAATATTGTTCGTGAATTGCTCTGTATACTGATTTCCACGTTAGGTTGAAATCTGCAGTAATACACTGATATTAAAGCAGCCAAGGGTTCCTGATGCCTGTAGCAAATAATTATCAATAATGATCGAAAGCGCGACGACAGTTATCCTAGCCTGTTTTGTTCTGAACTTAGACATGTTGTAGCCGATGAATACATGTTTTCGTTAATATAACAAAAACGCAATATTCAGTGATTGTTTCATTATACTAGCAGACGTACTTCTTCTTGTTTTAGTTTTCTTTTCCTAGTCAAAAACTTCCTGACCTCGCCAAAGGATGATATATAGCCCACACGAAGATTAATGCGAGAGTTGACATCGTGTTGTCAGCTTTTTTTGTTAACTACAGCATTTGATGGATTACCGAACTAGGTTTCACTCATGTGGAAAATCACTTCTTCGATCCTGAGTAATCACACACTCAACCGACTCGTGGCCCTGTTTTCAATGTTAACAATGAAACATTTTCAATTATTTGTTTGCTAAGGTTAACTCGTAATTTTTATGGCACAGTTCGATTTCAGTCAATTCGAATAAAAACGTGTAAGTGAAGGACAATAGAAAGCGTGGTTAAACGACTGGATAGCTAATTAATTAATTGGAGTTTTGGAATGTTTGCCAAGAAAAACAATCTTTGCAGATACAAAAGGCTCATTTTAATATTTATAATTAACAGTCTAATTGATTAAAAAAGGTGAAGAAGGCATGCACAGACGAATCTTAATGATAGGTGTTCAACTGTCCCAATTTTTTCCAACACGAAGGGAAAACGTACTTATGATCTAAATCTTGTGCGAATGATGTCCTGCTTTGTATTTAGTGGAGCAGCGAGAAAATTTCTTCTCAATCAGTCGCCAAAAGTCTCCTGCATGAAAAAGCCTCTTTGTAGTACTCTTAACGAATTAATTTATAAGCAATCACTTTTTATGACGAACACTGAATATGGAACCGTGACTGTTATCTTTCTTATCACAATATGTAAATCGCTCCAAATTATGGTACGAACAGTTACAAGCAAATGCAAGCAAACTGACTTTCATTCTTGAACATAGCCGCGGTCGGTTATTGTGTAGTTGTCCTTCGTTTCCGCAGCAACGTGATACGATGAAAGTGGGAGGTTAAAATCATGTAATTTCTTTTCTCGTTTCCTTCTGTGGCAACCTGCTAACTTTATTGTGATCCTTTGCTGGTATTATGTTATAGCTAAAAGGTCACCCTTGTATGCAATAAAAGAACAGACGTCACTGGAATTGAGCAAGGGAGCAGGCACCAAGTTATTAAGACCAATATACACTTATTACTATTGACACAAAATGGTGTTTACCCATCCTAATTAACAAAATTAGTTAAATTAACTTTGAGGCACATTGTGTAAAACACACAGAGTTGTCTCTTTTTCTTTTTCGGCGCCTGTTGTTACCTTGTTGTCTATTCATCAAAAAGGCAGCTATCACGCTGAGAGGGATATTGCGTGGTGTTTTGCTGAAGCATGTTATTATCACGTTCCAGTGTTTCGTGTCGTCGAATCGAAGAGCGGCTTGAAGAAAATCACGCTAGAAGAGATTAAAATACCTGCAAGTAGCTTGCTCATCAAGATAATCTTGAGATTAACGACTTCAGCTCTTCTGGTTTATCAGAAGCTATTCATAACATGTCGATGGGCGTGATGAAAGCACACTTACTCAATTTTCATGTTGATAACTGTGCTCTCATTCTTGAACTCTGAGAATCTTAAGTGCCTTCTTCTATTAACGGAATCTTCGTTGTACTGTTCCCTCAGCAAAATGTACCATATTAGACTCCCTACAACATTTGCTCCAAAACAGATTTGCATCCCGAGTTAGGTCAGGAATTTTTTTGTGAAGAACTCTTATAGCCCTAAACGCAAGTCTTTCAAAACCCCTGGTTCCCTTAAAGGTCGGCGTCAGCAGTGCGCTTCTTCGAGCGGTCTGTTTGTCACAGCACGTTCGCTGTTCCATTTCAACTAATTTTTGTAGTTGTGGCGATCTTTTCGTGAAATGTTTTTTTGATTCCCATAGTTGTTTGCTGTTTCCACGGAAAATCCATCGTGGATTGGAAAACATGAAGGAACGATCTAATCTTAGAGCTTCAATTAACGTAGATGACCTTGGTCCCAATGACGTTCACAGATAGCTAGATGATACCCTATTATGTTATCCCAACTGAAATGAAAGTGCAGTTTCCGTCGTTGTTCACTTAATCATCCGTACAGTAATATTAAATTAATCGTACATGAAACCTTCAAAGTCTTAAAATATTTGTTTAAATAAAGGTTAGGTCATTTGTGTTGGATGCCTTTTTAAAAGCGCTTTTTAAAAATGATTACTTCCCGGGTACTGCTGATTTTGTAAACTAAGTTGTGTTTTCCAGATGTGAGTGGAAAAGAAAACCGTCCTTTTCGTTATGTCTCCGCTTAAAAGTTTATTCAATCCATCGAAGGCTTTTCAAGGTTGATAAACGGAAAAGCGTGGTTTCCTTGCTCTGAAATGCCAACAAATTCAGCGAACTGGTTCAGGATATGGTGTTGGCGTAGTACGAAGAAACATGCAGCAATTTCACCATTGCTTTGTCGTTGTAAAACCTCGCTTTTCAAATTTGCGGCGCTTTAATTAGCTTGACCGCTCAAACCTTACATTGAAACTCACCTACATCACGACAACATTTTTATTCCACAAGTTTTATGGGTCTAGAAGTACCCTTATTACATTAATACAGTACGTACGTTTAAGTTATTCATTATATACCTACCTTGCTCCCTTGTTGACTCTACTTTATCTTGATTTGCAGCTTTGAGTATTCGCTACGTGTCTAAGGAGTTCTCGAGCACATATGACCCAACAATAGGTAAGGTGCTCAGATTTGTCAACTGTCAGTAAACTGCATAAACACTGAGCCAGACAGATAGATGTGATGACATTGCAGATCGATCGATGCGCATTTCTGACTTCAATTATCCAGTTTTATAAACAAATAAAATTAGCACTTGAAAGGGTCTAACAGAGTTTAATTTGTTTTCTTTTGTGTGCGAACGCAACTTGTGTGCTGCACCTAGTGGTTCTTTTGTTTGCTGAAATTATTAGTAAAACCTATGGAAAGTTTTGTGGTCAAGTTGTATATTGAACTTGTATTTTCCATTTTTGTTCCTTAATTCGTTAGCAGAATTCATTAACATCTGAATCACTGCCCTCGCATTCGCATAATCACGACAAGGCAGTTTATTTGTTACCATTCACACCGGAACACTTCCGAAGTAGAGTAAAGAAGCGCACGTCCTCGAGCTCAACTTCTGTGAAGCTGTATGAGATGTATGAAGTCAGTACTACAACAAAATCGTTATTTTCTCAAGCCTTGTGACCCGG
>Ga0099811_1102022_pt1 | contig 8653 bp, 5 predicted proteins | sample DipCnscriptome_2_FD_81141 | JGI IMG/M metagenome (GOLD analysis project Ga0099811, IMG submission 81141) | Coral microbial communities from Puerto Morelos, Mexico - Diploria C B metatranscriptome (Eukaryote Community Metatranscriptome) | ecosystem: Host-associated > Invertebrates > Cnidaria >... | reverse complement strand
AGGATGCAAGCGACACATGTTCTTTGTCAAGCTTTGGGTCTTGTTCAGAGAACGAAATTCTGACTGATGACGAACCTTCAGATGATGAAATGAGGCAACCAGTGGAAGACAAATCAGAAAAGGTTAGAGTGCATGTTCAGCTTTCTTTTATTTACCAATTGTTTTTGCTCTGTAGAGATCATCGATCATGGCGACTTCGCACAACTTTTTTGTGAATTTAAACGCCTTCACCCTATTGTTTGGCCTTTTGGAAAGAGTTGTGAATGATATATTTGGTATTGTTTGATAGATTGATATTTTCCTCCTTGGAAAAGCCTATTCTGACTTCATAAAGTAGTACTAGTTTACTTAGGTTATTTTAGTGTTTATTTGCTTTGGTAGTCTGGATCAGGGAGGCTTCGTTTGTTGATGTTCCATTTAGAATGTGTTTATTTCGACATGCATCGCCCGAATAACATTATTATTAGTGCTAAGTGTCTGGAGTTTCTTTTGGCGATGGCGTGTTTTGTGTCGTTCTCTTGGGCCGGAGGCAAATTGCTATGGCTGCACTAGTAAGTTATCTTTCGACTGTTAGACTTAATTCCTGCCCGCTATTCAAATCTTACGTCTTTCTTCGCGGTTAGGATAACTCATGATCAGTTCTCAATGGTGGCTTGATTTAGTTATCTCCTCGTTGACGTAACACTAACTAGGAATAATATTTTCGCTTGGCAACTGATATGGTGCAGTGCACAGTTTGGAGAATTATAAAACTTGTGAGATCAAAAATGTCAACAAAGCCGACCAAAGAGTACGTAGTTTGGTTTGTGCAAATGCCTGATCTTTAATCTGATGCAGTGACCGCTGCACAGTAGGGATCAGTACATTCTCTGAGTTTGAAAAAACACGAACTCACCAAATTTCCAAAGAACTAATTCATAAAATAGAGTTAATCACTTGGAAGCTAAACATACAGTTTCTGTTATCACATCTAAGATAGAGGAGATATGGAAAAATAAATAGGGTACAGAAGGTAAAAAAATATAATCATGTACGTGGAAAGGAATTTTAGGCAAACTGTGTACTGAATTTCTCCAATATTTTTTTGAGGATCATGCCCAGGAAGGTATTTGCTAGAGATAACTTCAACATCACATACAAAATGCCAACTAAAGAAAATATTGTCACATACAATTCATAAGATAGAGCTTTTTTCTCTGAACTGGCAAAAATAATTCGCATTTGATATGGTTTTGGATAACTTACACTCCTTGTCGTGTCCAACCAGAAGTGAAACCAAAACTGATCATGTCTTACATGCACATGTCTTGCTGTGTTTCGCATCAGCAACACATAATTTGCTTCAAGTTTTTGTTGTTTTGCCAGATTGCCTGTCCTATGAGACTGATCAAAGTAAAAACTGCTGTGTTAGTTTCACAGTACTCAGTTGAAAACTGCTCTGTTATGTTATAGGGCAGGGAAAAACCCTGGTCTGATTACCCAGAGCAAGTAATTTTTTTCTTTTGGGCAAGTGAAATTAGCCTCAGTCTTGTGAATCTGCCTGGGAAATAATATGTCAGCTTGATAAAATTTAATGATAATTTCCAGCTAGAAACTATTTTACAACATTAGACTTCAGGATGAGGAAAACAGTGAGTTGAAAGCACAATTAATTTAAAATTCAATTATACTTTTTTTGTGTTCATCTTCCTACTGGCTACTGTAATGTCACATAATATTACTAGGGAGCAAGTGAAAACTGACTTTTCCTGGCCCACTGGGCTAGTGGTTTTTCTTCTACCCAGTGTTACTCAAAGCAAAAATATAGAATGTCAGATGGTCTAACACATGTGCAAGTATCAGATATGCTTAAATATGTAAGATGGAACAGTATTACAGTGTTTGTAGGACAGAACATTTACTTGTTTTGTGCCTGTCCGATTCTGTCCTAATCTTGACTCGTCGCCGAATCTGGTGTAGGAATGTATATGAGACTGCTTTGGTACATGTTCTACTGAATTGTGACAGAATAAGACATGAAAAAGTTTTCCATTGATCCCTACAAAGGATTCACCTTGTGACATGGTCTACATAAGACCTGAAATATACCAGTAATTAGTATGGCTTGGAATTGGTCCATTATCACTCTACACAAAGAGAGGAATGCTAAACTTGCATGGAAATATTGGGAAAAATATCTGCTACTAAGTACATTAAATAATATGTGATATTTTCATTAGTATATCATGGGTGAGCATGGTTGCAATAAAAAGAACTGACATTTTTTTCCTAATTACCGACAAAACATGTACAGAAAGGATTTCAGAGAAATACTATGGAATCAGTTTCAATACCTTTATTGAATTCAGAATGTGCTTTTTTAATTGTCTTCTAGTAAGTCAAAAGGAGCAGGTAAGAGGCAGAATTCATGTCCCTTCTGCAACTTCAAGAATATTTATGGAATTAATTTAAAGTGAATTAAGGAGAATATTATCTATAGGTATGTTGTGAAGCATTTTTAAGTATCATGGGATGAAGATGCCATTGTAATAATATGATCAAAAAGGCTGCCATGTTAGGTCTTCTATCTTGTATTTCTTGACTGGTCAAAGTTTATGCTCAAAAATCTTTAAAAAGATAAGAATAACTGCATTAAAGATATATAGTTGTTAGTAAATGTAAAAACTCAAAAATATTTGGAAAGCATGCTTGAGCAAGTCAAAATACATATGGTTGCAATGGAAAAAGACATTACATTTGGCAACTTTAAATAATTAATAGTGAAAATGTCATAAGCAGTGTAAGTTAGCATGTAGACTTTCTCTGAACTCTTTGTGTGAGCATTATTTAACTATATTACGCAGCACTCTCTTGCAATCTGCAATGATGGCGTCATTTACACTACGGTGCATGAGTAAGTGACACAAAATAATCAATGTGGTGCAGTCATCAGTGCATACATACATTATTAATTCAATTAAAAGACTAGCTTTATTTTGTTGTATTATATTTATCAGAGTTATTTCTTGTGGAATGTTGTTACTTTGTTATGGTTAGGGTGAAAATCTTTAAAGAGAGGAGCAAAATTTAAAAAAACATGTCATTGTACAATATATTATTTTAGTTAATACATATTATGATAATTTTTTCATGTCAGGGAAGGCTGTATAATCACTTTAATTAATTTACTAGAAAATACACCACTCGTGAAATTCATACGAATCCCCATCCTGGACTCGGGCATGCACAGAAATCAAAATTTGGGAAAGTTTTTGAACAAGAAAGTGACTATGTCTTGAGGCTTTTCATTTGTTAAGTTTTTTTCACCGTTTCCTACTTTTCCCTTTCTTACCTTTTTGGGTAAGTGATTGACTTTCAAGTGAGCTTACTTCCAGTTCATAAATTTCTGAGGAAGCATCATCCAGACAGGCAATTTTTACCTTGGAGTAGCTACCAGTAAGAGTAGTCGCACAGAATTTTCCTGCAAGTTTTTCACTCAAATTTCTGAACATTTGTATGCATATCTCAGGCTCCATTGAGTTGAACACTCTGACCATTGAAAAGAATCTTTTCCTCTCGCAGAATTTGGGTATAGGTGATGCCCATTTTGGTCAGAATGATGCCAGAAGTGGGAAAAAGGCCAACGCTTGTCACTGTCAGCGTTGGAGTCAATGGATTAAACTGTAGTCAAATTTGTTGGGGTATAATCGAAAAATATTTAGATCTTCATCGAAAGTCTTAGGCAATGTTCAGTAATCTGCTGAAATTTTTGGAAAATGTTTGGAAACTTTTGTGTGGCCTACGGACAATTTTGGAGAGTCTTCAGAAATCCTTGGAAAGTAAATTGTCAAAAACGTTGTTGTCAGTATGTTTAATTTTTAACTACAACATTTATAAACAAAATAAGACATGGTTGCTTGGAATATTGTGTTCAAATTTCTCTCTCACTTGTTTGCTGTGCTCACTTTTGAGATACTATTGAGTTGAACATTTGAAGAGATATTCCTTATCTATGTGTGCACATGTATTATCCTATGTATTGAAAGCTGCGTAGGGTTAAATGCTTGGAAAGAAAGAACACATGTATTTCATGCCATGTTGTCTACAACTTTTTTATTAGAATCTATGTACATTTTTTCTATTTAAATATTTTTTTCTGCCAAGTTTGTACTGTCTAGTAATTTACATTTTATTGATTGCCATTCTGAAAATATTTAGACACACACCTTGTTTTTGAAATGGGCAGATTCTTAATTTCAGCTCAATAATTTAATAACTTCTTCAAAATATGCATTTACTTTTACTGTGTTCCAGTATACTCCCTATACAATCAATTTGTATGTAATTCAACATTGGTGAGCATTGGTGAGAAACTTTTATTTGAATTTCTAATTGTACTTGTTCATACTTTAGTCAAAACTATAGAGTAGACATTTTTTACATTTTAGAATTTTTATTTCGTGAACAACATAATGCTTCCTTTTATTTTTTGATCATGAGGCTGCAGCTCTTGTTTCGACTGACAAGGAGACCAAAGTGTTTTATAAGAATGCAAGTGAGAGCCATGAATAATTTGATGTCATTATGATTATTGTTAAAATGCTGTGTCCTGTGGCTAAATTTATGTGTCGTCCGTACATGACACCTTGAAGAGGTTGGTTGGAACTTGTAAAGGCTGAAGTATTACTTTAGTATTGTGAGGTGAGCTACATCATTAATAAATGTAGAGATTGTACATGCTTGAAATTAATCAATAAGCATGGAAATGGTATTATGCACAAAGTCAAACTCATAATGTTTGGATTTGAGTGAATTTTTTGATTTACTGTTAGGATTCATTTTGATTTTGTTAAAAGCTTTTCTCTTGGATTCATATTGATCAAAATCATATAAATGTATGTGCAAAGTTCAGAATGATGTTTCAATAGTTATTATAGCTGCATTATAAAGTGCTTTTCCACTGACAACTTAGTGACTCATACGTACATGTAATTTAATATCTTGCACATAAGTTATCTTATCTAGCTGTTACTTGTATCTTTCTGTGCTGATATTGAAAATCACTTATAATATTCAGGAATCATCTCTCATCTCATCAATTGCAGAAATTGTCAAGATTATTTCAATGTTTTTGGTGAAATTCATTAATTTTAATTAAAGGGCATCTGTTCCGGTAAATGATTCTCTCTCTCTCTATGTCTTTGGAAGATGTTCAGAAAATTATATTTTACCTATCTTCAAAATAAGAAAATAGTGAGACTTATTGGAAATCATTGTCGGAATACTAAAATGAATAGCTTTTTTCTGCCTTACATTTTCCAAAAATGTAGGAAATAGAAATGAAATACAGAGAGTACAGACAATAATGGTAGCTATCTATTTTTGGACTGACCATCTGTGATTTAGTTTTTCACTCGGTAACAGCAACCTTCTATGACAAATGGAAGTACTTTTAGTTTTGTCTCTATGTCATGGGATAATGTACAGTATGTCACTTTTGCAGCCAGTATATGAAGCTCTATTGCTGTTATATAGCTCTTTGTTTTGTTCCAAAATGTCTTTGGTCTACAACCTAAGTGATGAAATAGGATATCAATATTTATTATACAATCAAGCTGGTATACAAAGGTGAAAATGTACTACTCATTTTAGTATTTCACTATAAGGTGTAAGCCAGAGGGGTACTCGATGGTTGAGTGTAACAGTGTTAACAGTCCCACAAAGTTTTCTTGGGTTTCTGTCAATCCACCCATTTACCAAGCCCTTGGGCTCAGAAATTGCTTCAATGTAGTTTAGTACCTGTTGTTCCCATTTGCACAGTACCACATTGTAAAACAGAGGTGTGTATTTTTAGTTTATCATTGTTATATCTTCCATGTTAAACAGAGCTTTCATGCTGTTCACAGCACACTCACTTTCAGATACATTTTAAATTGTGTCAATTTGTCTTTGTATTTACTCTTTGTTCAAGCCATCTACAGGGACATTTTTGCATATTTGCAATATAATATTTTTTGTAGCATTTCATGTCAGAGGTGTTGTATTTTTATTATCTCATGTCTGTCACTGTAAAACTTAACAATCATGGGAATGTTTTCCTTCTTATGATAAAAAGGTTTTGCTCAAGATTTCACGATCTTGTGTTTTTCATGATAAAATATGACTGTGCAACACAGGTATTTTGAATGTCAATAATAGCACCTGCTTGTGTGCAAACAGTCTGGTTGCTTGAACAAGCGAGTTCTGTTTTTGACTTTTGTTTGGATTAAACATTTGCTTTGAAGAGTGTCATTCTAAACTCCTGATTACTTTTATCTTTTTTCCCTGAACACACTGCTCAATGTACAATGTATGTCAGAGAAAATGCCCTAGCTGAATAGAAAATAAGTTGAATTTTGCTTAAAGCAAACAAGTTGTATCCTGCAGAGTTTTCCAATTTTAATTTTGAAACAAAAAGGCTTGAGTAAAAAGCCTTTGGATAGTTGATGAGCAATTGTACAAATATGGTAAGATTTTATTTGAAACTTTTAAAATATTAATGGTTCAAAACAGCAAGGAGTGACTCTTCACAATTGATTTAACTGTGTTTTAGTTTCATGCAGTGAATATGACTTTTCCTAATCACAAACACTGATCTTTATCAAAGTTAAGTTCTTTATTATATGCAAGACACACTCGTCACTCGCAGTAAGTCAAAAACAAAATCCTTTCGAATGTAAAACAGTTCTGTTTCAATGTGTTATATCTGTCTTTAGTTGATAATTATTTCAATGTCTTAAGTTACCCATAAAATAAGTCAAGAAATTGCTATTATTTCTATGTCTGAAAATTAATATTCATTTTCTTTAAATGACTTTGATATGTTTCAGATATGAAACATACTTAATTTTTCTTTAAGATTCAAAGAATTCAGTGGATTACGTGTTACGCTGTTCTCTATGTACTATTCAGATGCAGCCATAAATTTTGTTAACCAAAGGCGTCAATTTTATAAATTACTAAAATCTTTTATTGTGAGTCATGATATATTCTTGGATAGACAGTGTAAGAATTTGTTGTCCATGATTGGTATCACATTACAGTAATCTTATTACATGAAATTTCTGATAGAGATACTGGTAACTTAATTTTGTGACTCTGGAAGAGCCACACTTAGTTTTAGACAAATGTTGTTTGACATTTCTTTTGCCTATAATAACCTTTCTTTTTTCAGGAAATAAAACTTAAATTTGCAATTTATTATTTTGAAAAATTGCTAAAAATGCAAAATTTGTTCCTAAGTTTGGTTCTGTACATTGTAGTCATTGTCACATTTCCCAGTTAATATTTATCAGATGCCTTTATCTTGCTAGAGAGTATAAATCCAACTATAGATACAATTACATGTATCTACCCTCAGAGAACAAAACTGTGAAAAAAAAACTCATTTTTTTGGAGAGGTGACTTGGCAGGCAGTTTTTATGACCCAAATCTCTTCCTCAACTGCTAAAATGTCAAAATCACTAAAACCAGCAGCTGTTGCTGATACAGAAACCATGTGAATCATGTGTATACTGTTTACTCAAATAAATAAATAGATATTTTAATTGGCCACTCCCATGGGGCTTTGTAGGGTCATTAGAAACCAATGATGAAACAAATAGATTCATATGAACATAACATGGTTAAAAATCCCAACTTGTAGGAGTTGTCTATTTACAAGTGTGGCAGCGGAGTTGAACTAGGGTCTACCAAGAAACAACTACAGCTTAGTCCTCCATTTTCTAGCCCAGTCCCCTAATCACTGGAACACGCTGCCTTGTGAAATATTGTGTATTTATTTAAAAGTTGTACTTACAGTGTAATTGTGCTTGTTTTGCCTCACAGATCCACACACGCTGGAAGAAAATTCGAAGTATGATCCACTGGTCACCATTTGTACAGAACTTTAAAAAGAAATACCCATGGGTGCAGTTAGCTGGACACCAAGGTTAGCACAGCTTTTGTTCTGTTTATCCCGCTACTCTGATCCTAAAATTGTATTGGTTTTTAGCAGACCCCAATTTTATTTAGCGTTTTATTGATCATTTTACGAGTAATGCCTGGGATCACTTAACACTATGCACCATTTTTGCATGGTGCATGAGGTCAGTTGCACTTGAATGGGCTTCAGTTCTCGCAGATCTTGAAGACAATTGAGCTGTTGTTACATGCCTTAAAGAAAAGCTTCTCAAATTGTGCTGTATACATCTAGGTATATGCGGCACGAAAGGGTATGGTTTATGAGCTGCATTTGTCTGTCATGAGGTATAGATTTTAGACATTTTGGTCTGAAAGAGGGTTTGGCTTGTGGACTCTGGTCTTGGATTGGGTATATTGGGTTTGGCTTATGTTTTTAAAAGATGGAGAAACGTGTGTCAGAAAGCTCACCACACACCCCTACCCAATTTTTCCTGGAATGTCTCTTTCCCTCCCTACTACAGAAGCCAAAAAACCTGTCCGTACAAAGAAACATACAGGTACTTGTAGCTGGATTCAATTTGCCAAGTTTCTTTATCTCACTTTCTTATTGCAGGTTGCTTTAAACCAGGTGAAAATGGTACAATTCTGAAGAAGTCAACAGATAAAGAAAGGGAATGCCTTGTTAAACTTATGAAAGATATCTTGAGGCCTTACATCCCTGAATACAAGAGAG
>Ga0099811_1236133_pt1 | contig 8657 bp, 6 predicted proteins | sample DipCnscriptome_2_FD_81141 | JGI IMG/M metagenome (GOLD analysis project Ga0099811, IMG submission 81141) | Coral microbial communities from Puerto Morelos, Mexico - Diploria C B metatranscriptome (Eukaryote Community Metatranscriptome) | ecosystem: Host-associated > Invertebrates > Cnidaria >... | reverse complement strand
CCTCAACATCACCGCAGAATCAACAGGGTAGTGATGATGACAATGATGACATAGATTCTGCACTTAGTGATTTACAGGCTTCTCTTGAGGGATCAACGCTTACCACTCAAACACCACAAAAGGTTGGCCTGCACAAAATCTTTTTGAGTTACTTTTAAATATACTTCTGTCAAAGGGTCTGGGCTATGTTATGAGTGGATGAGTAAGTGAGAGATGTATGTAGACCACCATCACACCAATGAGATTGGAGCTACTATAAGTAAGAAATAAAATTGTCAGTTGTAAGGTGAATCATGTGTGTGAAAATTTCATTCTGGTTTTAGAATGGCTATGTTTTTCTACAAACAGAAACAGATATTCCTGTATATTGGCCTTAATCTGGCATTGCTGAAGTCGAGTTTACTATAGCTGAGCCCAGGACTTTATAGATGGGTTATAAAAGAGTTCAGAATTCTCATAATCTGGCGAGGAATCATTGATGGTCTCGAGGGTCCCTTACACTTTTCAACCTTGATGCTTTGTGCACCGTGATACTTTGATCCTGAATTTCGTGTTACATGAAATAACCGAATTTTTTGAAGTTAACTTGCATCGCTCGTTCCCAAAGCAATCCTTGGAATAGTATTCTTTCTCTTGCTGTAAATATGTTCTCTTGTTGTCATATTTTATATTTCTGAAATTATTTTGTAAATATTTTGTACATATTCGCAAATTTTGCTCTGTGAAGACTGTGTGTGTCTGACAAAATAGAAGCCATTACACGCCGTCATTTCGGGAGACCAAAGTTACCTGGCTCTTTGAAGTCGATTCAGTTGAGGGAATATGTTTTTAATCTCTGGACGGATGGAAAAGAAGCTCTAGGATTTTCAGAATGCATAGACAGTGAGTTTGCAGTGTAAAATGCGGTTGACTAGCCATGACTAGCTTACACGACTTTTAAGTGGAATTGAGCTGTCAGATCGTGTTATGGCAAAGTTCTATAGGTCATAGGTCTACATGATTTCCGCTGTGAGGCCTTCCAAGGGGTTTGAGCGACAAGCGACATTGCATCAAAATGTGGTGACAATTTGTTACTAAAGAACCGACAACTGACAGAAGTTAACATGAAAGGGGTGACAATTTGCGAAAACGGCAATCCATTTTTATTTCGACAAAGCGACAACGGGATTTTTTTTTTCTTAGACGGCAACATGACTATCATGACTTGACGGATTTTGACAAGGCCAGAGTGACTCTTTTGGAGCTCTATACAATGGCGGAAACAGTCTGTGTCGAGACACAATCACATTTTGTACTTCAAGACGAGGAAGGCAAATTCGTCGTCCACTCAGACTGGACTTGTAGTTTTTGTTAATATACACTTTTCGGGAGTTTTCATTGTACATTTAACTATCACGCTGGATTAGGAAAAGATTGTTGTTGCCAGAAGTTCACAATTACCATGTCTACACCTGACCTTATCTAGCACTGGGGCGCATGCGTGTGTGTTTTATTTTATGATCATCCCGCTTAAAAAATATATTTATTCATAAATGTGTTGGTCACAGCGTACAGTTGAAGTTGTCGTAGCATTTAGGCCCAAGCCCCATTAACATAGATGTAGACTTTTGAACTTTCATTGATACGGTTATTATCGAAAATAGAGTTTTACAATTTTAAAATGTTAAACATTTTATTTGAAATTGGCGGTTATAGCGCCAAAATAACCCTGAATCGTCACACATATACTCGTCAAAATTAGTACGTTAAGATTACGAGCGGCCTTATCTTAGAGAAATGTCAGAGACAAATTTTTGTAGCAACAGCGACATATGAATTTGTACAGAAAAATGACAGCGACAATTTCCTCCGCTGGTTTGGTGACAAAGATACACAGAAGGATGCGACAAGGCGACAAGACTACCCCTCTTGGAAGGTCTCTGTTATCTGCATGTCACTTTGTGAAGTTGACACCTCTGTAACTTGCGATGTGTTCATGCATCGTTTTGGCTCGTTTTTATTGCAAGTTATGCTTGTAAGCCTCCAAAGATTGTTTTGTTATCACGGGACAAAATATGAAAGTAACTGTGAAGATGTTGTTTACTAGCATTCTACCTTGTGATGCCAGGCCCGGCTGTGATTAGAACTGTTTGCAAGTACAGTAGTAGATTCTCATCACGAAGATCATATTTGTCCTCGTACGTGTTTCTTCTGAGACACCGTACCTTTACTCTGAGATAGCTATACGTTTGTCTAGAGACGTTTTAATGTTTCTTGCAGTTATCGAGCTTATGTTTCTGGAGCTCGATGTATGGGTTTATTCATCCTTTGGTCGTTCTCACACCACCTGATTCAAATGTAGCTGTTTACAAGCAAGTCTGTTGAGTTTTGCGTGTTGTATATGCCATTGTTCGGCTTAGTTCAGGCAAGACCATGGTTTCGATCCTCCATCAAATTCATCGTGTTGTGTGCCGTTGACACGGATCGAAAATGAAGAACCAGTACTGGTTCTAGAATTTAACAAGGCAATGTGGCACAGACTAAATGCCGCGCTAAGCTTTGAATGTGCGATAAATTTCCTGACAAAACTACAAGCTGATAAAAATAGATATCCAATCAGAGTGCATCTTTTAACAATAGATCGGTTTCAAAACAAAAAACCGTGTTGCATCAAGGTTGAAAATGGGCCTATAAGTGTGATTTGTGAACCATCAACTTTTGCGGGCACAATTTTTCACTTTTTGGAGATTTTTGCATCATTAATGCTCGTAAACTACAAACACCAAACTGGATGGAAAAAGCATGACGGCCTGCCTTTCTCAGCACGTGCCTTCCAACGTGTTTTTTCTTTCTTTTTCTTTCCCCCATGAAGCTAATAAGTGCTTTCCATTTATAATAATTTATATTTTGCTCGATATTCATGTATTGCATGCATCATGATGAAAAACCCATGCTGTTCATTTCGTAACTAGGACAACAAATGCTTTCTAGGTTTTTTTAAACAATTCAAATACAAAAATGCTCGCACCACATGCTGTTGACATAGCAGTAACTATTTCATCACTCATTGCTTCACTACGTTTCACATTTGCTGAACCATTCGACGACATTTTTCTCTTCGTCAAGTCAAGTTGTGCATTGGTCAGCGCAAATACAAACAAAAGTTTACGACCCAAGGATCGACCGACCGACTGACCAACCGAACGACCAAGCGAGTGAATTCGCACTCACTCACTAAACTCCTATTTCGCAGTCTGCAAAATAGTCGTAGAAAGCAGAAAATGGAGGGTTCTGTGGAAAAGGTGAGTTAATCTGCCAGTATCCACAGCTTCTACTAATGTCTGCTCAACCATGGTAGCTTGTTTGTCTGTGACTCACAACTCAGAGAGATTTTTATTGTTACTGGATTGCGAGGCACATGCAATTTTCTTTCAGTTCTTTGTTTTGTTTTGGTGTCCACAAGAAACACAAGTGGTAACACCATTGGAAGCTGACAAATAAGAAGACACACAAATGTCCATCATAACTTACATCAAGCACTCAGTTGACACAGTTAGAGACGTCACAGAAAACCAAAAGAAAAGCTTAAATGGGCCTGGCAGAACAGTTGCATCAAAGACAGGTGATTCTGTTGAGATCATTGATGATGGTGTCCTACAACTAGATGGCAATTTGTAATTAGTAAGTAAAGTAAATGGAGAATACAAGGTGAATCTGGAAAGCTGCATGACAGAGCAAGTGGAATTGTTTCATGCAACACACCACCTCAAACATATTGTCAGAGCTCATGTCCTTGATTATGCACAGTCATTTGGAAATTCCATTACAGAATTACAGAAACAAACAGCTAAGTGGTCTGCCAACTATTTTACCAAAAAGAGGTCATATTACCCCATTCCAACAAACTTGTTGAGATTTTTGGATATTCCCTTACTGCCATGAGCAATGTGCATCAGGATTTCATGAGAGAATGGGCATGAATAATGGCAGACTGTACGACAAAGAACTGGGAGACAGGAGACTACCAAATACAAATGGGTTGAACATGTATCAGACTGAAGAACAAATTGGAGAGAAACTACAGTTTGATGCGGAAAGTTGTTCTGTGAACATGAAGCTGTTTTTCAAATTTTTTGTGATGGATTAAGTTACAAGGCTAATGATTTTTGCATCAATCGGTTTTCAGAAGAGGTATAGGGGACCCTCAGTCTTTGACATAGGTACACTAACATGTCATCAAAGCTTTGTTTTCGCATGAAATGAAAGTTTAAATGAAGAGAGTCTTAGCTGCTTCACAAGTTGGTGATTTCTAGGGCAGGAATGGTTGTTTTCATTGCAAAATACACTATTGGGTGGTGGGAGGGCTTTTGTCTGTGTTGGTATTCACAGGTTCCCATCAATATCATTTGCATTACACACAGTTCAAGAAAAAAGAACTAAGTCCAAACCATTTACCGGTATGTTTGCACAACAAAATGGTTCAATTCCTGACTGCAATTCTCAATTAAGTAGCATCACTCATGGTTAATACTGTCTCCTTGTTGAAACATTTCTTGGAAGTAATCATGAAATACTCATTTGAAGTGGTTTTCTCTGTCACAACCAAAGAAATTACAGAGGCTAATTATGAATGAGAGCCCTGCTGAGTTTTGAAATTTGTTTTAGTTGCAGGTAAATGTAACAAGATATTTTTATTTGTTAGTTTCAAATGGGAACTTGACAGTTGTGTTTTTCAAACATGATTGGCTGCAATTTAAACTGACAAATCAGTGGCTTCTGCTCAATGGTTAGATTAAATACACAAGAAGCCTATTTAGTGGTTGTTTTAAGTTTCTAGCTAGGTGATGCTGTTTACCTTCAATAATGTCTTCTTGTTTAAAACAATAATTGGTTTTGAAATCAGTATTGAATTGAATTTTAGCTGCTGGGAACAGTTTCATTTAGTTCTAATAAACAAAGCAACTGATTGACTGTTAAAACCAAACCTTGATAAATGTAATGTAAGCTTGATACCACAGTTCCTATGGTTAAACAAATTATTATTTTTTTCATGGTACAGACTTGTTGGATTAACCTTTTTATAACTGTTAAAAGTCCACTGAGCAGTGCTACCTTCTAACTTGTTACAAAAAAGTAACTCTTGCACATATTGCATGCCTATGTTATTGATTGTGTTTATTGCCTAGTGAAAATAGAATTTCATCAAGAGAGTCAGAAAAAGCATGTGTTCAAATGTTTTTATAATTGTGAGTGTCTATTTTGGACTTTCATCTATCATCACCTTTTCCAAAAGAAAGCCAAATCATGTGTGTGGCTGCTCTATTGGGCTAAGGACAATATGAGAACTCCCTGATTGTTCATATCAATGTACCTGAAATGTTTTATAGACAGGTACATTAAGACACAGGTACATTTAGAGAGAATAAGTCTTATTAAAGTGGACTTCTTATATTGATTCATGAACATGGCACACAGGTATGAAGACAAGTTTAACAGTTAAGCAAGTTTTATAAGACCAGTTTCAAACAAATACAGGACCTTAAATAAAAGCTGGACCTCAAAAACAGAACATTTTTGAACTTGAACTTTAAGGGCTAAAATATATTGTTTTTAAAATAATAAAGTTGGTTTGGAGTTGGTAACTTGACATAATTCTCTGTTGTTCCTGAACAGAGCCTCACATCAGTTCCAGAAATAAAAGATTACCTTCACTTGGTGAAGTAAGTGTTAAAGTACTGATGAGGTAAAAAATAATTACTGCTTATTTGAAGGGCTTTTCAAAACAAGAAAAGAATGCCGTTTTCCTTTGTGGAATTTTTACTTTCCTTTTAGAAATACTGATGTTTCTGTATTATGCAGGTGGGGAAACTGGAGATGTCTTGAATTGTTTCACTAAAACAGTAAAATACTGAATGACAACAATCTTTGCTCCAGTCTTTTTCTGTCAAAAACCAAATATCCCCATTTGCAACCCTTTAAAGTGGTACAGATGGTGCCTATATTGTCTTGTGTTATGTATGGAGGAAATTGAAAAAACAGCAATCGCTTCAACCCCTATTCCACCCAAAATCTGGAAACGCTACGTAGACGACAGTTTTTGTATCATCAAAAAGAATGCAGTTACTTCTTTTCATAACTCACTGACCCACACATTTCCTTCACCATCGAACACGAATCTAATGGCCAGCTGCCATTCCTCGACACCCTTATTTCTCGCAAGAATGAGAGGCTCAACATTGATGTATATAGGAAGCCCACACACCTGGACAGATATCTTGATTTCCGTTCACATTGTGACAGAGAGCACAAAATCAACACTGCAGCGACACTTTACATAGAGCCTTAAAACTACCAAACTCAGAAGCTGGAAAAGCCTGTGAAATTGATCGCATTAGCACTGCATTACAATCTAATGGCTACCCACAAAGAGTCACTGCTGATATCATGAGAAAGAAATCTTCGACTCCTCCAACACCTTCACCTGAAGAACTAGTTCGGATGTTCTTCAGTTGGGCTGACCCAACGAATAGTCAGAGCTTCGCAGTCCTTCCCTACATCAGAGGTATTACCGAGCCCCTCACTAGAATTCTCAAAAGTCATCATATTCGTGTAACCAATAAACCAATCAAAACACTACAACAAGAGTTTCCTGTCCCCAAGTTTTGACCTTGGGTCATCGACCAGTGCAATGTGGTTTATAAAATCCCTTGTGGGTCTTGTCCCTCGAGTTACATCGGCGAAACAAAGTGATCGTTAAGTACAAGGCGAAAAGAACGTATCAGAAATACTAAACAATGTACTAAAGGCTCAAAAAGACGCTGGAATCCTGGCACACAGCGAAAACCGCAGAGGTCGACAACAATTCATGCCCTTTACCAGGACAATACAACATTCTTTTAAACAAACACTAGTTTTTATACTTGTAGCTTTCCCACATTCTTTCACACACATTATGTTTAATATTTGCCATTCACTCGTTATATTCTATTTTACCATTTCATTTTTGTCCGTCGAAGACAGCAGACTGGCTGTTGAAAGCTCACAATTTTTAAATAATTTTTACCAGAGAATGCTTTTCTACATCTTATATAATGAATCCTGGTATCGGTTCTTCAATATTTTTTTGATGAAAAATGCTTCTTTAATATTTTCAGAGATATTCTTAATTCAGTATTTTACTGTTTTAGTGGAAGAATAATTTCATGACTTGATCACTTTCCTAATTTGCATAATTTAAAAACGCCAATATCCCTAAATCTAAAGAAGATATTTGAAAAAGGAAAACACCATTCTTATTTCTTTTGAATTTTTTTTTTCAAATAAGCAGCAATTATTTTTTACTTCATAGCTGCTGTAACCATTGTATTACAAAATTGTGTTGAATGAGAAAAGTATTCAGATGGAGTGTTTGAAATTTTGTTTCTGTTTTCTGTTAGACAACATTGTCTATTAAGCTGTATAATTGTTGGTCAAGTATATGTTTACGTACATTTTTGTCAACACAACCCCATCTCTAGCACATTTTAGTTTTTTTGTAGCATTCTTTGCAATATTGAAAGTAGTCTATTGTACCTTTTCATTGCATGTTAATGGGATGGCTCATTAAAGAGGCAGATAAGATTTGTCACCCTATGAGTATTAATATAACAGAAGTTGCTAATCTAGCAAAAATGAGATTGAAGGGATCACAAATGTTGACTCTTAACAACCCCAAAACATAGTTAAATACTGTATAACTGCAGACTGAACCTCAAATACATGTCAAACATCCAAACAAAATTCTCCCAAGATCTGTCAATATTAATGCTACAGTGAATATGAATTACTTTCCTGGAAGATTTGGGGACTCCTAGATAATCAGAGAGAATTGGTATCAATGTTCTACTCAGTCTACATAGTGTATTTTGTGACACTTGATTATTATTGTGTGAGTTAAATAATAATTGATCTGGATAAAATTAGGTGTTACAGGTCCCAAAAGAACAAAACATAGAAAAATGTCAAATAAATACTTCTGCGTGAAATGAGTCTGATGACGTATTCAATTACAGCTTTTTTTACAAATAAACTCAGACAGATCAGGCTGTCTAATTTTCCTTAGCAAGGTCTGCAGACGACCTCAGTAGGGAAATCGAAATCAGTCTTGAACATGCTTTCACCAGCCAAAAATTGGCAGCATGCTCAAACCCACCATTAGTGTGCCAACAGCATATTGTCGTCAGAGATACAGAAAATATCAGATGCAGCTGCTGCCATCTGCATTGAGAAATCAGAGCATAAGTCATCTGTCATTGGGTAGCATTTACCAAAAAAAGCATTATGCCAAGATCACCAACCTAGCCAGTAAACGTTCAGTCCTTGATATTTCTCCATGTTTTGTAAGTAGCGCCTGTATCCCCTAGTTTTATAGTAATCTGTAATTATTTAACTATTCACATGTTACGCTTACATACAAACTTAACATTATTGTATCATTGCTAAATTATTACTTATGTTGCTAAGAACATCAATACATAATTGAATTTGGTTTTGGAGACACTTTTTTACATCTCACAGGCACAAAACTTTTGGAACTAAGAAAAAGAAGTACTGGTTTGTTTTTAAAGACACTATCCTTTCATTGTTCAAAAGCCAAGAGGAAGCTTTTGGTGCACCAGTGCAAAAAATGAATCTGAGAG
>Ga0099811_1138025_pt1 | contig 8711 bp, 5 predicted proteins | sample DipCnscriptome_2_FD_81141 | JGI IMG/M metagenome (GOLD analysis project Ga0099811, IMG submission 81141) | Coral microbial communities from Puerto Morelos, Mexico - Diploria C B metatranscriptome (Eukaryote Community Metatranscriptome) | ecosystem: Host-associated > Invertebrates > Cnidaria >... | reverse complement strand
GAACACTGGCGAGCTTGAGGGAATTTTTTAGAAGTCCTCGGTCACACATAGTCTTTCTCTAAATTCCTTGAACCTCGGCAGATGCAGGCAAAATCTTATGATGGATCCAGGAGGCGAATCAGGTAATTATTCTTGTTTTTCCTTTTTTTAAGAAATGTTTGATTGCGTTTGGCATTCGCTACGATATAATGCCCGGCGTTTTGAACACAAATGCAATTGCGACTTCTGTAGTCGCGGGCATTAGTCCAGTTAGAGACTCGTATATGTACGTAGCTCAATATTTTTGCTTTTCGCTCTTTAAATTACCGTCCTTATAAAGAGCTTTGTTGTTGCACACCGCTGGATTGTGATAAAGACACAAGATCAAGGAAGAAACCGTTTTCTGAAATTTCCAAAACCTCGTTCCATGTTCTTTTTGTGTCTTTATACAGTATTATCGATGGGAGATAGAAGTGTATTTTGCGTAAAGGGGTTCCGGAAGATTCAGTTTCTGATTACAGTGCTCATAACCCGACGTTGTCTTTTTGTTTACAATGTGGTATATTTTTTGACAGCTTTTCGCATGAATGTCCTCAGAGAGACTAAGGTTTTTTTTACCGGGTTTGAAGATATTGTCCTAACCTTTCATTTTCATTCTGTCACTGGTTTAATTTAGCAACTGCTTGCAACTGAAATAGAACCGCGAAAGTTGTCACACACTTATTAAAATACTCTCAAAGGTAGCGTTGATTTGCCACGTTTCATGTGTAGTTTATGGCCACTATAAACTCAAGCGAACAAACAGTTCTTTAATCAGCGAGAAATGAATTTACGGTTTTTATCCGAGCTCGCCCTGGATTTGTTCTTTCTGTTGGCAAGCTGAGTGTTCAATTCGAAAATGAGACGAAAAGTGTAAAGTTATTGTTTTCCAATTGCCTGGAATTATAATTTAGAATCACTGAAGGCTGTCTCGTCCTCTTGCTATCGTGGGTAGTTTGTTTGAAGCAGCCTGGCAGTTTTGAAGTTGAAAAGTAAATCTTTTTAAGATGTACATTATCTGCACTGTAAATTTTGACAGAGGTGAATGGAAACCTTGTTTACACATATCGTACCAGCCCTTCAATTTGTAAACAACATGGGCGCTATTTGCTTCACAAACAAATATAGTTTATAAAGGCTCATTGTATAGGCTTTTACATATATAACGACGATCATTCTGTAAACCTTATATATTCATTATGGCTGATGATGATGTTTGAAACATCGAAACATGTTCCGAAAATTGAAAAGCGTTGTTGTGTTTTATAAAATATTTACAACACTTGTGCTATCAAGACCCGTTTCTATGATTATGCTTGTGCTATGTTTCAACTGCACACAGTGTTGAGAATTCAACTTACAGGAGTTTTTTCAGTCTGTATTATATTTACAAATGCTGATCTGGAGTTAATTTGATTCCTATGGCAACACTGATCAGTCAGAACACCTTTACATGTACTTGTTTAATGGAAGGTCCATTTTCTTGTGAAGGTGCAAATTTCAAAGTGGTTCATTGGGGAATTAGACTTATCCTTTGTGTGGTTAATATATATTTTGCACTCTTAAACTCCTCAACATTGAACATGAGAATGACCGAAGAGCAATTGAAACGTATCAGGAAGGGCTTGTAGAGATCTTTTGGTGCAACATTTAAGTAGTAGAGCTAGCATGGTGTATAGTAGTTGGTGAAATCACTCACTCCTGATGTGGCCTGGGTTTGGTTCCACATTCAGCAGTTATAAAGTTCTAGTATTGAGCCATCCTGAAAATAAGGCCAGCTGAAATTAAGCCCCTCAAATCGTAGATGCAAAAATCTGTCATATATTGTCCATCTTGAATCCAACTGTCAGACTTACATTTGCTTAGCTGCTATAGAACAAGAACATTTTGTCTGGTCCTAACATCCCTTTCCATTGAGGTTGTTTTGTATTTTATGTGGTTGAAAATTTCCAGAGAATTGATGTTCATCTCATGCTAGCAGAACTCGTTACAAATGTGTTCACATTGTTTTGTATCTAGAGAGTTTAATTTAATATGCAGTCGCTTCTTTTAACATGCACCAAAATTTTAGGTAAAAAGTCCCTTATAAATTAAAATACGTTAAATAAATATAGAACAGTTTTTAAATTTCAGAATACTTTTTAGAAACAATCCTCAGATAAAAAAGAAGTTCATTTTGAAAACATGTAAACAAACAAACCCACAGACAAGCCTTTTCAATAAAGACAAGTCCAGACTGCATTTATTACTGGTAAAATCCGGTTGGGTTTGTTGATGTTCTAGAACTCAGATGCAATTTTCTCTCTCCCCATTAAAATGAGTATTTCTACATGTACATCCATTTTAAATCTGGTTGGAGAACTCACCTTCCTAAGCATACACAATTTAGCCCATGTTAAGCAGAAACAAATTGCCTCCAGCATCGAGACTTCAGAATGCTGTTGATGTAACTGTTAGCAGCTTTTCAAATTGTTGAGTTTGAGGAGACTGTTGAGTAGTTAAGGGATATTGAGATAAATGCTAATATACATGACTTGTCGTAGTTGTATGGTTTGAATTTTACATCCAACTGTCGTTATGATGTGCAACTGATTATTTTGTCCTTTTAGCATTGTTATGGCTTGTTATAGGTTGTTATGGACTGGTTATTATGGTTCAATACGTATGGGCTGTTGACTAAGTGTGAGGTCAAGATGGGTGGATATTAGCTACGATCTATTTTGCATATTTATTGACCAAAATGCAGCCAGGAGTCTATAGGTCTACACTCAAAGAATGAGACCAATATGAACCACCTTGACCTTGAAACAAGCTTGGTCAAGACAGGATTCATTATATGCAGGGTTCAAAATAGCGGCCTGCTGTCGGCGATAGCCGGCAGTTTTACCAGACTTGCCGGCGAAGTTTCACCGAAGAAATTTTGATCGGCCATAAATCTAGCTAGTAGAAAGAACAGAAAATGGTTTGAAGAATCGGACAACCAAAGTCAAAGATGTTATAGAAAATTCAAACATTTCAGAGGCTTTTTGAAAAACGTTTTAAAATGAGTAGAAAGAATAGAAAATAGTTTGGAGAATTGAAGCATGCTAAAGTTGAAATCGAACGAGAGGCGGCTGTATTCGCAGGCTACGGGAATGACTCTTTTACATGTTTGTTCAAGTGTGAAACATACAAGTTTATATGAAAAAAAACCTTTGCATAAATTACCACCTTTATGTTTCTACATGTGTTAACAAGATTTTTTTGCACAAAAACTTGTTTAGTGCCTGTTGTTAAGCATTTTCACACGTTCAAATTAAAGTCAGTTTTGTATTCATATTGCTTGATAACACAACTTGTTCGACCTGTTGTGCATTAAAGTAACAGGCCCAACTCTCACAGCTTTTCATGAGAGTTTCAGTGATCAAGCCATAGAACTTTGGAGTGATGCAAAGAGAAGGAGACCAAATCAAAGTAAGAGGAAGCAATATCTACCAAGAAATGGAGGGCAGAAGAGAACAAGAGAAACAGAGAGTGCTGAATTTCTGGAAGAGTGGCTAGCTGATATTAATGGTGACACAGAGAGGAGTTCTGACAGTGACGTGAGAGATGAAGACGGAGAGCTGGAGGAGATTAATACCACTTTGGACGTAAATGAAGTTGCCTCATTGTCAGACGAGTAAGCCTCAGAGAGAGAGAATTGTCCTGAAGAAGAAGAATGTAGTGATGATCCTTTTGATTGTGGAATGAGAAGCGATTCTTCTTCAGACACTGATTAGTAATAAGAAATGTACAATTAGTAATGTGTTCCAGTCCTAAATGCTAGTTAAAACCTGCAAACTGTTACAGCAAGGAAAGATTCAGACATCTGATGACAGTTATCATTCAGATTCTTGAAGGAAATCTTAGATAAAAACTTATTTATCGATTATGTATTTTTGGTGATTAGCCTTCATCTAAGTATGTGAACGTCATTATATTTCAAATTTGTGATACCAATTATTATGATTTCCCAAATATCAGTTCTTCAAACATGTTGTAATGAAAGTATAATTAAATACAGCGTTGATATTGTTTCCTGTCGTTCAATGTAATTCCATGTTGTTGACTATTGGGGGTATTTGCTCATTCATTATTGACAGCTTGTAAAATTTGAGCCTTGAAAATAAAAACCGACAAATTTAGGCCAGATGCCGAAATTTTATTTTGAACCCAGTAATATGGTGTAATAAGCACCATTTACTTGCGGTAAACAGTGGATTGATTGTAATGGTCACAGTAAACATAATATAAAACCCTAGCCCAGGAGAAAAAAATGACCAATGTAACAAAAAAATCTCACAATCGTTCATATTCTCAGTCACTATTACATGCCGAGATTCTGATGTCCTCTGAGACAAATACAGGTGAACCTTCTGTAAGCAATGTCAAGCCTCTGTGGTTGTTTACGGGAGGTGGTCGCTTACAATAACTTAGACCATATTGGGTCAAAATTTTTTCTCATTAGCATATTGTAACTGAAGATGTACTTATCACATGTTTTAAGTGTTTTGTTCACATAAAAAGTCAATTTCAAGAACAACATACATATGGCATTTCCCACTGAGAAATGTCTGTCTTGTGTACTATCCAGGAATGTGGTTATGTTACAACTTCCTATATCCAATTTCCATTCTATTTTCTGTGGTCGCTTAAGGGAGGTTAAAAGCAGAAGAAAATAAATTTCCAATTTTTAGTTGTGAAAGTGGTTGCAGTTGCTAACAAGAGGTGGTTGTTTTTAAGAGGTCCAAATATAGTGATTTGACTTAAAAACTTGTGGTAATTTGGAAAACTGGTTGCTGAGGACAGGTGGCTGCTTACAAGTGGTGGTCGCAACTGGTGAATTTACTAACCTATGATCATTTTCTAAAAGACCTACATACGGACATGCAGGCAATCTGTTACCTGATAAGCACTTTCTGTGAGTGCCAATTTGTCAGTAAGCGCCAGTAAGCGCACCCTTCTAATAAGTGCTTTCATACCCAAAGTAATATTGACATAATGATATTGGCATAGAAGAAACTGATTCTGGTTTCTCTTCTGAATGTAATTTTGTTTCAGTTCTTGAGATCACTTTAAGTATCTGTTATTTTTCTTTTACATATTGCACTACATTCAGAAGACTATGTTCAAAAAGTAATACAACTACATACTGTGAGTGTGCTGCTCTTAATAAGCACCCCTCTCTGATAAGTGCCTTGCTTTGCGAAAAGTCAAATTTACACATTACAATTTACAAATTGTATCATTGTCAGCTATATTTTTACATCATATAAAGCTGAAAGTATACATCAGATGTAGCTAAACTGATTGTGATACATTGCTTTAATTTTTGTTACCTGTAAGAATGTTAACAGTGTAGGTTCATACAGATCCAGATGGTATGTAGTTAGTTTTTGATGTTTTTTCTTGCTGTCATCTGTCTCATTGACAGTGCTTTGATATTGTAAGGTAATCTGGTTTCCTTGTGTCATTTTGTCCTTGTGTCAGTCTAGTTTCCTTGTGTCATTTTCAAACTGTCATGTTTAGAAGCAAAACTCTTCACCCTTGCTTTGCCTTCCTCCAACATGGAGAAATGTTGGTTGCTGGGCCTACTTGTGAAAATACTTGGGGGTAGAGTGGGGGTGGTGCCTGGGTATGGTCAGCACCATTGGAGAATTTAATTCAGTTGCACTTAATGTAATAGTTTTCTTACATCACCTGTTCCAAATCCATTTAGGTTGGATTGACTGCTTTTAGCATGGCTCATGTGCATACTTTTCCACTGGTAATAGATCTATATTTTGGTGAAGTTTAGTGACAAGGCCAAATGCCCTATGGCTTGTGTTATTTTTAGTGCTGCAAAATGCAGGTCTTGCATTGTTAACTGCCAAACAGATGTGTATTACAAATGCTTGCCATTCATTTAAATGCGTTGGCCAACGAGAGGTGATATGTTTTACAATTTTATTATTCTGCCAGAATTATTGACAGTAAATTTGTTTTGTCTACACTTCATGCATTTTCCTTGAAGTTGACTGTAGCACATTACCTTATTCTTGTTCTGACTACCGGTACATTTTGTGTGTACTAAATTTCATGACTTTTGAGTTTTGGAAATAATCACTAAAGATAAGTACTGTATTTGGAAAAAAAGAAGGGTGGGAAAATTAAGCACGCGAAAATTTATACTGGATTTATTATGTAAGAAAAAATACATCAATGTCCTGAGTGACAGGTTTGTTGGTCATTGTTTTATTTCTATCCTTGTAAATAGACAGTCTTAATGGTCTTGCTTTCAACTAGTTAGCACTCTTCGTCCGTCTGGCTGTTCAGCTAGTAAATTTGCCTAAGCTTCTTTAGTATCAAATTTTCCATTTGTAGCCTCCTTAATGTAGTGAAATCAGGATTTGGAAGATTAAAGCAATACCAAAACTGCAACTATTGTACAGTTTACAGATTATTCCTGGAATCACAAAAATAAATACCTATGAAATACAGCTCCAGAATTTTTTGAAATCAAGTTTTTGTGAACATTTGTAAGACTCCCAAATTTTGTGTCTTAAGGTTTCTGTGTGCTCATGTTTTCTTTTCAGTCTCACTAAATTTGTTTTGTGGCTTGGATTTTTTTTGCAGCTATGCCTTTTTTGTTTTGAGATTTTTTAATTTTAAATTTATTCTCAGTTTGTTGTAAAGCTGACAGGTGATGTGAATAAAATATAATCAGTAGCTTCAAGACGTTATTTGAAATATTTTCTGTGCATGTGACTTAATTCTCTTGGTTACATGAACATCACAAAACCTAAAATTACAATGAGTCAGGTTTATTATGACAAGGTGAACTGTAGGTCTCCTGCTAAGGTGTGCCATTTGTCTAATTCTGAAAATCAGTATTGATTCTTAGAGCCTGTCGTTTTAAAACAAATAAGTTGAATTAATATGCTAATTGAACCAAGGTTCCAAAAATAGTCTTCTTTAGAATCAGAAGTCACCTGTAGAAAATAAATAATTATATGCAAAGTACACAGGAGTTAATGAAAAAAAAAACTTTTCTTCCCTACACCATATGCTGTTCATTGTGTCCTGAGCAATTGTTAACCATATAATATGAAATTCAGGGATGAAAAATTGGATTTCAGTTCTTCAGGAATATTAAATTTCTTGTGATTATTATGCAGACTAGTTATCATAAACTGTCTGGTCGAAGAGAATTTGGAAATAATTATTTGATGACATGGTAAACATGAGTTGCTATATTAAAAGCATCTAGACTACTGGAGCTATTATTGTAATCACTGAGTGGGAGTCTATTACAACAGAAACTTACAAGCAACAAATTTTGTTTTGTTCAAAAGAAGAAAGGGGAATGTTACATAATGCCGGCTGGCTACCTACGCTGTAGAGCAAGCTGAAAGTGAACTCTTGGAGGTTTTTTTTTTGTGTAGTTTGTTGTCATCAAACAGTGGATATCAAAACCATTTGCCATTGGAAACACAGGTGTTTTAAACACTGTATTCAATAATCTTTCAGAGAAGTTAAAATTTATATGTGGTAGGTATATGCCTCTACATGTCTCATTGATTTTTGATTTTACAGGAACTATAAAAAAAATTGCTGTGCCAATTTTGTTAAGTTCTTAATACTCCAAATGCTTCAGTTTAGAGAAAATACATTTGTTAAATTATTTTTTGGGAACAGCTTTTTGATGAAAATTAATTCTCCAGAAGACGACTGTGCAAAATTTGTGCCAAACAGCTTTTGGAAGTTTTCTGTTGGCCTGTGTTAATATGACTTATCGTTGTATGATTATTGTACGATTATTGCTTGCATTATACCCTTGTTGTACAGTATGTGCAAAAAATGCATGGGAAGTAATAAGAGGATATCCAGTCAAATTAACGGTTTGCTATGTATAATGTAGACCTCAATTTATAACAGTTTTATACCACAGCCAAACCTTGGCTAACCTTCACTGTAATGTACCAAGCAAAACAGCTGTGTAATGTTGTAATGTTGTAATGCAGAAGCTAGTTTGACCTATAAAAAAACAAAAAGGGTCTGCAAACTTTATATTTCCATATATGATTTTCTATGGTCACTCCATATTTTTTTAATGTTATTTTGAAAATGTTCTGTAACTTTTCCCTGAAATTGAATATTACAAATTGCAGGCACCGTTTCTTAGTGCTTTGGTTGCAGAGACTGAGGGACAAATTAAACAAGTGAAAAACAAAATTCATTGTGACTTGTAACTTTCAAAAGGGGATTCAGACATTCACATTTGGAGATTGTGAAAAAGTCGACAATTCACTTTTTTCAAAATTTTTGTAATAGTTTGATGGCCAGCTCTATAATCTTTATGGGGGTTTAGGTATTTACAGTTAAAACCTGGACGCACATCATTGCGTGGACGTGAGACACCTCTAAAGGTGTCTGGTAACCTTAATGCTGTTGGAGAGAGAAGTCCGATATCAATCATGATCATATTTTTTTCAGATTCTCCAACAAGAGTTTCATCAAGCAGCAACAGAGTTCCAGTTGTGCCATTAGCATATAGTGGTAAGCCAGTGATATTGTGAATATATGTGAAATAAACTGACAGGATGCTGCGATTAGTAATACAAGTCAGCATGGCATGGTATGAATAATGGCTGCAGCCTTATGGCAATTGCTGAATTTGTGGGTTGTTGTACTTG
>Ga0099811_1191962_pt1 | contig 8713 bp, 8 predicted proteins | sample DipCnscriptome_2_FD_81141 | JGI IMG/M metagenome (GOLD analysis project Ga0099811, IMG submission 81141) | Coral microbial communities from Puerto Morelos, Mexico - Diploria C B metatranscriptome (Eukaryote Community Metatranscriptome) | ecosystem: Host-associated > Invertebrates > Cnidaria >... | reverse complement strand
TGATACCAAAAATGAAGTGAATGTGCTTCCTCATCACTTTCGGTTTGCAATTCTTTCCGATGGGCTTTCAGCTATCTCGGACTGTCTGTATGCGACAATTCTTGGTAGGTATTTTGATTTCGTAGACTTTAAGTAATTCACTAAGATCTGTTAGAAAGTGTGTGAGCGTCAAAGTGAAATCGATAACTATGGTGCCTTCTCCGCGTCTTCAGGAGCGACTCCATCTCGAGACTTCCTTAATTTGCTTTCGTCGCGTGTTGGAAGGAATTCGATCTCGAACACATGAGCTTTACGCCAGAAGTGCCAGACATTATTTTATTGGGATTTTCTTCATTAATATAAGCCAAGCCTAAAAGCAAAGCTACTGAGCCAGGGAGCATTTAAAGAAACAGGAAGTGTCCCCAAAGTTATCCTAAGTGATTAGTGCTTACGCAGTTCACCTGGACTACCAGCGGCACTTAGATAATAGCAAGCAAAGCACTTGAAAGTTACACGGAGATAGTTTTTCCTTTCTTTTGTGCTTATTTTTCTATTTTTCTATACTTTTTTTGCTTACTTTACCTGGTATTGTATGAAATAGAAAGAAAAAAGCATCTAAAATGTAACTGAATTTACATGCCATTGAATTGTTTAAATTAGTCAAACGCTCGAGCTCACGCTCTACTTTAGGCAATTCGAGCACTGATCAAATGGTCATAGAATGAACTAAAATATCACAATAATGGCTCCAAACTATAGACCCATTAATTTTTTTCAGGGCCATGAATATGGCAATTTCCTGTTAATTTGCCATTAATTTTTTTATGAAAAGTCTTTCATGGCTTATGAAAATCTTTTATCATGGCTATGAAAAGTTGTCACAGATCCAGAACGAAAAATGAAGGGCGCTTTCCATTCAACAAAAATCACTGGTTCAAATTTTCGGAATTTTCGCTGGTCAAATGCTTCCCAGAATTCGAAGTCACGTGCCCTGCAACCTCAAGGAATGTTGGGTGAAACTTTGTTGTGTTTGAAAATGGCTGACTTTTTGAACCTCTTCGTGGCTTTAGAGCAGGGTGATTGTGAAACAAGTTGTACCATTCTCGATAGCAACGACAACTTAATACTTCTGGCTGCAGTTGCCTGCTTTATGCAGAGGGAATTAACTCGTGTAAATGGGTATTTCGAAGTAACTATTACAGCGTATTTGTTGGGGGAGTTCGAAAACCATTTCCGAATGACTAGGGAAATGTGTCAGTTATTGACACAAGAAATAAAGCACACTGGGCGGAATCCAACTGGCAGTTCATCTGGGCGGCCCACAATTTTGCCAGAAAAACAAATACTGCTGTTCCTTTGGAGTGTGGCAAACAGGGAAACGTATCGTACGATCGCCAACGCTTGGTAGAGAGACTAAACCCGACATCTTTTGCGAATGGAACAAAAAATTTTCGATAATTCCGGAAATTCCATCAAAGAGGGTGCACTGAAAACGTAGTCCTAAATTTTCGAAAACTTTACCCGGAAGTTTTACCGTTCCATTCAATTTCGGACCGGAAATCTCGGAATTTTTGTTTGAATGGAAAGCGCCCAATGAGTCCTTAAAATCTGTTCTCATGGCCATGAAAATTCATAAATAAATCAAAGTTAAATTTAATGGGCCATAAATCATATGGCCCATGAAAATGCCATGAAAGTAAAAAACTGACCAGACCTGAATTTAATGGGTCATGAAAGTGTTCATTCATGGCCATGAAAAGTCAGAAATATGAACCCAAATAAAATTATTTGGGACTTTAAGCAGTGGGAATGTGGACGACACTGGGACTGTGGAGAAGACTGGGAAGAGAACAACAACGCACAGAGAATTCACAAAGATAAAGCAGCAGCCTCCAAAATGCGTGGTTTCCACACAGTCTAGCTTTTTTTTACCTTTATTTATTGATATTCATCTTCTGTTTATCAGGATGATTTCATGGAAAGCAGTTCGCAATCAACTTTTCATAAGCCATGATGGTGGTTCAAACGATAACAATTCAACCTCTTTTCTGGTATGACTTAACTGGCTTAATGGTCTCAACCTAACCTATGATTCCTTTCCTGATTTTAACTTTGATGATTTGAAAGATGATGAGTGCCTGTCTGAATTTCACTTCTACAAACATGACTTGCCCCTTCTCATTGAAGTAATGGAAATACCTGATCGGTGGAGTGCTATCAAAGAAGCATCTTTATTAGATTAGAATCTCTTTTTATATTGCTTAAGAAACAGCTATCCTCACAGATATTCCAACATGGTAGCTCGATTTGCGAAAACCTGTACCAGTGTCACGCAGTATAAAAAAACTACATGATCAACTACATTTAACAGTCATACATGCCACTAAATTTGGAAGTGAAATACTTGACCTCCATTTACTGGAAAGATAAAGCCATGCCAAAACAGCGAATCCTGGGTTGTACAATGAAGTAAATGAAAATATTACCAGCAGATGTTTAATCAGAATGGAGTGACAAATCAGTGTGCCGACTGATAAAGATCTAAGTAAACCACTGATCTTGCGACTAAATCTGAAAATTGCTACACAACGTTTGGCACGAGTTGCATTTTTGTTTTCACAACAGGAAAAACTTTTGCTTGCAGCTCACATCAGCAATATCCCTTTATGCTCAAGTGAAATTCCACACTAAATACCTTCTCTTTGATAGCCAATCAGAATGCAAATTCATCTTTAGCCATGTGATTTTATCTGCAATAGATAAAAAGCTAGGTCAAAAGCCCATAATTACCAAAAAATATGAAATAAAGAGACTGAACCAAACCACACCATTAACGTTCTATATAATGTGTTTATAAAGATATGTATCATAAGCTTGTTGTCCAGTACCTAAAGAAGGAGACCACAGCAGATTAAATCCAGCTGGAACATCTTGTTTCTGTTCAAAATTTATTTTATTTATTAAATTAAGGTTTCTTTCAGCTTACTGACATTTTTGAAGATCATGCTTCATATTCAAAGTAAGGATTTCCTGTCAGACATCAATGATTGTGATGGGATACTGACAGTACCATCACTCATGTTTGTGAATTTCACCTAGCTTTTCTACAACGGAGACGATGTAGGTCTGTTTGTGAATGCATACTTCAAGCTTTTCTGCTTCCATAACTACAACAAAATCACACAGGAACATGATTGAAATCAGCAGATAAGTTTTGTTCAGTGTCAAAACTGAAGGCTACCTGTAAATTAAAAGCAAATGAAATGAACTAGAAGAAAGCTAGGACAAAGATAAAAAATTGGCAACATCATGTAATTAATTTGTAATTTGCCGGCCAAGATCAGTGATAAAATTAAGTACTTCAAAAACACTATTTTAAGCCTTACTCCAGAAGGCTTGAAATTTTTTATACTTTCAATTTTTCCTTTAGCTGAAAGATCCAGATATCGCTGCTTTTAAACTTCATTCCAGAAGCAGTTCGTTGTAAAATAATCTCAAAATATCGTCCGCCGTGATCCCACACACGCTCGCATGCCGCATTTCTCAGAGCACTGCATCATGGGTTATAGGAAACTCGTTCCCAGGTCCTATCAACATTCAATCCAAGATGGCGGCTCGTGTCTCCTCAAAAGAACTCAGCTTTTCTACAGATCTTTACACAATTTAGAGACCTGCCACGGGCTGGAAAGTATTTAGAAGTCATTTCTAGAAGCATATAGTTCCAAGAAATTTTGCTCTTACAGAGGTGGAAAGTAATTGACCTTTTTTGTGAGAAGGAGAAAGCGTACAGTAGTTATGATCAAGACTCGAAACTGAAGTCTGACTACGAGTCTAGGGATGAAGGTTGCGGCACAATGCTGGTATTTATGATTGTTATAATCAGGTTTTTATTAGGAGTCAGTGATAAGACAATATTGTCAATAGTCCTACGTAATTCCTAGAACACTGTGTCTAGATACCCGGCAGCCAGAAAGTGTTTTCAAAAGACTTGATACCCGGCGGCGGTGTAAAATTGTTAAAGAATTTCCGTGGAGTAACAGTCGACACCCAATAACTCGAACCCTCAAGGGAAATTGAAAAAGGTTAAGTTATCAGGAGTTCGAGTTATCAGGAGTTGAGAACAAATGACCGGAAATAAGGAAAAAACAGTGTTGAATGTTTTTCTATTGATGCAGTGTACATACATGTATTAATCAAATCTAATAAAACATTTTCATCCCATTTTTTATTTTAACTGAGTATTTATTTTAACAATGTGAAACAAAACAAAACAAAGGAGCTTCAAACACGGCTGCTTCAAAATATATTTAATGTTTTGAAATACAGTACACTGTCTGTTTGTTCACGTATTGACAGACATGGTTCACGTTATCAAGGGTAAAATTATATAGAAAATGACCTGAAGGGAAACGGAAATTGGTTTGAGTTAGTGGGAGGTTCAAGTTATCAAGGGTCCAAGTTACTGAGGGTAAAATTACAGTAAATGTATGACAGAAATCCAGGGGAAATCGATTTTGGTTCAAGTTAGCGCAAGGTTCGAGTTACCAAGGGTTCGAGTTATCGGGAGTCGACTGTAACTCCATTTTTCGCAAAATAGTAGATCTTTGTTTAGAAATGTCAAGAGATTTCAAGAATTATTGTGGCATTGTATTTGAGGAATTTTCTAGCTTAGCCACACTATAAAACCTTGACGTTTTGACACTTGGAAAATACTGTACTCTGGTCTGTTTTTTTCTGGAGCGCGATATTCTGAGTTGTTTTAAGGGCTATGAAGTAGTGTTATCAGTTGAAGATATACCGGTATACTAGAAGAAAAGTAGAGGACTTGGAAATGATTATAAATGTTTATAATGGCATCTTCATCTTATTAAACTTCATGATTTCTTTGTCAAGCAGAGAGGCATTAATGAGTGCAATAAGCATCTTAATGAGATATTCTTGTGAGGTTTTATGCTATCTATTTCAAATATTGATTTAGAGGCCAAAAATGTATTGACGTGTATTTTATGAGCAATGTATTGTTTAAGCAACGACAACATGGACAGTGAAGGGAAGGCCATAACATCAGGGGGAAGCCAAAAAGTTAACTGGCGTGCGCATGACTGGTGGGAAACATGTTGGTGTTCTGCATTCGCACGTGAGTGGAGCTCATTTTGTGTTGTCGGAAAACACAAGTTTTCGCTTTCATCTCCTCTGCTGTGTCAACGCTAAATCTGTGATACTATATTTTTTGAAGAACTTTAATAACGTGTTTTCTCTTGTTATGTGAGATACATGTAGCTTGACTGCGCGGAACTCATGTGTTCGGAGGCTGCTGCTTAATCTTTCTGAATTCCCACTACAGCAGCATTTTCTTCCCACTCTTCTCACAGGTTTCAGCGTCCCCATGGCCATCAATGTTCCAGCTGCTTAAGTCCCTAATAATTTTATTTGGGTTCATATATCTGACCTTTCATGGCCATGAATACATACTTTCATGACCCATTAAATCCAGTTTCTGACTTTAATGGAATTTTCATGGACCATAAAATCTAATGGCATATGGTTAACTTCTATTTATTCATGAATTTTCATGGCCATGAAAAGCAGATTTTAATGACTCGTTAATTTCAGTTCTGGATCAGTAACAACTTTAATGGCTTTCAGTGAGGCCATGAAAATAGGAAATTGCAATATTCATGGCCCTTCTTTCATGAGAATTTTATGGGATTTTTATGAAACTACAGTTGGAAGTGTTTGCTCAGAAAGGAGTGTTTCAAATACTCTCCCCCCCCCTCATCCTCTCAAATCTTCAGATTCTTATATATTTCCTTGACTATCCAGCCACCTTAAGGTAGACAAACCTAACTATATACATGTAGTATCACTGGCAGCAGAGGCTAAAGAGGCAGCTTATCATGCTATTTATGCTACCATAAGGAAGCTATCGGGGAAATATAGCAAGCTAGTGATATCGGTAGAAGATAAGGATGGGCAAGCAATACCTGATTTAGAAGGGCAGAAGAAGGGATGGGTGGAGCATTTTTGACTGTAACGCTCCCACAAAGGAGAAGATTCAAAACGCTATCAAGCAGCTGAGAAATGGCAAGGCTGCGGGACCTGACAATATCCCAACAAAGACATTGAAGGTTGATATCAAGACAAACGTGAAGCTACTCTACCCTTTTTTTCAGTAAAATCTGGGAAGAGGAGCAGGTACCAACAGAGTGGAAGGAGGGTTATCTCATCAAGCTCTCCAAAAAAGGTGATTTTAGCTCCTGCTCCTGTTACAGACGTATAACACTGCTGTCCATTTTGGGAAAGGTGTTTAATCGAGTCTTGCTTAACAGGATGAAAGATGCCATAGACCCACAGCTTGGTGAGCAGCAAGCTAGTTTTCGTAAGAATAGGTCTTGCACTGACCAAATCGCCATGCTGCTTATCATCCTGGAGCAGTCCCTGGAGTGGAATTCAGCTCTTTATATCAACTTTGTGGACTATGAAAAGGCATTTGACAGCATGGACCACCAGACCCTCTGGAAGCTACTGAGACACTACAGAATACTGGAGAAAATAACCAATATCATCAGAAGGGATGACCTCCAGGGTGGTCCATGGGCAGCAACTCACTGATGCCTTTGAGGTAAGATTTGGAGTAAGGCAGGGATGCTTGCTGTCGCCAGTTATGTTTCTTCTGACGATGGACTGGGTAATGAAGACATGTACAACCGAAGGGCAAAATGGCATCCAGTGGACACTTTGGAAGCAGTTGGATGACCTGGACAATGCTGACATCCTGGCCCTTCATTCCCACACTTGACATCAAATGGAGGAAAAGACCAGTACTGTTGCAGATGCTTCAGCACGCCATCAGCAACCAAGATCTGTGGAAATGAACAAGACAGCAGCCTATAGAATTTGACATCTTTCAAAGGCACTGGAAGTGGATTGGCCACACCCTTTGGAAATCCTCATCTAACATCACAAGGCAAGTTCCACCTGGAACCCTCGGGGGAAAAGAATGTGGGGCCAACGAAGAAACTTGTGGCTCCATGACCTAGAGGCAGACATGAGGAGATATGGCTACACGTGGGGAGAAGTGTAACGACTGGCCCAGGACCGTGATGACTGTAGGGTGCTTATTGGAGCCCTTTGCACCAGACGGGGCTACAGACAATGAATGTGTTTCACTTTTCCTGCATTGAGATTGATGCTTATGTACAATAAATGCTTTGAAAATTTACTTGTTTCATATTTAAACATCATGTGAATGGTGGAGGGGGGCTTTTTTACAGCCATATGTCCAAGCAAAGGTTTGACCGGATAATTTGACTGGCACCAGCCAGGAAATTGTTTGAAACCCTGAACAGAGAAAGCACTTTTCATGAATACAAATTTTTGGAAATCTTGACAAAGTAAAACTCAAATTGGATGAATCTACAATGTAGCTGTTTCTCAAGGCTAGCAAAGTGAAGCAAAATAAAATAAATTCACCATCACTTACTGCAGCAAATGGGAGTAATTTAATTTTCTTGTGTCAAAACAATTTTCTCTTCAATGATGAGGGTGATAATGAATCATGTCATTAAAGGCAATAAATTTTCCATGATTGTATAGATCCTGGAAAACCTGGAAAGTCCTGGAATTTTATTGTGGCATTTTTCAAGGACTTTAAAGTCCTGGAAAAAAGCTACTGGTCGTGGTCTGGTAGATATGAAGTGTTTGGCAGACAGTAAGGAGAATGAACATTGTGATCTTGGGAGTGAAAGGGTTTATGTGAATTTTAGAGTCAGGTGATGCACACAGGGCATGCTGGTCGACATAGAGTCTTTAAAAGAAGTATACATGTTTGTATTGAGGGCCTTTTGTCCCTAATTATAATTTCTGCTCTTCACAGGTTGGTGAGAATGTCACTTTCCAAGGAACAGCAAGGATGGTTGTTGGTTGGAATTGCTTTGCACAAGACAGTTGCTCCTGTTTTACGGTGTTTTGTAGAACAAGAAGTTACAAAGCTATATGATCGTTATGACAATATTTTTAAATTAAAGACATTGCAACAGAGTCAGGTTTCTGCTCATCCAGAGCTCAACTCATTATGTTTCCGAAATATAAACAATAATCACTCAGTGTCTAACAAAAAAGACTACAACTACAATATTAACAGTCCATTAGATTTAGCCAAATTGTATTTGACACCAATTTTTGCCAAATGCATATCTGGCTTTGATGAATCCTTGGACCCAGGTGCCATTCTACTGCTGCTGGGAAGTAAAGTTTCTCTGCTTGCCAAAGTCCATCATGCTTCATTTGCACGGATTCAAGATCTTGCTGATGATGTCAGAGAGAATGTGCGGAACGAGTGGGGCCACTATGACAGCACTAAGTGGACAGAGACTTTTTTCAACGACTGTTTTGACAAGTTAAGAAAGTTAGTCATCAATTTAGGTCTTGAGGATGGAGGACAGGCCACTTCAGAAGAACTAGATGAGTACAAAACAAAAGCACTTTGTATGGGAGGATGCTTAGACCAAGGTCTTCTCCAAATGATTCAGAACATTCAGAAACAGTATTCCGCTTCATTAGTTGAGATGCAAGATCAGCAATCATCCAAAAGGGCCAGACTGGAAGCTCAAGATCAACAATTGAGTGATCATGAAGAGGTTCTGAAGAATCTTAATTCTGCCTACAAAAGCTTAAAGACTCGAATTGAAGAAGTGGAACAAAAAGTGAAAATCCAAGGGAGCAAAAAGACAGG
>Ga0099811_1055015_pt1 | contig 9112 bp, 1 predicted proteins | sample DipCnscriptome_2_FD_81141 | JGI IMG/M metagenome (GOLD analysis project Ga0099811, IMG submission 81141) | Coral microbial communities from Puerto Morelos, Mexico - Diploria C B metatranscriptome (Eukaryote Community Metatranscriptome) | ecosystem: Host-associated > Invertebrates > Cnidaria >... | reverse complement strand
ATATGATTAAAAACTTTAGGAATCAGTAATTCGAGAAAAGCATTTTACAAAAGAGTGGACAGTTGGATTCTTTAACTCCCTCAAAACTGTAGTAAACTACCTTTAGCCACGTGCTTGACATCACCAGGAAAGCAGCCAGAACTGAAGTTTAACGTTTAACGTTTTCGTTTAACGTTAAGTTTAAGAAACACAGAACTATCCCATTTTTCATTTCATTTCCAGGTTTACCGTCCTAGTTGTACCTCCGCCAGTTCGCACTTTTGCCCAAGAAACCATTCCTGTATACCCAGGGCAGAAGCGTGTGTGAGCCCTAGTCTCTTCAGCTGCCCGACAAAGAGTATCTGCATGGGGTCTGGTAGATGCTTGTCTACGTGTCAAGTACAGAACGTTTTGTCCTCTTTCAGTTCGTCTCCTCCGACAAACTACGTTATTGTTGCAGAGACTCATCTACATATCACTAAACTCGGCAAAAATCTAATCGCCCTCGCACCTTTGAATGCCACTAAAGTGCAAGTCGGTGACGTCATTGGTTGGGTGGGTAATATCTCCGCTGGAGCGCTGGCGTTCGAGCAAACAACCAATGATCCTTCGTTCTTTTATTCCGTCTCAAAGTCCAACTTTTCTGTAGGAAACCTTTTGGGTGCTACAGGAGGCGCTACTCGGCATGACATCAAACATGTATTACGCGCTCATGTTTCCCAGCTCTCTCAGGTGGCTGTTAATGTGAATTTTATTGGAGCAGGAACTCACAAAGTGACTGCTAACGTGGAAAACGTGGCTGTAAATGTGCTGCAGACTTGTGAAGTGTCCGTCCAGGTGCGCATCGAAAATCTCAGAATAGTGACGCCATTCATAAACGTGAGTTATGCAGTCGGGCAGAAAATTCGGTTAGAGAGCGCCACGGATAAAGGGAGCAATATGAGCTTTGTATGGTCAACAAATGGAATGAGTTATAACCTGGAAAACCCCGAAGTAGTCTACCCTAACATTGGCTTCTATCCAATTTCTGTCCACGCTAGCAACAACATAAGCTCTGCGTACGCCTCTTCGGCAATAACGATACTCAAGCCAGCGTCATTAGAATGGAAGGAGAAACCACCAACAGAGATTGATGTCGGCGAAACATTCAATTTTTCTTTCGTTGTAAACGGAACAAACGTTACGATAACCGTCGACTTTGGTGACGAGTCACCGGCTTACGAGGCCTTCTACGAGTCAGCTGAAAAACGTTTTATTAACATTTCACATTCTTACACCAAGTACGGAAAGAAGTTTGGTTCTATCAAGGTAAAGAACAACATATCAACATCTCCACCGCCACTGAAATTCACTGTGGAAGTCATAGGTGATATAGGTGTCATTTCGCTTGAACTTCGCCCAGCACCAACCGTCGAGAATGTATTAAAGATTGCCACTAAACAACAGTTCGAAATCGGCATATCCGTCTCTGTTAAGCAGCCAGTCAACTACACGTTCTATTTTGGGGTCGATTCTGTATCGGAGTCTACGGATGTTGTCACCAACGATGGCGACACTAAAGTAACCCACAAGTACGACAAGGAAGGTGAATATAACATCACGATAAAAGCACGTGTGTTTGAGTACATAGAAGAAAGGATTGTTCACGTAACCGCACGGCCGTGCGGTCCTCCAGCGATATATTTTCCTAACAGCTACACAGAAAAAGACCCTCAAATCATTACCAGAGGGATTGAAATTGATTTCTTGAAAATCAGCATAGAAAGGCCAACGGAGTGCTCCCAGGAATTAGTAGATCCTAAATATTTGTGGACTATCTCTCCCTCGCCAAATGCAACAATTTCCAAGTCTAATATGGAGAGGGCATCTTTCGAGCTAGAACCAGGGCGTCTGGATAGCGGAAATTACTCTGTCACGGTAAATATCAGCTACAATGACACAAAAATCACACAGACTGAAGAGAGATACTGGTTTGCCACTCACCTCAGAGTCGTAAGCTCTCAACTTGTAGCTTCAATCACCGGTGGCAGTTCTCGAGAAGTGGAATCCAGCCCAAATACACTACTGGAACTTGATGCGTCGACATCTTTTGACCCGGACAACCGTGACGAAAATTCAAAATTGGATTTCAATTGGATGTGTAAGTTTGAGCTCAATTCAGCCCTGGAAGTTCCAGGTGAACTTTGCAATTCGACCGTGTTCGTCAAACTTCCTGGTCTCGGCAATCCACCGCAGGGTATCGTGAAGCTCAATGTAAGCAGATTTCGGGAAAATGTCACATACGTCTTCAAGGTGACTGTGAGTCAAGGTTCACGATCATCCTCAGCAGAACAACGGGTGAAGTTACTCCCAAACATTCCCTCTTTAGAGATAAGTTGCCGAGACTGTCAGGACAAAATAAATCCATTTGAACGTCTCACATTGGAAGGGCACTGCACAAACTGCAGGAGCGATCAACAGTTGACCGAAACAACTTGGAAATTACTGAATAGCAGTGGTCAGAAAGACGAACTATCGGGGAATACCAATGCTACTGATTCGGCTCTAGGATGGAATAATATTAACCTGGTAATAAAGGAGAATAAACTTAACAAAGATACAACATACATAGCACAACTTACGGCAAGAAGAGGATCCCGCGAATCTACGGTGCAGTTTGCCTTTCAAACAACCTCACCACCGGAAAATGGAAACTGTAAAGTCACACCCAAGAGCGGCGAAGCTGCGAGAACCTTGTTCAAAATAGGATGTGAGAACTGGGTAACTAAGGACAACCCTATATCGTACAAGTTTCTCTATCAAGTTAAAATAACGAACTTGGCGGAGATTAATACACTTTCAACAGAATCTCAAGCGTACCAGCTCTGGTATTTTGGCAAGAGGACGACTCCGTCAAGATTTCTGCCTATAGGGGACCCGGAGAAGGATTTTCAGCTAAATCTCTCCGCTCGCATTTGCAACAAGTATGAATGTTGTGTTGACGTTTTTCTAAACGCCACGGTGAAAAAAGGAGACGATCAAGATGTAAGTGGTGAGAGCATTGGAAAAGAATTGGACAAAGTAGATGCTAAGAAAAACCCTCAAAAAGTTGTTCAGTTTGTAAACTCTGTCACGTCAATCATTAACTACGGCAACAAATCAGATACCGGTGGGCGTGAAGAAAGAACCAAGATTCGCTCAGAGCTGATCAATAAATTAACAGATGTGGATTTAACAGATACCACTCAAGCTCAGCAGACGATCGGTGCCTTGATAGAAGCCACTAAACACAAAACAGAATTGACGCCAAAGACTCAACAAAAAGGGGCAGACATAATCGAGAAGGCGAGCTCTCTCTTAAATCAGGGCGCGAAAAAACTCGGACCTGTGACAGTAGAAGAGCAATCACGAGAAATTTTAACTGCTTCTTCCAACGTGTTGGAAGCCTCTAAGGAAACCACCTCGTCTTACATCGAGCAAGTTATCAAAGAGATATTCCCCACAACCGGTCCACCGCCACGTGCCTGGTCGATTCGAATCAAGTCTAGGAAAAATGAACAGGATGCCAAAGATTCGAAGGATGTGGTAGATACGACCTTAAATGCCATTAACCTCGTCAGTGCTGCAATTCAAAAGAAGAGAGTTGCCAAAGAAGGTGAAACAGTGGTTAAAACAGAAGCGTTTTACATGAATTTGAAGCGCTCACAAAAGAACGCTTTCAACACCTCAGTGTACAATGTCACGGAGGAATCTGACGTGCGGATTAGTCTACCGAGTCCAAATGTAGTCGTTAAAGACCTAAGCGACGACGCTGCCATTGACGTACAGTACACCTCATTGAAGAATGTTTTCCTCTCGGATGCCAGACATTCGCCATATATTCAACAGACACAAGGTTTCGCAATAAAGCAAGGAGATAAAGAGATAAGAATTAAAGATCTTTCAGAGGATCTTGAAGTAAACATCCCGACTGACGTAGCAAGTGTGTCTCAAAGTTACAGTGAGGAATTTACGGTGGACACCAGGAACAGTCACCGTTTCCGGTTACCTCCAGACTACAAATACAATCCATTACTAGTTTACGTAAAACCAGAAAACAACCAAACGTTAACAGCGTTTCTTAACATCAGTTTTGAAGAGGGTTCTCCTATTGAGTACAAGCTTAGATTCTCGCCAAAGTCTGAGGACAAAGACGCGCCATCGCCGCCTTTCCGCAAAGTTGATGATTTCACCTACATGACTGAGGAATTGCCTTCGAGACCAGTCTTTTTCAACTTGACCATCATGGCCGCGGGGCCGTTCCCAGATCGTGAGAGATCTGAAAACAAATCACGTGGAGTGCAAGTGAATTATACGGTAGCCATTTATTCTACAAGATGCATGTTTTGGGGCATGGAGGAAGGCGAATGGCTCGAGGAAGGCTGCAAGGTTGGTGACAAGACCTCGGTCCATATCACACAGTGTCGGTGCAACCACGCCACGTTTTTTGGCGCCCTCAATGTAAAACCCAATCCTATTGGGCCCCCATCATTTGCCAAGTTGAAAGAAGGCTTTGCCATGCTGGTGTTTGTGGGCGTCATCTTTTCATTTTATTTCGTGGGCCTCATTTGGGCGAGACGAAAAGATAGAGCTGACGTTATCAAGGTTGGTGTCTGTCCGCTGCGGGATAATGACCCGACAGACCCGTACTGCTACGAGCTGACCTTGTGGACGGGCATGCGCCGCAACGCTGGCTCCAAGTCCAAAGTCAGTATCATTTTGTACGGTGACGAGCAAGACAGCGAGGCAAGGGCCTTGGAGGATCCCGACAGAAATCCTTTTCAGCGTGGGAGCCAAGATACGTTCCTTCTCACCACGCCCTTTGACCTGGGGTCTATTCAGTACATCAGGATCTGGCATGACAACACTGGCGGCTCTTTGTTCTTAAGCCGTATAATGGTGATCGATCTGCAGACAGATGAGCGGTATTACTTCATCTGTAACAGGTGGCTGGCTGTTGATGAGGAGGATGGACAGGTTGAACGCCTTGTACCGCTCGCTAGTAAAGCTGAACTCACGGAATTTGGTCATCTGTTCGTTGCCAGGACTCGCCGTAACCTTAGCGACAGTCATTTGTGGTTCTCAGTCCTTGCGCGTCCAGCCAACAGTCGATTCACGCGAGTACAGCGCTTGTCCTGTTGCCTGTGCCTGTTGTTCATGTCAATGATGGCCAGCGGCATGTACTATGATAGACAAGACGATCCATCGAACGTGCAGAATATTGGCTCAGTTGTCTTCACTTGGAATCAGGTACTTGTAGGAATCATTTCAAGTCTTATCGTCTTCCCAATTAACTTGATCGTCGTACAGATTTTTCGTAACGTCCGTCCAAAGCCAAAAATAAAACCCAAGAAACAAAACCCATCGCCGCCTGCCTTATCCTTCACCGAAGAGAACCTCGAGAACTATAACCAGTTGAAAGAATCGTCCGATGAATCGGCTAAAGGATCAAGCAACAGCCTGGATTCCTCGCGAGAGAAAAACAACAGAACTCGGCTGTCAATCAACGACGTGCACACTGACGTAGACCGCGCAAGTTTTACCGATAGTCCGCTGCTGATCGACCGCAGGCTCAGCACCACTTTCGATATAGCTCCGACATCTCGTGCACGCCGCTTACTGTTGTGGTTCAAAAAGAGGAACACTCTACCTCACTACTTCGTGTATGTGGCCTGGTTTCTGCTGTTCGTTTTCACCACTGGGTCTGCTGCCGTCGTCGTCTTTTACGGTATGGAGCTTAGAAATATCAAGTCTCTTCAGTGGCTGTTTTCATCGTGCGTCTCCTTCGTACAGGATGTGTTCGTCACACAGCCACTCAAGGTACTTGGCTTGGCTGTATTCTTTGCCCTGGTCGTCAAAAAACCTGACAAAGGTGAATTCCAAATCACAGATGAAGCACTCAAACTTGCTGACGACGAAGAATTTATCCAACAGTCTGACGCGAATCCGGGCGAGGCAAGAAGCAAGAAAACAAAACTTCTACCTCCGGACCAAGCAAAACTGATCGCCATGAGAGCGGCTAGAATGAAGGAACGAAAAATGTACTCTGTCATCCGCGAAGTCCTGACCTTCTACGTATTTCTGGCTCTGCTGCTGATGATTGCGTATACACACCGCGACCAGATTGCCTATCACCAGACTAAAAACCTTTACAACGTGATAGGCGGCGGGGAGTTTTCCAATATAACCAACGAGAGAGAGTTCTGGGACTGGTCTCGCACTCAGTTCTTGGACGGACTGTTCCCCAAAGCATGGTACAATGGGAAAGCAAAGGAACCCGACGGCTTCATGGCTGATGGTTACAGTCAGATGGTAGGAGCAGCAAGAATGAGACTCGTTAGGATAAAGAAAGAATCCTGCCAAGTTCCAACTGAGGTGTACGGTATCACTAAAGAGTGCTACGGCGAATACTTTATTACAAAGGACGACAAGAATGATTACACGGAGGGATGGCAAAACATTACCACATACGACACAGAAATATCATGGGACGACATGCAGTGGCGGTATCAGAATGCCTCTCAGCTGGATGGGTATCCCTTCTGGGCCCAGCTGAACACCTACAGTGGAGGAGGTTACGTTATCGTTCTTGAACCTGGCATGGAAAACCGCGACCGAATAGCAAAACTTCAGGACGCTCTTTGGATCGAGCGCCACACACGCGCCATCTTGACGGAGTTCACAATCTACAACGCACAAAGCAACTTGTTCTGTATTATCACGCTCGCCACAGAATTTCCCGCCACTGGCGCCATCATACCCTACGCTAACATTCTAACTGCGCGCTTGTACGACTTCACCGACAACATCATGTTCCTGGTTCTGGCTTGCGAGAGCATATTTGTGATGTTCATACTGTTTTTCACGTATCGTGAAGTCAAGCACATTTATAAAACTGGTATCCAAGCTTATCTCAAAGAGTTTTGGAACTGTGTGGAGCTGGGTATCATCTTGTTTACCTTCGCAGCCATTGCGCTCTATGTTTACCGCGCGCTCACAATCAGAAATGTTCTGGACCTAGTGCGGCACGACCCATTCCACTTCAAGAGCTTTCAGTTCGCGGGGTACTGGGACGAGACGTATACGTTCATCTTGGCTATCATTGTTCTCCTTGCCAACATAAAACTGAACAAACTGCTCCGATTTAACAAGCGCTTTTCTCTGTTGTCATCCACGCTCAAGTATGCTTACTACCCCTTGCTTATGTTCAGTATTGTCTGGGGTATTGTCTTCACCGCCTTCACGTTGGTCGCTGCTTTGGTTTTCGGACCCGTGCTGCACAGCTACCGCAGTGTGGTGGCCTCGCTTACGTCCCTCCTGAGCCTGATGCTGGGAAGGACGGCCTACTTTGAAATGCGCGATGCTAATCGCATTATCGGTCCCCTGTTCTTCTTCGGGTTTATGTTCATGATGTCGTTTGTCCTCATCAACATGTTCCTGTCCATAGTGGTGGACTCCTTCCGCGTCGTGAAACACGACAATGACAAGCAATCGAATGAATACGAGATTGTCGATTTCATCATCGAGCGCTTCAAGCTTTGGTCGGGAATCGGTAAGACGCGCCGGCCCCACAGTCGAGGGCGGGTTCTTTGGGACACGGCGGCGAACCGTGTCAAGGTCGTCAACGTGTTGGGCAGAAAACGCCACTCAGCTATGATAACAGGTCTGCACGGGGACACAGTATCAGAGCTTGAGAACCGACTTGAAAAACTTATTGACCGAACTGATGTGTTGTATGAAGAGCTTTTCCCTGAAAAGAGATTTAAGATTGTCGGAAAGCGTGGTGGTGGTGACAAGAAAGAAAGAAAATCTTTTTCCAAGGAAGATCTACTCGAGGGACAAACAGGCTGATAGCAGGAACATTACATTCAGGGGACTCCATAAGGGCGGGTTTTGTGTAAGATATCAAATGTTCGATTTAACGCGTACATTACTTGTAATTAAGAATTCAGACAGATTCACATTCATTCCCAGGCTTTTCTTAAAGACGCCAGTCCAAAACTAACCGCCAGCCTAATCTCCTCGGCTTCGCATTCTAATTCGAGATGGCGCAATAGCACCCATCTCGGTCAACACTGATTAATACCCTTGGTACAAGGTTGGAGATGGCACTGCATAGTGAGATCTGCGAGTGAGATCTAGCCTCGTAATTTGTGCCAAATGATTTCGGTCCAAAAGCACCGCTTTTCTATTATTAAATTAACGTTCTGGTGTATGACTGGACTATCTGTACAGATCGTTGAATGAAGGGTCTTTACGTACATTTGCGAGAGTCTGACCCGGGGGGAGGAGGATAGGGCTAAATTCTCAGTACTCAATTAAAATTTAGCCCATTTCTCAGCTATCGGCAATTGTACAAATTTCAAATCACAGCTCTTAAAAGCGCGCATCATTCCTCAGGTCGCAAATAAGATTTTAAATAATTCTTAGTTTAGCCTGCGAATAGCCTCACCTTTGCTTCACACGCACGAGCGAAGAGTCGGAGGAGTCTGGTGAAGAGGCCTCGAGAAAGTGATTTTTCTCGCTGCCTGCCTGCTCTCGCATGTGCTACTTTGTGCCTCCTCGCAGGCTGTTCTTAGCTCATCAGTTGAGACCCATCTAGAAATAGCAATGAATCAAAAGTCATTGATAAGATAAGAAATAATTTTCAGAGATGATATGTTACTCCTAATTATGGTTACATTTGTAGAACGTTGCAAATGAATAGTTGAGAAACGGAAAGTACAAAATACAGTCCGGCAATAACATATATTACACTTTCTCCATGGAGCACATCTGTAACAAAATACGCCAAGTTGAGCAGATTTGAATAATCTTTGCTTAAAGTGCGCTAAATCTGCTTTAAAATCTAAATCTGCTTCTAGCTCCCAGCATTTCCTGAATGCCACCTTGGATGCTAGCCAGTGTTAGCGGGTTACTCATCTGCTTAGTTCGCTCGTCGAACAAACACTGGTGTATTATATACATATCATTTAATTAATGTCGATTAAAAATCGGTAAATTCGATGATTACATAGAGAGATTTTCGAGTGTCTCTTTAATTGAATCTCTCAATCAATGGGGATCATCATTGTAAACATGACAATAAAAAATAGTAAATTAAACATGTAAGTGC
>Ga0099811_1014909_pt1 | contig 9347 bp, 8 predicted proteins | sample DipCnscriptome_2_FD_81141 | JGI IMG/M metagenome (GOLD analysis project Ga0099811, IMG submission 81141) | Coral microbial communities from Puerto Morelos, Mexico - Diploria C B metatranscriptome (Eukaryote Community Metatranscriptome) | ecosystem: Host-associated > Invertebrates > Cnidaria >... | reverse complement strand
CTTGATGAAGAGAAAAATGTTGTCGAATGGTTCGGCAAATGTGAAACATAGTGAAGGAATGAGTGATGAGATGAGTCAACAGCATGTGGTGCGAGCATTTTTACAACTATTTTGCAGAATGCAAAATAGGAGTTAAGTGAGCGACGGTGAATTCACTCACTTGGTCGGTCGGTCAGTTGGTCAATCCTTCTTTCCTTGGGTGATAAATTTTTGCTTGTATTTCAGCTGACCAATGCACAACTTGACTTGACGAAGAGAAAAATGTCGTTGAATGGTTTGGCAAATGTGAAACATAGTGAAACATAGTGAAGCAATGAGTGATGAGATAATTACTGCTATGTCAACAGCGTGTGGAACGAGCATTTTCTTATTTGAATTGTTTTAAAAAAACCTGGAAAGCATTTGTTGTCCTAGTTGCAAAATGAATGCGGGCTCCTGGCTAGCATGGGTTTTAATAACATGATGCATGCAATGCATGAATATCGAGCAAAATAATGAATTATTATAAATGAGAAGCACTTATTAGCTTCTTGGGGGAAAAAGAAAGAAAAAACATGGAGGGAAAAAAGAAAAGAAAAAAAAATAGTGCGTTTGTCAGGCCATGTCTTTAACTCTTGCCCTTCATGCTTTCCCAGCTTTCCAATACAGTATACCAACACATTGAGCTAACTTAACACATAGGTCCGCAAAGCGTGTATGTGTGTGGAGCGTTATGCGTTATTGTATTGCGGAGTCTGGGGAGTGATTACAGCATGAGTTTAAGAGGTTTAAATAAGGGATAAAAGAAAGAAATGTTATGGACTTGTGTGATATTTTTCACCCTCCTGGGCTTTGTGGAGGGTCTTTTTATGAAACTACTTTTGGTCGGTTACAGGCAAGACAAGAGATGGAGATCTCTTAGCTGAATTTTAGCTTCACTCCTCCAACGTTTTATGAGAAAGTAAATGCTGAAATCACAAAAACAGCTTTCTCAATATGAACAGTGCCAAACTCAGGGACCAGGGGAATTCAAGGAATGCAGACTGTTTCAAATCTACCAATCAGCATTTGGCATCCTGTGGAAGTCCACTGCGGTTCAAAGATGAAATCGTCCTTCAGTGAGTACCTTGAAGATCTCCACAGGCTTAGTAACTACTCCCATCATCATTTTGATCTGTCATATTTCTTGTCAAGGAGGACAAATCTTTAAGCAATGAAGTAATGTTGCTGAAGCATACAAACCTCCAGCACTGGTGTCTAGCAATGCTTATCACTTGACTCCCAGCACTTCCACTAAGACGACTGGATAGATCACAGCTGGTCTTTCCTTGGAAGTTGCTGTTATTAACTGGTTACTCATGGTGTTGCAGATGGAGGTGTGATGCCCTGTCTGAATTGCTCTTGAAATTGTCAGCTCTGTGTCTGTTTCCAGTCCAATTGAAACAGAGAGGTTTGTTGCTAAGCACTCTTTTGTGATCGTTGACAGCGGCAACTGTTATGCTGTCAAACTATTTGTGATCTTGTTTTTTAGTTCAAAGTTTGTTATCTCGATTTTTTCCAAAATTTTATCTTCAATAAGGGGAGTGTGGCTTCTCTACAGGTGCAGCTTATACATGGGCTTTTGTGGTACATTCATCTTCTCTACAATGAATGCCACTTTTCAGTCCAACATGGCATCTTTGTCATTTCCTAGAGATTGATCACAAGGCACCTTGTCTTAATCAGCACCTAAAACTTTCTTAAATGTTCTTCTTTTGTCCGTAGTCACACAATGTCCATTATTCCTGTTCATCAATAACTAATTTATTAACATATATTCGACATATCTTTTCCTTTTGGAATGGAGTTTGACTTTGGGAAATGGTAGTCTTCAGAAATAATGATTCCCATGAATCTTGCAAGACAGGGTCCGAAATTGCGCTTTCCTGGTTGCCAATGCGACTACAAATTTTGCACTGGCAACCAGAATTTCACAACTGGTCGCAGACGGGCGATTAACCACGCTATTTCACGCCATGATAATTATACAAACAATAGCTTTGATTTTCAGACAAATTGATCAAAATAAAATTCAAAGTGTCCGCAAATTTGCCACTTCCTTTTTACCTTTCCGTTCCTTTGGAATTATAAAGCTGATTTCCTTGTATTACGAGTCTACCACAATGTTTTACAACTATGAACAGTGCGAAGCTTCACTGCCATGTTTTTTCAGCGGTTTCCCATAGCGCACATATTTCGGGGTGATGTGGATATTCAGGTGATGTGGTGGCCAAAGATGTTCTGAAATCTTTCCGCAATTTATCACAAGGTGGAGACAACATCTGCGAAGAAATTAGATGAAGATGTAGATATTCCCTGAGCGTCAAAAGGTGGCAATGTAGATCTGTCAAAGTGGTCAAAAGATGATTACAGCACTGGTTTGATTCCTGATTACATCGCTTGCAAATATTTTGCCAGCAAGACCATGGCAACGAATAATTTTGGCTTGTGTTTTGCTGCAAAGGAAAAGTTTTACCAACAGTTCTTGGCAACCACATTTTTCCATTTGGCGACTGAAAAAAAAATTAGGTCGCCAGTTGGTGCCTGCTGATAAAAGTTAATTTTGGACCCTGCAAGAGAAAATAAATCAGGACAAATTATAATTGGTCCACAGGTGGGGTTATTGTCTCAGGGGCTCCTTTTTCAACTGTTTTTGTACTTCTCTTGACTGTTTTACGAGATCAACTGAACTTGAAACACATGACACTTGTCTGTAATACTCTACTTTTCATGCAATATTGCATGCAAGTGAACTAAAGGTTAATTTCTGGTCCTTGACACGTAATATATCTTTCTTTTGAACAAAACCACTTACTGAATGAAATAATATACCACATGGGTCTTCCCTCATTAGCTTAAGTCTACTCAAATCACGCAATCCGTAATACTAGCTTCAGTCTCTGACACATGTTAGTGAACTTTGACAGAAAATATGAGGGTAAACTTATAGTCATACTATGTTCTACACTTTTTATTGAAAGAATGATGAGTTTATTTCACAGTATCAGTAAAATTTAAATTTTTATTGTTTTGTTATGTATAAAGTGAGAAAAAAAACTATTGTTGCAAACGCTTATACTCATATCCAAATTCAAACCAAGCATAGAATGGACAAGGTAACTGAAAGTAACAAAATGACAGACAGGGAATGAACATAAAATAACTAACAAGCGACGAACTTGCAGAATGCAGAAAAACGGCAAAGCGAAAGAAACAAAGAAACTTGCAAGATGAATGTGACCAACCAAAAACGAACTGAAAGACTGAAACAAACCAAAGATTCTACTGACAACACTACTAAAAAAATAATGCTTGAACTGAACTTATAGAGTGTGCAACTGAACATAGTGTATACAAAAAGGCCATAAAACAAAGGAAGCTAATTACACAAAACTACCCGGTATTCACAAAACACAAAGCTAAAAACATGAATTCTGGCGCCTACAAAAACTGATAAGAAAAACATGGTCTGTGCATGAGTCTCGTAATGTATCTTTTTCTGTAACTAATGTTTTGTCACCAAAAAGGCTCTTGGGCATTGACAAGTAAACTTCCCAAACTCTGCAGATTTCACGGTGTCCTGTACAGATTGTCATGTGTCGATGTACAGTTTCTCATGTGTCTGGTAGTTTCAGGTCTCAAGTAAGGTAACACTGCTGACCTTCAGTAATGTCTCCTTGTTTGAAGGATATTAAAAATAAAAATGGAATATCATAAAATACCATCTTTGCTGGCAACAGACCAAGTTGATTGTGCGACAATGTCATAAAATGAGTCAGAAAAATTATCCAGTATCAACACCAATCTGCTGTTTACGGTTAGCTACTATTTCAGACTGCATTATGTTAAGCCATCTTGCTGTGAACATTTCTATGCAGTAGTTCTAATAAACAAAGCCACTGATCAACTCTTAAACTCAAACCTTAATAAAAGTAGGTGTGATAAAACATGTCCAAAGTTGAAATTTTTTTGTCACTGTATATCATAATCAAACAAACTTATCTCCACTGAGTGCTGCTACCTCCAGGGAGTTTAATTCACAAAAAATAACTCTAGCATGCCTTGTTTCCCATTGTTTTAGTACTGTTTAATACCATTGTTTTTAACAGTGGCCTCCAGGCAGGGCTCTTTACTACTGAGAACTAGCTTGTTTCCATTCTCTTTGCCCAAGCAAAAGTTTGAAATTCAGCTTACTGTGCATTTGTACTCTAAGAAAGCATGTTGTCTCAGCCAATCGGAGCATGCTTTATATGAAAAAAGTTGTATGAAATATGTCCTGTTTTGAAGGTTTTTCTTTTCAAATTAAGAAACAAATCCAATATGGCTGCCAGTGGACAGACATTGTCATTGGACATTGGGTGTGGCAGAAAAGGGGTTAAATAGAGTGTTTTAAGGACATTTACAACCTCTTAAAATTCCATATGAAGGTGCCTATCACATTGAATGATCAAGTTACATCCATGAACAGTCTCTTATGATATACATGTAGGAATGCTAAGCAAAGTTTTTGATCTTCACAAAGATATCATCAGTCCTACCAGATATGGAACAGAGGTGGAAGAGTGAGCTTATTCAGTAACAATGCGTTTTAAAAATTTAAGAAGACCATGCACCATTTTTGACAAAAAAATGTTTGGTTGGCTCTCTGATGGCTCAATATGAGAGATGTCCTTTGTTAAATGTTGTGTTTACTAGGGTGACAAGTGTTTTCCAAAATACTGCTTGAGCTGGCAGTTGGTCACAGTGTAGAATTGCTTGTTTTCAATCTGTTGGTTGTGGCTATAATAAATTGATATCCCCAATAGGGTCTGTTATCTCAGCTTCTCTTGCCATTTTATTATTTGCTTGTTTTATTTGAGGGGTTCTCCAAACCATTTGATGCAACCAAAGACAGTGAAATTTCTAGAGTTGTGGTTCTTAAGGATAGTATCAACAGCCGTTGGTGTCATTGGTGTCAGTTATTTGAATGGAGACTGAATAGAATGGGCATCTTGAATAGCTGTTCCCTTGTTTAGGAATACCATGTTGCTTGTTGCTACATGGATGTTGGATAGTGGTATTGGCTGCTGCGCTTGTAATTTTTGAAAACAAAATTGTTGTTTGGATGACTCTCCTCCTCTTTGGGCCATACATGTAACTCTCACAGATTGAGTTTCATCTTTGCAGTTTTCAGTCCTATGTCCAAGTACAAGTTCTTGAAGTTCTAATGTTTCAGTGCCTTCCAATATGCAGGGGAGTTTTGTTTTTAAGCTACAGCCAATTAAAACAAGCCATTTTTGACAGGGTGCATATGGGTGCATTGGAATTTCAGAGGTGTTTTGTTTTCACATGTGAGTGCATTCAATGTTAATGGGTTAATAAAGTGGAAATAATTTATTTCTCTATTTTACATACATACATACATGTACATACATATGTTTATTTGATAAGTTGGTTTAAAATAAGAAACTGTACAGCTGGTGTGGGACCTATTACTACTAAGTGTAAATAAGAGAAACAGAAATCTCCAATACAATTCTCATAAAGCTAAAATAATATTATTTACAATAACGATAAAAAGAGTAATGAGTTAATTTAAAAATACCTAAATTCAGGGTTCTTATTATAATTTACAGAGCATTCCCTAAGGAGCTATAATATTTATTTGTTCTCTTTGGGATGAATGGGGATTCCCTATATTTTGTTTGGATTGGTCCTACTGGTGTTTTACTACTTGTTTATGATTGAGACTGCCTAGCAGAAATTTGAGTGAAAAATGTGCAGCACAATTTTCTGCAACTGCACTTTGTTACTCCATGGTAAAAATTGTCTGCTTTCTCAGAAGTTTTTGAACTGGAAACAAGTCCAGTAGAAGGTCAATCACTGCCATAAAAAGATTGCAAAAGGAGGAAAAGGAAAGGTGAAAAAAAAAATTAACAAAACCTGAAAAGCCTTAAGACATAGGTCACTTTCAACCCAAAAACCCTCCAGAGTTTGATTTTTGTGCATGTCCCAGCAAAAATCTTGTAAAACGTGGTGCCAGTAGAAAGAAAGACCTGCTGTCATGTTAATGCCTTTTTGAGTAGATTGGAGCTCTTTCCGTCATATCCAGAGCAAAAAGCAAAAAGCTGTGGGAGTAAATGGCTGAATGACATTGATAAAGCATTTTAAGATAAAATGTGTATTTCATGATTTTTAGTGAAGAAGTTTTGTAGGTAATATTTACTTATTTTTATGGTACATATTGTGAAGATGTATTGTACCTTCTCTGCAAGTTGATTTTGTAATTATGCAGTCTTTTCTGCTAAAAGACAAAAGATATGACAGGCCTACACGGACTACCCTCACGAGCGTATCTTTTAGAGATTTGCCTCTCTTATATGATATAATAGGAGGGTTAGTATAGATGCTCTTCAGCAATGGCTGGTTTTGTATTACAACCCCGTTATTCATTAAAATTTCTTTTAGGCCACACACTGCTGGGTGATATGTGTGACAAATGGCAAAACTTTCGTTTGAGTCTTTTTTCTTTGTTGGAGGGCCAACCTTCTATCCTCAAAGTGGACTCCTGTTAGCGACCTCTCAATGAAATTATAAGGATATCTGTGCGCTTTGAGGCAGAGTTTGAAGTTTGAGAGGCACTCTTCAAAAGTGGTTTGTGAGGAGTTTGTCGTTAGGAGTCTTGTTGCTTTGCCTTTGATCAAACTTGTTTTACACCAAGAGGGTGGCAGGAGGTATAATACGTGTATTGGAAGGTTTCTGTCGGCTTGTAGTGGGTCTTGATGTCAAGGATAGAGTCATTTTGAAATCTATCCCCTTTGTATATTATTGTGTCAAGGAAAGTAATATTCTCTGAAATTAATAACTCTCACGCGTCTTCAAACTTTTTCAGTCATTGGCGATGTTTATTTTACTTTAGTTGCCTTGAAATCCTCCATTATGGTTTCAATTCCCTCTTCTCTAGGTATGTTGGTGTACAGGCTTGTCACATCCAAAGAGACTATTGTGACACTTGGGGGGACTGTTGTCCTCTCTATGAAATTTATGAAGTCTTTTGTATCTTTAAGATATGATTCTTGCGATTTTGCTATCGGCTGAAGGATATAGTATATAAATGAGGATATTTGTTCTGTTGGGCCGTCACAGCCCAATACTAATGGTCTACCAACTGGGGTCGGCTTGTGAATTTTGGTAAGTGTGTAAAACACTGGAATGTGCGGTGGGTTTGGCGTTTGGGATAGCCATTTTCATATTGTCAATGTGGTTATTGCTGTGTAGCTCATTTATTAGATTTTGAGCTTTGTGGAATGTCTCTTTGACCATAGGTCTGTCAAGAGGTAGTTAATTTTTCTTCTCATCAAGTTGTATCTGGCCCTCTTGAATCTTGTCTTTCTTGCTCAATATGACCGTTGTTAAACCCTTGTCTACCTTTTTGATGTTGATGTCAGAGTTTGTTTTCAACTCTTTAACAGCTTTGCGTTCATTTTGTGGCAGGTTTTGCTAGGGCTTGGATAATTTAATTTCTGTGAGTTCTGTTTTATCACCCTCTAGAAAATTTTCTAGAGCGGCTGATGATTGTTCTGGCGGTTCCCATTCTGATTTGACATAGAAGGGATGTATAGGTCTATCTTGCCCGTGAAACATATCTCAGGCACATTCATCTCGCAAACTGTTTGAAGTCTTGTAGACGTTGTTGCTTAATGCGCTTTTCTTCTATAAGTGGATTGATGTGGCCAGTTGACATTTTGTAATTCGAGATATCTTTAATGTATTTCCGATTAGTATTTTCAGATTTGGTAATTGTATCTGTCCTCTCCTTTTTCATTCTGTTGTTATGCCTTTTGTTCCTCGTTTCTCTCCCCTTTTCTCTGTAGTCAGAAAAACAACAGGGATAATGGTTAACTTCTTTATTCATCTCTTTCTTACAAGTCTTCCTCATTTCATTGAGTTCATTGATCTTATCAATCAAGGTGTTACTTTCTCACATTGTTCATTTGGCTTAGTGCCTTTGGCCGGTTTAGGCCTGTTTTTAATCAGATTTCATTGTTCGTTTTGTTTCCCTTGGCCATAGTGAGGTTTTTCTTCTGCTCAGTCTTTCTGAGTTTGGTTTTTAATCGCTCTGTTCTCCTGTAGTGAAAACGTGTTAGCACACCGATGAATTTCTGCTCTGCGTCCTTTCGGATACTGTTGATGTTATCCTTGAAGTCCTGGTCAGGCACAAAATTTATGCAGACTTTGTATCTCAGGGACTTTGGACACGTTTTCTTCTCGGCATGGGCTTTCAATTTGCGGGTTGATTCCTCAGATTTGCTGATTTTTTGCGAAGGCTTGTTGTCATAGTGGGTTTTCTTGCTTTGGTTTTCTTGTTGGCGGTTGACCTCTACACAACGTCTGCGGGTTGGAGATCGCTGGCTGCTTTCTAGATCATTGTCGCTGCTTTCCAACAGTGTACTTTCTTCAACCGCAGTGGTTTCTTTATTGCTGTCCGTTAGGCCTGGTGTGGCATTGGTTTCCTGTAAAACATTTTGTCTCACACACCACTGGTAGCCTTGCAAGGCTGACTGCCACAACCTGACCTTTATTACAAGCTCAACAAACCCTTACATGTACATCATGCATCATGAGAAAAATTACACCATGGAAAAGCTAACAAAAGCTACAGCACTGGTAGCCATGCCAGGCCGACTGCCACAACGGCTAAAAGTATCGAGCCAAAAACAAAACCAAAAAACCAACACTAATAGACATATTCCTGGAATTAAGGAAAAACTAATGCGTCTGACTTCAGTTTGCAATTAAGAATAATTATGGCAACAAAAGAGAAAAGAGAGAGACCTTGCTCTCCTAGCCAAGACAATTTTGGCAGAAAGGAAAAAAACCCAACTGAGCATGACACTTACGAGGTTACAGATCTAGCCGATACTCATTTTGACACTAAATCGCATGTCAAAACATTATAGATAGCGTAAACATAGCAACAACAACCTAAGAGTTTCTTCTGTTCTTATTCTGGACACTCATCTTAGCACTACCCAAATAAAGATAAATCTTCAAAATGATTGCGTAGCATTGGAATGACAACCTAAGAGTTTGTACAGTTTCTAGGCTTGTATTGTCTTAGTAACTGTTAGCAGCGACTCAAGGGACTCCTGGATGTAATTTTTTTCCAGACTTTTCGCTGCCCCTTCCCCATTACCTTTGAAAGAGTCAATCAGGTATTCCAGGTGCTGCCGTTGCTCCTCCTGCTCTTAGACTATGGATTCCATACAAACTTGGCTCAAGCCCTCAACAGCTCTTGCTTTACCAGCGTGCTTGCCCAACTGTAAGACATAGGCTCCTTTCTGAGCTCC
>Ga0099811_1070022_pt1 | contig 9733 bp, 3 predicted proteins | sample DipCnscriptome_2_FD_81141 | JGI IMG/M metagenome (GOLD analysis project Ga0099811, IMG submission 81141) | Coral microbial communities from Puerto Morelos, Mexico - Diploria C B metatranscriptome (Eukaryote Community Metatranscriptome) | ecosystem: Host-associated > Invertebrates > Cnidaria >... | reverse complement strand
CACTCGTTCGCTGCGCTCACTCGTTCGTTTTCCAAAGTTTTGCAACTCGTGAATAAAAATCCGTACGGCGCGCTTTCTATGAAGTAATCTAAATGTCATACACCGCTTTGCCAGCCAGTTACACTCCAGTTGTGGTCAAATAAGCTAAGGATTTGTATGGGAAGAAGACACGTTGCCCGCCATTTACACTCCAGTTGTTTTCCAGAGAAATCCTTGTAATTTTCCAAGTTTTGAATTTGTAATAACTCGATTCTTTTTGGTTTAAGAGCCTGGAATGTTCAAGTCTTTAATATTTTACTCTTGTTTTTATTCTATTTTGTTTCCTGAAAAAAAACCTTTGGACCAGCACTAGCTGGCTCCCAGGTTTTCATATTTGGTCACCAGTGAGAGTATTTTAGTCACCGAAAACTACATGTAAAGTACATACTACATGTAAAAAGTTTTTATGTGTAATCAGTTTGCATCTGAAATGGGTTACAATTTGTTTTCAATTAATCGTCAATGAAAGCAGTTTTATGGTAAATAATGAAGCTGGAATTCTACATCTTTGTTGACAGAGTAAACATGACATATTTGTTATGGGTAAACATGCTTGCATGGTCAGTTTCCTGCTGCTTGTTTATGCATGCTTATAAAAGTTGTATGTGCTTTTTATTCTATCCAAAATCTATTACAGATGCTAGCTAGTTTAGAAGTAAGTCAGCATTTCTTGTTGAGTTCTCCATTTAAGTTTAGGAAAAAATTTTGGCTCCTACACGTACATGCACATACTAAAAATATAATGTTGTTCAGTATTTTAGTTCACTTCTATTGAACTTGTGAATGAAGTGATATGTGGATAAAGTACTGCTACTGTAGCTGTTGTGGTCTTAAGGTAGTGGGCAACATTTTGAACAAATAAATAGATTCATTAGATTCAGAAGATCGCAGGTAACAAAAATCTGGAAAGCACCAATGTGATGGATGAATGAATTTTTTGTCCAGTTCAGTTCCTGCCAATGATATAAAATGTTTGATTCTCTCATTCGTCAAATGTCATTAATCCATAAACTTTTGATGGGTAGTATTAATTTATGTTAATACATTTAATTAATGGCTAACAGCCATTGGCCAGATTGATCATGTGATCTCTACATGTGCTTTGCATTAGGTTAGTTGTTGGACAATCTCATAGCATTAGGTCAATATCCTCTGTTATTCGCCAAGTCACCCTTCGTCCAAAATCAATCCAGAAGCCTCTTCCTTACTCCAGGCAACTCTGTTTATCCTCACTTGTCCACTGCTCATTCAGCTATCGACTTTCATCAAGAACTCCAACTCATTGGAAAAGATCATTCAAACAACCACTCAATCCGGTCTTTGTGTGTGACTTTCCCGCTATGGTTTTTCCTACTGATTCTGATCCAAATGCGGTGGCAGCTCAGTCGGATGTTCAGCTCCCAGCGACAATGCCAGCTGTGACAGGTGCTGTGACAAAGAAGAAATCTGCAAAATCTGCCAAAATTCACAACCAACTGGAGTTGGAGCTGCTAAAACAACAAATCCTTCAACTGGAGTTTAAGCTACTTTCACAGAAAGAAAAACTCGGCACAGGAGCACTTCAAACAGCACAAGACAAAATGTCAGCTGATTCACGTGGTCAACTTCTGCACAACCAGTCGCAAGAAAAAATCCTTGCATTGCTCATGAATGAACTGACCCCACTGTTGCGAGAAGACCAGAATCAGTTAGCAAATCCCACCTTTCTGGTTATGCAGCAGCTCAAAGCAAGTGCTAAAGGGCACACTGTTTTCTCTGCCAAAGGTATGTTGGATCCTGATAAGCTTGACATTTCAGAATTTGTGTTTGCCTTTTTTGAGTTTGTTCAACAAGAGCATCACATCAATCACAACACCAACATCTGCTTCAGTTTCTCCAATTGCTTATGGAAAAAGCTATGAACTACTCGTGGCCGAGTCTTTGAAATTTTAATTTGTCTATTAACCAAGCGTTGGCACAAGGTAGGCTTAGATCTGTTCAGCAAAAGCCACAATGACTAGTTAAAAACATTGACATTATTGAAACAGTCTTGAGTTCAGGCAATTACAATTTTGCTCTTGCACAACTGCCCATTGAAACCTCGTTCAATATTGCTAACTGGACCAAATATCTGCATGATTATGATGATTTTATGATAGTCCAATACTTGCGTTATGGTTGGCCAATTAAGTTGACTTGCAGTGGAGGCTACATTTTCTAGACAAATACAATGGTGTCTCAGTGATAGGTGCAGAGTTTCTAGAATCTAGTGAACAATTATTTTCCACAGATGCTAGCCTAACAGGATGTGGAGCCATCTGTGAAGGAGAATATTTCCATGAACTCTTCCCGCTAATTATTACTCAGCAGCAGTTATCCATTACACAATTGGAACTTCTCACTGTGGTTGTGGCAATCAAAAGGCAGATGCATAATGATTCACTGTGACAACCAAGTGTGCGTTGAAATGATCAACTCTATGCGTAGCAAGAACGTTTTCTTACAAGCTTGTTTATGGGAATTATGGTTCAATGACATTAGTGTAATAATATAGCAAAGATCATAAAGATAACTCTTTATTCCAGCTAACGAGTACAAGTCCACGTGTATATTCTGTCTCGTCCTATTGCGCATGCTCAAAACCTGATATGTTTACATCTCCACCCTAAAAACTTTGCCGGGTGAAAGAAACAAACTCGGTCTCTAAATTGGAACCTAAATAACGCAAGTATTGTAAAAATAGAATCCAACGCAACAAAAATCTCAGACGGCTAAGCCGAGTTGTTCTGATTAACAAAGTTTAAAGGTCCAGCCTTAATGGCTTCTTTACAACACGACCACTTCTGGTTGTTAGATGTTGGCCGGCACTTCCCTCACCAACTGTAGCTGGTTTCTGGGGTGTCTGGGGTAATCCTGGTGATGGGACTTGGTGAGATGTAAATGTAGGTGCACTGGGCTGTGGTGGATTGTCTTGGTTAGAGAGCAGTTGACCTTCAAGGCTTGGTGCTACTTGGCCTGACGGTTTTAACTGTATTCTGTTGCGCCTTAGTTCAGAACCACTGTTTGTCTCTACAATGTAGGATCTTGGCTGGTTCATTTGCTCTTTCAGTGTTGCCGGAGTCCAGGTCTTGGTTTTTGGTTGAAACACCGATACTGGTTGGCCTGGTACTAGCTTTTGTAGCTCACGTGTGGACTTGCCATCATGCTGCTGTTTCTGAACATCTTGGCGGTGCTGCAGCTGATCTTGGTGGCATTCTTTTGCTTGTGACCGTTGGAGTCGTCCACTGCTGGGTAGTTGTGTGCGATATTCTCTGTTGTTCAGTAACTTGGCTGGTGATGGTAGGTTGCTATCGACAGGCGTGGCCCGGTATGACAAGAGCGCAAGATACGGGTCCTGTCCTGCAGCCTCGGACTTCCTTAGAAGGTTCTTTACGGTTTGTACCATCCTTTCTATGAATCCATTGCTCTTTGGATACACTGGTGAGCTAGTAATGTGATTGATACCCCATTGGTCACAGAACGCTGCAAATGCCTTGCTGCTGTATTGAGGGCCATTGTCAGATACCAGGGATTCTGGTATACCATGTTCTGCAAAGATTGATTTGAGGTGGTTGATTATTGCAGCAGATGTCGTTGAGCTCAACTTTCTAACGATGGGGTATTTGCTGTAATAGTCTGCGACTAGTAAGTATTGAGCACCTCCATAGTCGAACAGATCGCATCCAAGCCTCTGCCATGGATAACTGGGTACATTGTGTGGATGCAATGTTTCTTTTGGTTGCTGTTTGGAGAACCGTGCGCATGTCGGACAGTTCTCTGTCATCTGTTTGATATCCCTTGATATGCCTGGCCAAAACAGGCTGTCCCTTGCTCTCAGGAGACACTTCTCTGTTCCCATATGTCCTTGGTGTATGATTTGTAACATCTGTGGGCGTAGCTTACTGGGAATTACGAGTTTGTGTCCCTTGAGAATGAGGCCATTTTCAACACTCAGGTCCTCTCTGAAGTTCCAGAACTCTTTCAGGTCTTGTGGGCACTCATTTGGATATTCTGGCCATCCATGGTGCACGACATCTTTTAAGTGACTGAGTACAACATCTTGATCAGTGTACTCTCGTACTTCATCTAGTTTAGCAGGGCTGGCTGGCAGTGTTCGAGAGATTGTGTCTAGTTCCACCACGGGGAGTTCGTTGTCTTCTGCAGGGGGCTCCATGTGGCTAATCCTGGAAAGGGCGTCTGCTATCACGTTGTTTTTTCCTTGAATGTACCTGATCTCCACGTTGTATTTGGCCATTTTAAGTAGGAGCCTCTGAAGGCGTGGTGGTGCGCTCGGTATGCTCTTCTTCCAGATGCTTTCGAGCGGCTTGTGGTCAGTTTCGATGACCACCTTCTTACCAAATACGTAATGGTTAAGCTTTTCAAGCGACCAACAAGCAGCGAGTAACTCTCGCTCTATGTTGCTGTATCGAGACTCAGTTTCAGTTAGTGATCGACTGGCATAGCACACTGGTTTGCCCTCTTGCGTCAACACACATCCAATGCCTTTAAGGCTTGCATCAGACTGGATTAGGTTCTCCTTTTCTGGGTCGTAATAGGCTAGGACTGGTACTTCAGTGATTGCTTGTTTGAGGTTCTGGAATGCCCTTTGGTGTTCTGGTTGCCACATGAATGGTACATCTTTTTTCATCAGCTGTCGCACAGGTTCTGACACTTGGGCTAGAATGGGTGAGAACCTGTTCAGGTAGTTAATCATGCCCAAAAAGCACTGCAGCTCTGTAAGGTTCTTCGGGGATGGCATATCACGGATTGCTTTGATTTTGGTTTCGCCAGGGCGGATTCCGTCGGGGGTCCATGTGAGCCCGAAGAAGGATGCTTCCTTCACTTTAAACTGGAATTTGTCCGGGTTAAATCTCACATTGTTCTCTCTTGCTGTGTCAAGGACAGTTAGTATGTGCTGATCATGTTGTGCTTCACCCGTGCCATAGACAAATGTGTCATCTGCAATACCGCTGAGCCCTTCAAGTCTGCCAAAGACCATATCCATTTTTTCTTGAAACACGTCTCCACTGCACGTAAGGCCAAATGGAAGTCTTGTCCATCTATGCTTTCCCCATGGGGTGTTAAAGGTGCACAGCCTACTGCTTTCCTCGTCAAGACTAACTTGCCAAAATCCACTGCGTGCATCAAGGATACTGAAGTGGGTGGAGCCGCTGACTTTCGGTATCACATCATCTATGGTTCTCACATAGTAGGGGTTGCGCTTGATTGCTTTATTGAGATTTCGAGGGTCCAAGCACAGACGGATTGACCCGTTGGGTTTGATGGTGACCACAGCAGAGTTAACCCAAGGGGTATATTCATCTTGGACCTCAACCAGAATTCCGGATTCTTTTAACTGGTCTAGCTCTTCTATGTAGGCTTTCTGTAGTTGTACTGGGACCTGTCTTGGAGCATGCTGTACTGGGGGAATGTCAGGGTTAGTTTCGATGTGGTACGGGGGTCCTGGAAAGCAGCCAATTCCTGTAAAGACATCCTGATATTCTTCCAACAAATAGTCCTTTGTCAGTGGGAAGGGGTGTTGTTTGCCTCTGATGTCAAATAGTTTGACAGTATTTGCATTGGGCATGGGCTTTTCACTTTGTACAACATTCTGGGTGGTTGCATTTGTGCTGGCTGTGACTGGCCAGTTGAGCTTTAGGAGGTTCAGATCTTGTGCAGACATGTTACCAATTATGGCAGGGCCATCAACGTCAACAACTTCTGCTTGGATAACTCTGGGGTTGGAATTGTTAGGACCCTTCACATATATTTGGCAAGATCCAAGATTTGGGATCTCGGCTCCACCATAAGCAGTTAACTTCACTGTAGGTTGTTGTAAGCTTAGTGTCTCAGGGCTTAGTTGTTTATATAGGGACTTGGGTATAATGTTTGTTTCAGCACCTGAGTCTATCTTACAGAGTGCATTCATTTGTTTTCCTTCTGGCTTCAGTGCCAAGGAGACTTCTAGCAGAGCCTTTTCTCTACAGGATACAACGTTTACACTCATGGTCAGGGGTGTTGCTTCAATTGGGCCCAGGAACACATAATCATCTAATGATTGGGTAGGCTCTGACTCAGGTATGGCATTGTTATTACTAGTAGCTTCAATCTCATGCACCTCCTTCTTTTTAAGTTTTGAAAAGCATACCTTGGCAAGGTGTCCCACCTTTTGGCAGTAATGGCACGTTGCATTTCTTGCTGGGCACTGTTCATGAGAGTGAGGGCCCCAACCACAATTCCTGCAGAGCTGCGTTTTTCCTGACTTGTTGCCTTTTGGGTTTTGCCTTGATCCACCGGCTACTGGGTTCAGCTGGTCGCTTTGGAATCGGTTTCTCCTGGTTGAGCTAACAGGGTGTACTGCTGACACTACTGGGTTCATTAGCCGAAGCTGCTTGTCTGCTGATTCGTCTGCTTTTGCCATTTCTCTAGCTTTACTAAATGTCAGAGCATTTCCTTCTTTGAAACACTCCTTTCTGACATGGTCTGAATTCATGCCGAGTACAAGGAAGTCTCTCAAGAATCGATCATGATGTTCCGATGGATAGTTGGCCTCTTTGACAAGGATTCTAAGCTTTGCAATAAATTCTTCTAGCGATAGTGTACCTTGTCGAAGATTGTGTAGCTCCCAGGCGGCGATCAGCTCGTTTGAGTGAGGTTTCACGTAGTTTTCGAATTTCTTCCAGTAATTTTCCAGTTTCTTTTGTTCGTCTGCCGAGAGGCCCCAGCTGTTGAACAGCTCCAAGCCGTGCTCACCGGCCCAGTAAAGCAGGTGCTTACACTGAATTTCTTCGTCAATTTTGGCCATCGGCCCCGTGAAGAGCAGTTCACAGCGTTGTTTCCACATTTTGAAGCGTGAGTACAGGTTTTCATCCGTGCTCCAGTCCATGGTTGGACCCTTGTCAATGAATGAGGCGCTGGCGGCCATGTTGTTTTCTTAAATCGATCGTACACGTGTCGTTCGGAAATTACTTCACTCTTCCACCTTCTCCAGTGTATCGAGCTAAATGGTATGTTTGGTTACTTCGCCATCCCACTTCTGACACCATGTAATAATATAGCAAAGATCATAAAGATAACTCTTTATTCCAGCTAACGAGTACAAGTCCACGTGTATATTCTGTCTCGTCCTATTGCGCATGCTCAAAACCTGATATGTTTACAATTAGCAGTTAACAACATCATGCTCAAGGCTGCGCACATTCCTGGACGTGAAAATACATTAGCAGATTGCCTTAGTAGGTGGCACACAGATGCCATGTACCAATCACGATTTCATGCCTTAACAGTTTCCCTTGATTTGCAGCCAGTTACAGTTGATCCTCTGCTGTTTTCCTTCACCTACACTTACATGTAATCTGCTGGTGTTTAACATAGGTATTTTATTACATACTTAACAGAATCCCTGGTCCATTACCTTGGTCTTCTCAAGAAATCAGCACTCAGTGAAGGAATGATGCGTACACGCAGAACACAGCTTAGAGCCTATTTCTTATTTTGTAAAGCTTATGACCTAGTACCAGCCTTTCCAGTAACTGAGCAGGTCTATTGGCTCTATTTAGCCTTTCTTGTAGGTTCCTTTCTTCATATAATTCTGTAAACAATTATCTCAGTTGCCTAGTAGGCATGTTAATCTATACTTAGGAGCAGATGTCACCTTCAGTTTTTGCATCACCACAGATTCATTTTCTCAAACAGGTGCCAAACGTGTGCTAGCCAAACCAGTAGCACGTAAATTACCTAGTTATTACTGTTAACATTTTGTTAGCCATTTTTAAGTTGTTGGATTTTTCCCTTCCCTTGCATGTTTGCATGTGGGCAATTTTTCTAGTTGCATTTTTCTCATTGTTGCATTTTTCTCATTGCTGCATAAATCTAATTTAGTTCCAACCACATTACCTGATGTTACTAGATATTCAGCTACTCACTTAAAAATTGGCGATGTTAGCGTTCATCAAGACCACTGTACGCTCCATGTACACAAAACCAAAACTATTCAGTTTAGGCAGAGGGCCCTTGAAATTGTTCTGCCATTAATCCCTCACTCAGTGTTATGTCCTGTTTCCGCACTGAAACGTCATCTTTGCTATGTAATCCAGGACACTGAGGCACCTTTATTTACTATTCATACCTCAACAGGACTCAAGCCTGTTACAGGGCATCATTTTGTTACATTCCTTAAGTCTTACATAGTTAGTCTTGGGTTCAATCCCGCTCAATACTCTCCCCACAGCTTCAGAAGAGGAGGTGCTACTTTTGCCTTTAATACTGGTGCTTCACCCCTGTTCATTAAATTCTTAGGGAATTGGTCATCAGATGCTTATATGGTTTATTTAGTTCTCAACACCACTCAAAAACTCAATTTTGCTAAAACCATACCTCAACACATCCCTACAACTCATTAATAGGTCACTACTACTAATCATTCACTATTTCCTCGTTACTTCACACCTTGGGTTTGGGCGTCTCCTTTGTTAGATTTCATGTTAGTTATTTTGTCAATAAATTTGCTGAGCCCCATCTTGGTGTGAAAGTAATTGGGTAGTATTAATTTATGTTAATACATGTAATTAATGGATAACATCCATTGGCCAGATTGATCATGTGATCTCTACATGTGCTTTGCATTAGGTTAGTTGTCGGACAATCTCATAGCGTTAGGTCTTGACAACCCACCATTCCCACCCTTAAGGTGAAAGGGTAGGGGGGTCTCCTTTGTTAGATTTCATGTTAGTTATTTTGTCAATAAATTTGTTGAGTCCCATCTTGGTGTCACAGTAATTGCTGTATTATTTTTGTTAGTAATTCAGATAGCAACACCACTTAGCAACACCACTAGCTTCGTCCTTTCTTCAATTCTGGTTCGGGTTTATATATTTGATAGCCTTCTAAAAGTCTCCAAGCCACACAGAAGCACATTCACACTTGTGCAGTTTTATAGGAATAACAAGAATCCTGTCAAAAACACTTTATCCCAGAGGTCTTCATTTCCCGTTCAGGAGGACAAGGGTAATGTGGGTTCTGGAAACGAGATTGCATCATGCTAGGCATGGTTTACACCATGCGCACACTACGCGCATTCTAGGGTTTAAATTAACGTAATCAACTACGTTACAACTGATGCTTTCTTTCTACACTACACAACTGAAATGGAAGCAAAATTTTCCTACTGTGACCAAATCAAGTTTAACGAACATGTACTAAAACAGGGAATAATAGAATAGCAGCCTATTGCTAGCCACCAACTGTTAACAGCTTCAGGCTATCCTGCCCTCCATGTCCATGTCATGAAGGACATACCCCACCCTCCCCTATCAGCACTTTCAGTTTGGTGATGTGGTTGGCGACACAAGTGAATCACTACCCAAAAAGCCCCAAGCGAATATAAATCACAAGGGCACAATGGCCATGGTTAATTAATTAATACAGCTTTTCAAGTGAACCCCATAGCAGCTTAGGGGGTTAGCAGACAACAATCCATGTAACCCATTATAATAAGTAACAAGAGGCCTAGAGGCCTTAACGCGGATGCTTTTTATTAAGTTTGCAATAATTATCATTGGTCTCTGTGCGACGATTGAGGCCCGTAAACGAAATTAAGCGAAAATGGTGAATGATTTTTTTCTACTGAAAGGAAAGAGAAAAGCTCGGTTGTTATGACTGTTTTTCGATTGGGTTG
>Ga0099811_1099869_pt1 | contig 9745 bp, 1 predicted proteins | sample DipCnscriptome_2_FD_81141 | JGI IMG/M metagenome (GOLD analysis project Ga0099811, IMG submission 81141) | Coral microbial communities from Puerto Morelos, Mexico - Diploria C B metatranscriptome (Eukaryote Community Metatranscriptome) | ecosystem: Host-associated > Invertebrates > Cnidaria >... | reverse complement strand
GGCAAGAGACACTTTAGTAGAGATCGCGTGTGCCCATCTGTCGTCAGAAATATTAGCAAATAAAATTCCAGTGGAAATGTATACCAGTATTTGAGCCTGATCGTATTTATTTTCATGCCTGTCTGTGCCCTGTAGGTTACTTAAATCCAAGACACTGTCTGCCTGTTTGGAGCTATTATTGTTGATATAAATATCTTTTTGGTAGAATTGCTCACTCACGCAAATTCTGCCATTGTTTTGTTCACGTGGTTCCGAACCTATCAAAAGATTGTTTTACTCCAAGATAAACACGATCGAAGGAACGCTTTGTAACCTCTTCGTTCGAAAGATGCGTCACATAAAGTGAAGGTGGAGTTATACATTTTTTATGACTTGGCTGGAATCCGATCGTTGCACAAACTCTTAGCTGGTGGCCGGGAAAGTGGAGACAAAATGCACGAATTTCAGGATTCAAATTAGCCTTTAGTGCCACCAATTCATATGCAAATCTGACGAGCTACCAGAACCTTGCACGCTTCGCTTTCTTAGAACAGAGGCGATTGTCAGCGATACGAGACAACAGCAAGCCGATTAAATTTCCAACGTTGCCCGTAGAGATTTAACTCCGGCGCTTGGTCGCTACAAATTGTTTATATTCTTGGCCCGACGGGAAAGGTTTCGTGCCGTCACCGTAGAAAGCAGAAGAATTACCACCATTCTGTCGTTTTAAAATCTGTCGACCGATTCCCGGCGACATGTGGATGGTAGCGATTTATACTTCGGCTGTGGAAGACTACATTCCGAATCAAGATGAAACTGAAGACGGAGAAATATCTATCTTATTCTGGTCATTTGCGTTTGTTTTTCTGTTCATTGTGACCGTGTGGTTTTACATCACGCAGATTGCTCCTATTCGAAGGTCCGCCGGTCGGTCAACCTCTGATAAGGAAATCGATCGAGAGGAGCAGGTAGCAAAGAAAATTCTTGAACAGTTAACCGAGGATCTTCGATTTAAAAGTGATATTTCGAAAGAAGACACCTTGGACAATGCTGTTTCAGTGCCGAGCGGGGAGAAAGAGGAGTCTAGCGTTTACGAATACATTGATGATGAAATCCACATTCACTACTCGAAGTACGGGTGGGATGACGAAAGTGTCGAATCGTCTGATGGTTCAAGTGGTTTGGCAGCCGCTCGAAGACCTTCTATGGAAAATATGGATCTTGTCTTCCCTGGATTCTTACCCAGTATTGTGGAAGAGGAAGAAGTAGAAGAGGATACTGACAGTGAAAGCAGCGAGAAATCTCAAGACACGGATGGCGATGATAAGTTTAACGCCGACATTTCTCATTTAACTACCGCCTACAAACAGCTTAATAACAATGACGGGTTGTTAGAAAGTTCAATGAATATGGAATGTAAGCTGGAGCTTTCTGAGAGTGGAAAAAATAATGTCTCGTTTATTGAAAGCCGCGAGACCATGACAAAAGACATGCAGCCAAAAGAAGATCGTGTTGTCATTCGCGAACCCGCTGAGTCGCACTTGCTTTACGCTTTTCAGAATGTTAACCACCCCGCGACCGTCAAATCAGCCTCCGAGCCTGTAAATATAGAACAAAACGTCACTTCTTTGTTATCTACCGAAATTGACAATCGTTGTCAAGTATTAGATGCGGAAAACTCTACAAATATTCCATCACCTGAGCCGGCAAGTCACATATCCACGCAAGAAAGCGTGATACAAACAAAGTGCCGAACTGTTGTAGAAGTCACTTCCGGTAGTTTCGACTTAACTTCACCTGAAAAAGGAAGGGAAGCGAAACTGGAAAGTGTTTCGAAAGTGAACGACAGTGCGGTCGAGAGCACATCATTGTTTACAATTTCGAGCTGTGATCCTCTCAAACAAGATGCAAATGAGATTGAGGAGCCCAAATTACATGCATCAAATGAGCAGAAAATTTTCCGTCCTCCGAATGGTCTGGATCATTATTTCACACGTGATATCCGCTTCGATAATTTAAAGAACGAAGAAAATGCCCAGGGCAACATTGAAAACGAACGAGACTCGGAGGTTAGCGATGCTTCAACGGAGGAGGACACCAGTGGATTAACGGGTATTAAAATGGAGGTAAACAAAAGCGATCTCGTTGACTTTAAATTGAATGGTTTCGTAGATGAAATAGCGGGTACAAATGACCACACGAGACACGCCTGGACGTTTTTCTCTATGTCGGGAAGCGACGAAACAACCAAGCCAGAGAAGGGAATTTCAAGCTCGAAACAACAACTTCATCAAGTGGAAGTTCCTAAAATAATTATCGATTCTTATGACGATGGTTTAAAAAGTGACATTATAATTCCTAATGAGGATTCTATCGCTATAAACGGTCCAACACGATACGCCAACTCGTTTGAAACCGACACGTTTGAAACTGACATTGATATTGACGATGTAGATTTGATCGACAGCGATGAACTTCAAGACGAAGGAGAGTTTAGCATTTATTTCAAAAGACACGTTTCGGTCACGGATCTAGACAAGATTCTCTCTGAAGAAGGCCAAGCCGAAGCGAATGGCGATTGTAGCAAAGAGACACTGGAAACCATTTGTTCGGTGGACGAACCGAAAGTCGAGCAGAGCGATGTTGATATTTCATCTACGCGTACTGTAATATCATCAGACGAAGAAACAAATAACTGTTCTATTACAGCACCCTCGACAGGGCAAGTCGATGATGGATCAGACATAAATATTCAAAAGTCAATTATTGTCACTTCCACGCTGAGCGATTGTTTAAATAAACAACCAAGTGAAGAGCTACAAGAGTTCGATTCGTCGCTAAAGAGTTACGAGGTGGAAACGCTAATGGATGATATCTCTTTTCAAAAGGATGGTGTTTATGGCGAATTAGTTCTCTCTAAACTTAACGACCATCAGGGAGATCACCCTGATGATGTCAGTTTTGACTCTTACGGCGAAGACTGGTCTGATTTTATTGAAGAATACAGGCGTGATCGAAAGCCACGTCTTTACACGATCCCAGAAGACGAAGAAATTAGCTCAGCAGAAGATGAGAAAGGAGAGGGGTTCGAAGGCAATCTGTGGGGTCCATCCAGATATAATTACAGTAATGGAAATGAGTTTAGTGTCCCTAAAGACCCCAGGTTACAGGCTCCTATTGCTACAATGGATGCCAGTGACTCTGAATTTGATCTGGATGATCATAGCAGTTCGGAAGCAGGGAAATCGTGTCCGGAAATTGAAGAACACACTGAGAAGAACTATCAACAAAAAATACCAGAGGAACCTAGTCACTCAGACAAAATTATTACCTACAATGGCTTTACCAAGGATGGTGGAATAAACAAGGCAAAGAATTTAGCCAATGAGAAGGAGAAGAAATTCAAAGAACCTGTTTTCTCAGACAAAATTGTTTCTTGCAATGGCGTGACAGAAAAACCTGAAATCAGAGGCGTGATAGATACGTTCAGCGACGAACAGAAATGGTCAAAAGACCATGAACTGTCGGACGCAATTGCTGCTTACAATGGTGTGAATGGCGAAAATGGTGTCGTCGGGGACAGCACAAGATCTGTAAAAATTGTAAAGAAAATCAAGATTTTTGTGAGAAAGGAAGTCAGGATTGCAAAAGACGAACAAGAGCTTCGGAGTCCAGAACAGTTGATTGAAGAATTTGGCGATCACCAAAAAGAGGAAATCGAGGCAAAAAATGTGAGAAACAAAACTAATGCGAGAAAAGAAGTTGAAGAGGCACAAATCGTTCCGAAATACCGTGAACTTAAGATGCATCCTCCATACGATGTGCTCAAAGCTGAGATTGGCTCGGATGCTAATTTCACGCAGCCTTTGAACTTTATGGAAGAACAGTGCAACATTTCTGAAGTTATTGCTACCAAAACGGCAATGATTCCCAAAAAGGAGTATTCTACGTCTCTCAAACCCGAGCAGAACGTCGTGGATGAAGTTGTCAAAGCAAGCGTTAAGGAAACCACACAGCGTGACTTCACGCAATTTCTCGCGCAATTACTCGCGGAGAGCGATAACTCGAAAATCGATGCAAAGCCCGATTCAAAAGTGGTGGCTGAGACTGTCAAGATGCTCCCATTGTCTTTAGAAGGTGAAGCCCCGAAAAGTGACAGTGTGGAAGATCCTATCAAGCCACTGACAAAGAATGATAACAGAGAAGTCATCAACAACGCACCTAAAGCCGAAAATGTCGAGAGCTGCAAGTCACCCACGGAAAAAGAGGCCCCAGTGCGTGACATCACTCAAACGTCCCCGAAACGGACCAAACAGAAGCATCTATCGAAAATGGTCGCGAGGTTCGAGTCAAAAATCGAAGCTGAGACTGTCAAAGCGCGCAGGTCTTCTGTGGAATCCAAGGTCTCAAAACGTGACATCACGCACGATGCCGGAAAACCTCTTGTGCAGAGCGCTCAAACGAAACCCGTGTCAAAAGTGGAGCCTGAGAACGCAAAGGAGAGTGTTTCGTCTATGGAAGCGAGCGCTCCAAAACGCGATGTCACGCAAGATGCTGAGAAATGTCCTGTGCAGAGCGCTCAAACGAAACCCTTTTTAGAAATGGAGCTTGAGAACACCAAAGAGAGTGTTTCGTCTATGGAAGCGAACGTTCCAAAACGTGACGTCACGCAAGATGCTGAAGAACGTTCTGTTCAGAGTGCTCAAACGAAACTCTTGTCAAAAATGGAGCCTGAGATCGCCAAAGAGAGTGTTTCGTCCATGGAAGCAGGCGTTCCAAAACGTGATGTCAGGCAAGATACTAAGAATCTTCCTGTGCAGAGCGCTCAAACGAAATCCGTTTTGAAAATGGAGCCTGAGATAGCCAAGGCGAGTGTTTCGTCTGTGAAAGCGAGCGTTCCTAAACGTGACGTCACGCAGGATGCTGAGAAACGTCCTGTTCAGAGTGATCAAACAAAACCCGTGTCGAAAATAAAGCCTGAGAACGCTATGGCAAGTGTTTCGTCTGTGGAAACAAGCTTTCCAAAACGTGACGTCACGCAAGATATCAAACGTTTTCCTGTACGGAGTAATCAAACAGAAGTCGACGCCAAACCTGAATCGAAATCCACACTAAAAGCCATGCAGGTAAACACGACATCTGTGAAAGAACACATCCCTGAACGTAGCGTCACGCAATGCGCCGAGAAGCTCGGTCAAACGGATCTTGACACCAAATCCGAGGCGCAGTCGCATCCAGAGCCCATCCAGATGAGAACGTCAGTTGTGAAAGAAGGCTTCCCAGCAAGTGAAGTGACGCAGAATTTGAAGAAAACGCCTGTACAGAGCGATCAAAAGACAATCGTCGCTAAACCAGAGTCGAAATCGACGCTAAGGACTATCGAGGTGAGATCTTCACCTGTTAAACAAGACGTCCCAACACGAAACGAGAAAATTCCTATAGAGAGTCATCAGATGGCAGTGGACGCCAAATCCGAGTCGAAATTGACGCCTGAAACTATCCAGGCAAATGAGTCAACATTGCAAGCAGACATCTCTAAACTTGTCTTCAAGGAGTCCGTCGAGAACCGCCCTGCCGAAAGTGATCTCACGAAAGTCGACGTCAAACCGGAACTGAAATCTACGCCGGAGACCATACAGGCGAGAACGTCATCTGTGAAAGAAGAGGTCATAGCACCTGACGTCAAGGAATATGTCGAGAGACCCTCTGAACAGGGCGATCAAACGCAAATTGACGCTGAACCAGACTCCAAAGCGGCGGCGGTGACTATCAAGGCGACATCATCATCTGTGAAAGCAATAGCGCCAAAAGGTGACATTACGAACTTTACGAGCAATAACATTGTACTTGAAACTCAACCCGAACTAAAATTAACGCCAGAGATCAACGCGTCGTCCGTGGAAGTCGCTTTCTCAAAACGTGAGATCACGAAGGATTTTGTGAACGAACCCGCACGAAAAGATCAAACAAAAAGTGACAGAGCGAATAAAGTTGCTAAGACTGGTACAAAAGACGACATTCAAGCAAAGCCCAAGAGATCAAATGTTGGGTTGAAATTGTTTATATCGGGAAAGACGAGCAAAGAAGTTTCGACACCTACAAGCGAAAATGGAATTAGCGAGCCTGTTTCGGCTGAAGAAACTGAGATTCAGTCACCCGAATCTCCTCCTGTTATGATTAGCGTCCAGGGAAATTATTCACAAGAGGATAGAGAAGGCAGAAAGGTTCGGTCTCCAACCAGGATGTCGCCGACACCTTGGGAGAAGAAACCTCGAAAGACTTACCTGGCATCTCGCAACATACGACTCACCAAGAGCCATGAAGATCTCAGGTTTGTCGATAGAACGCCGGGAGAAATGCAGGACAGCATCCAAGAAGAAGAGCCTGCCTCACACGACGACCAGTTCCCTAGCAGTGGACGCTTACTCGTCCAAAGCCTTCCCGAAGACAATGTAAAAGAGTTAGTCGAGCCAGATTCTATTCATACCGCTAAAATCACTGTTCAAGAAGTCGTAGGCGATAAGCAAAGGATTCTTATCTTGAACGTGAAGAAGAAGGTTCACGGAAAAGCAAGATGGAAGTCCCTGAATGATCTTGATTCGATTAAAGTGGCAGTCACGCCCCCACGACGAAAAAGCGATTTGGGGAGGTCATTATTGAGTCTTGCTGAGGAAGAAGAAAACGTTGAAGGGCCTAAGGGTCCGACGGTTTTGCCTGTAGTGGAGATTAAAACTCGTCGTAAGTCATTAACTGAAATGGAAGAATCAAGATCTCAACAACAAGTGGTTTCATCTCGGAGATCACCAACTCTCAAAGTGACAGCACTGCAAGATCAGGAGACCGTGACAGAGAAAGAAGCACCGACCAGAATATTCAAAGCCAGAGTGAGGCCAGTACTGGAAGAGAAAGCAACACAACATGACGAGAACGTAACGGAAAACAAAGGCAAAGAAGCTTCAAGGCGAGAATTTAAAACTCGTGTGACACAAATCTCTTCAAAGGAATCCAAACCTCTGTTAGAACGCGAGGACGTAGACGGCAAACGAGAAAGCAAGTCACAGGAAAGAGTAATTGTTGCGCCTATGGTGTCGCCCGTTGTTGAGGCTGTCCCATGGCTAGAGCGCGAGACTGTTACAGAAATTTCAGATGCTGCAACCAAGGGGAACAAGATTAAAGTCCGAGTTGCCCGCGTAACCCCTACAGAGGAACTCCCGCCGAAGAGAGATGGTCGTGAAATTGAAGCTCGGGCATCGCAGATATCGCCTGTTACGGTCCGATACAGACAGGGTCGTGAGTCTGGATATGGAAGCTTAGATATAAAAGACAATAACGCCGGAATTCCGAGTAGGTTTAACACACTCGGCAGTGTTCGTTCTGATCCTGCCTTTACTCTGGGAGGTGTTAACGAGCGTAGCGTAAGCAGCATGAGCAGCCTGGAAGACGAATACGACGGAGAAATTCTGGGAGAGAGTCGAATAATGGTTACGGATCTAGACGCTTTACTAGCGCAACAAACTGCTGCAGACACAGAGGAGAAGCCGAGACCAGAAAGCCCTGAAACACATGAAGTCACTGAGAAGGTTCACGTGTGGGCGCGGATGGAACCTGTGCCACAAAAGGTGGTGCGTATCAACAGCAACGACAAAGAAAACGACGAAAACCTGGTTATACATCACGTGAAATCAGAAGAACCTATTGTCATTGAACCTGTCATCGTTACGGAGACAGCTCATAACGAGGAATCGAACGTGATTTCAGCTTTTCTAGTCAACGATGGTTATGACGATGACGAATTGGATGACGTTTTCTTGGAGGATTACCCGCCCTGCGGTTACACTGACAGTAACGGGAACTCTGCGCGTAAACATAGCAGCGATGCTGACTCTGAAACGTCATCTGTGAGCAGCCTACCGCTGAAACCTCGCCATCGGCAGACCAGGGCAGCTCTCGATACCGCCAACATTGGAGCTCGAAATCGTACCGAGTCAAGTGGATCTTCTAAAACGGCTACGCCTATTGCCGAGCTTGAGAATGAAAAGTCCGCAACTTCATCTGGTTCAAGTACTCCCGAAGTCAGAACGAGCGAACCTTCACGCGAGGAATCTTTCTCGTATAAAACACCCAAGCAATCTCCTCCCGCAGCAAAGGAGACGCTAACCAAGTTTACTTCGGCCTTTATCTCCCTATCGCGAACGACAGAAGTCCGTCGCCCTCGTGCGAGGTCGGAGGAAAAATCCGCTCCTAAGTCCGACGAGGAACGTAGTACACAAAGTAAAGGACTGGGATCTAGTTTACAAAAGAAGGGACTAGGAAGTAGTGTCCAGGACGTTCAGACAATGGCCGGATTCCATATAGACCAACAGCGTTTTAAGGAAGCCGCCGACAGTCGCAAATCAATGCCGGACTTGACAAAGAGACAGCCCCCAATAAAGGACTCTCCGTTTTTGCGTGGATTGAGTGCTCACACTCGCAAGTGGCTCAGTCAAAACGCATGGATAGATTCCAACGAGCAACAAGATGAGGAAGATCTAATGACCTCAGATCTTTTCCTTTATCCTTCAAATCGCTTTCAGCCCGGATCTAACATCGACGCAAGTTTCATGTCGTTAGCGGGGGAGAGAGACTTTCCTGATGATATCTCGGTGTCGTCACTGTCGACGCGACCTCAGAGCCCAATGTCGGAATTCTCGTTTGCTGGGGAGGTTCCTTACTGGGGAATGCGAAGAGGCTCAACGACTACCGTAAAGTGTTCCAGTCCTCGGTGTGGGCAGGAAGAGGTTTTGTTTCCGGGTGAGAAAACGACGTACACGTCTTGCCCCGCTTGTTTTACGTACTACTGCACAAGAAACTGCAGACGGTCTCACTGGTCGGAGCACAAGAAGGTTTGTTTCTTCGGTCGCATTAACAGCTACATTCGCTCCTTCATTTATCTCTGTCACAAGAAAGAAGGACTGAAATTACAGCTCTCTAAGGCGGCCAAAGAAGGATTCAAAAAGAAGGGGCGTGGCTGTGTGCTGGTAACGTTTGCGTCTGCGCAGTTGGCGCGAAAATTCATGACTACCGGTTGCTCGTTTTTCCCCAGTCCTCCAACTTACTCATCATTGCAGGATTTACAGGCGGAAGGTGTGGTAAGCAAGCACAGAGTGGCTTTAACTCAGAACATTAAAGACTACGACCCCGAGGAAGAATTCGTCCTCAATCTCGCCATCATCGCTGGTAAGATGGAGAACCTTCCAGCCAATCCTGTCCCGCGGAGGAAAGTGACCACCGTTCTTCAAGTAATCAAGATTCCCTTGAGCAGCAAGCTCAAGGAGGATGTCTCCTCTCTTCCGAGCGACCCAAAAACTGAAACGAAACTGTTTTACTTGCCGAAGTGCGCTCGGCATGAATTCGTAAACGAGAACGAAGCGCGAAGACACTACTGCAGAAACATTTCCAAGAATTTAAAACAGTACGGAATTCGATTGAAAAGCGACTATCCTGATGTGTACGAGAAACTTTGCCTTTACGTTGACCAGAATATCCGCTTCAAAGAGCCTCTTACTGTCTACGGAAATCAGGGCAAGAGGATTGTGATGTGTAAAATCATGCCTGAAGCTGGTGACGATGGAAAGAACTGAGGAGAACCTTTAGATTGAATTTCAAGAATCAACCACCTTGTGTGACAGGTAGTAAACTGAATGCATTCTAAACCCCTTCTTCAGAAAGAGTACTCTCAAAGGAACGTCTTGCAGGTCGTTTAATTCATAGCATTCATTGTGTCACA
>Ga0099811_1190356_pt1 | contig 10014 bp, 1 predicted proteins | sample DipCnscriptome_2_FD_81141 | JGI IMG/M metagenome (GOLD analysis project Ga0099811, IMG submission 81141) | Coral microbial communities from Puerto Morelos, Mexico - Diploria C B metatranscriptome (Eukaryote Community Metatranscriptome) | ecosystem: Host-associated > Invertebrates > Cnidaria >... | reverse complement strand
GCAAAAGAAGGTAGCGGCACCTCCTTGAAACAAACAACCATAGCAGCAAAATACAACCAAGGGATTGAAACAGAGGGACAAAATAACTTGCTGGAGACAGAGAACTACAAGGGGGTTTCTGAACCAATCTTAAAATGCAACCCAAGGCCATTTGGGGTCAAAGGCAAGGACACATCTTATCCGAAGGGCCTTGTCCTCGATGCAGAAGAGAACAGAGAAGTTGAATTTAAATCTCTTACAAGTGCGCAGCCCTCGTCACTGCCTTGGAAGATCATGGACAAAGCAAAAAAGTTCATCTGTGCCTGCTTAAATGCTGATAATAAAGGCATCATCTATTTCGGAGTTGGAGATTGCCAAGAACAGAATTCCAAGTATAAACGAGGCGAGATTCTCGGGCTTGACGTGGAAGACTTAACAGATGACATAATGAAGGCTTTTCAGTTCGTCCTTGATGACCACATTAAGAGTGATGACGGTCCCCTTAAAAAAGGAGGAGATCAGAGCTGCGTCAACATAGAGTTCATTCCGGTGACGGATGAGGGAGAACGCACAAAATTGTATGTCGTCGAAATCGAGGTCTCCCGAGACTGGAAATTGTGTAAGGACAATGTTTACTACAGCAAATGCTGGACTGAGAAACGAGGAGTCAAGATTGAGAAGGATCAATCCACCAAGAAACTGAGTGACTTTTACAAAGTTCTCAAAGATGAATTTGATGTTGTCATTCGAACCAGTGGCGCATCCAGCAGTGTGAAGCAGCATGAGGTTAACAGGCAGGTGAAAGAACCTCTGACGGCAAAGTACAAGGATTGGAAGAGAGAAACAAAACTTGGTACAAGTGAGTCGCCTGAAGGCCCAATTCCGGATGACTCTGACGTTAAGAGGTTCAGTACATTGATAAGAGAACGATTACGAGACATGAACTTTAAAGAGTTTGGGTACATTTTAATTGCCAACAAGTTGCCTCCCAAATACAGACGAGCACCAGATTTGGATTTCCTACAAAATATCCCTTGGCTTGCAGTATTTGATTTGTTTGACGCTGCTTCGAAAAAAGATGGCTTGCACTTTGTTTGCAACGAAACAACAGACGCACCAAGAGCAAAACTCAGAAGCCTCGATGACTTCAAAGAAGTTTCGTCTGATTGGATATCTGGGAATGATTCCACCCTCTCAACAAGAGGAACAACCTGGATTTTGAACGATGAGGAAATGCAGAAGGGGGACTGGATAAAATGTTCCAGAGACTGTTTTTATCGAGCCCTCTCCGCTTACAAACTCTGTTTTCCTCCCGGAAAGATTTTGTGTGTCTTTCTTGGACTTGGTGACAACGCCATTCAAGAGATGGTAGACATAATGGAATGCTGTTTCAGCATCTTTGGGAATGCTGCAAGCAAATGCATCACCATCATAAGTGAAAGCAAGGATGTAGCAGAAGCATTCATCAAGGCTTCTAAAACTTCACTGCAGAAAGACTTGAAAGAATGTTCCGTTGCCGGAATTCCATGGAGCCTGTTGAAAGAAATCGTCCGTGAATTGGTTGGGCCAACAAAGTTTGAAGAGAGAGGAGCCACAACTGAACTTCCGTATTTCAATGGTAAGCTAAAAGAAGTTCTTAACAAAGTGATCCACTCTTGGAGTGATCTCGAAGTTTATAGTCCAAATCCGCGACTGCCACGTTTAGCAGAAGATATCGAGAAAGCAAGAAATGCCTTTTACAAGGGTGCCCAGGCAAGCCAGACAAATTTATTTCATAACCATTGCATACCAAGGACGCTTGAAGAAGATACGAACCTGAAAATTGACAATGCATTGAAATCATTGTCTAAACCTGGTAAAGACCTTGACTATCATGTCAAAAGCGTCACCGTTCTCTACGAACCAGGAGCTGGTGCAACAACCCTGTGTCGCAGAATCCTGTGGAACAAACGAAAAGACTATCGATGTGCCGTAGTTAAGGCAGTAACCCCGGCTACAGATTATCAAATCGAACAACTCCAACGAATCCTTTATGATGACAAGAACATGAACTTTTCACCTCCCGTACTAGTTCTAGTCGACAACGTCCCTGAGAAGGAAACCAAAAGTTTAACTGAGAAGATCGGGAAAAGGCAGACCAAGTGTGTCATTCTGTCAACTCTCCCTATCGGGAAATCAAAAATCACCTCTGACTTTGACATAAGTCCGCTTCGACAACTAGATGACAAGGAAATGAGACTTGTAAAAGATATTCTAATCAACATCACGAGTGACAGCAAACGAAGAAGGGGTGCAGAAGAAGTTTTAGAGAGGGAAAAGCGTTTCATTTGGTTCGGACTGGAGCTTTTTGGACGTTACTATGACAAGATCGAGAAAAGGCTTCAGAACCATATCAGCAGTACCCTCGCCTTTCTGGATGATTCTCAAAAAATTCACGAGATGGTTCTCAATTTCTGCTGCTTCCTTCATTTTTACAGCGATGGACGCGTCATCCTCCCCCACCCAGTTGCCAGTGACTTCCTTTACGAAGCCAGTAATGAAACAGAAGAAAAATGCGCATTAATGCAACACATACACAAGATCTTTGGAGGACTTCTTCTGGAAGGATTCGATGATACAAATGGTTATTACGGCTGGAGGCCAGCACATTCTCTCGTCAGTGAGGTCGTAAAGTCCAGAATGAACATCGAGGACATCGCAATACTTCTTTTGAAAACGATTGACAGAGGCAAAGCTTATGTGAACAAGTTCTTGAAAAAGCATGTTTTCAATCTCTTTTTGGAGCGCAAGAGAATTTCCGATACAGTTGTTCTGGAAGATTTAGCAACAGATGAAGGTAGTGTCTATTCCGACTTCGAGTGTGAGGTCGTTGGCTTCTATGAAGTGAGGACAAGGTATTCTCCTTTGATCATGGATATCCTGGGAAGGGACAATGACGTTCGCGGAGCTCTCCGGTTGCTTATCACAATTTGTCAGAAGGCCTCCAAAACTGAGGGGATGGCATACGCTTGGCAGCAGTTGGCTCGATTCATGGGTTATGAGATGCGCACGAAACAAATGGACCCAAGTGATGACCTACATCATCTTCTTTACACCACTATGAACGAGGAAGAGGACGTCAAACTTGACTTGCCAAAAACTGGTATCGAAGCGGCACTCGTTGCAGTGGATATAGCCATAAATCAGCAGCCTAAGCAGAGTCATCACTACGTGACAAAAGGATTTCTTTACTTTCTGCAACTACGAGACTTCAAGCCAGAAGAACTCCTTAACATTCCCAGCTCGTTGCCTGCAGTGATCGATATATGTCGCAAAGCACTAGAAGTGTATGACAAAGCACTTGGAATGAAGCATACACTTAACTACTACTCCATGAATGGAAAAATTCAAGCCATCGTCTCCCTTCTTGAAATTGTAAAGGGGTTACCTTTTTTTCGTCCTGAGAGTGAGGAATTTACAATGTATTTGAAGAAATCAAAAATTCCTAACGAGATGAAGGACGCATTGACCCAAGAAGAGCATACTTACGTCCAAGGACTCAGCACTTTGACACTTGTTCTCTTGAACGAGCTCTTCCGAGATGTTAGGCTCCGAGAAATGACTACGTACGACGAAAACGAGATCAGAGGCTTAAGTAATGCCAAAATCAGAGCATCGAAATTGCGACGAACTTTCTACGAAGTTACCGGTTTCGACCGAAGTCAGCTTAGCGACATGGATGTTCCAAAACTATCCTCACCTTTAACGAAAGATGCCCCTGCTCTGCACCAGCAGTTTGTTCAAGACATTCTTTTCAAGTTTGATGAGACTCCATACAGCTCCTGGGCGAACTTAGCTGAGAGTGACGTATCCATGATATACGACTTGCTGAAACCGCTCTGCAGTCGTGGTTATGGAAGCCAAGATGATCTTTTAATTTGCTGCAAAGCCTGCTTACGTCTGGAAAAGAGACCAGCCGTTGATGAATTGGACAAAATCGTGAGCAAGTGGGTTGCGAAGTTTCCCAATTCAGTATGGGCTCATCTTTTCAATTACATGATCCACTTTCCTACTCCTAAAAGAAGTCTTGCTGCCTTTAGTGATTCTGCACAGTTATCTATTAAAAAGTGCGATAAAATTGTTCGAGACAAGACGGGAATGGGATTTCGGAAATCTGGCGCTGAGTACTTTCTCGGAAAAGGAATTGGATTGTACGCCATTGTAACCAGCCAAGAATTTCGATGGTTAGAGTCAAAGTGGGAGACAAAGTGGGAAACTAAAACCGACTTTTGGAGAAGTAGGGAGATCTCGGAGAAGCTGGAACGCGTGTGCGGCCAAAAAGACGTCAATTTTAAAGGTGTAATAACGTACCAAGGAATTCAGTTACGCTTTGACGAAACGCGTTATCCATATGAAAGTAAAGACGACTTGTGGTTCTACATTGGCTTTTCTGTTGCAGGTCCTTACGCGTATGATCCCGTCGACAACGACACCTACGACGTTTTGAGACGCAAATTAGGCGAGAACTTGATGCCAAATATTCAAGCATCCGAAGTGGCAAATCCCAAAAACCCCAGTAAAAGGCCTGTCTCAAGAAGGGGCAAACTGCGTGAACTCAGAAATTCAATCACGAAGAGAAGTCAAGAGGTGAAGGAAGCTGAGGCTGAAAATATTGTCCTATCAGGTGCCTTTTCTAGTTTTCCTTGCAGTACTCCTCGAAGCCTGTTAGAAAAACCGATAAGCTCGTTCGAACCACATTTTCCAGCTTCCACGTCAAGGCAGTTTTCTTGTGCTTCTGCTCTACCATTCGGTCCGTCAATACGAGAGGAGGGAATAAAGAAGGTTGCAACAAAGCAAAAGCCAGTTGGAACTACCAATGACACTCCCCACAAGCCTCGCCCACGCAAGGGAAAAAAGCGTGACTCGAAGCATTCAATCATGAAACAAAGTCAAAAGCCAGAAAAGGGCAAGGCCAAAAACCTAGATGCGCTATCAGATAACTTCATTAGTTCTTCTTGCAGCAATTCTCAGTGGCAAGCAGAAAAATCAATCAGCTCGTCACTGCCACATTTTCTCAATGTGTTGCCCAGTGATTGTCCTGACAATCCTACAGTGGCTCTAGACTCAACTTTGTCTTTAACTGCCAAAAGGTTGCCACGCAAGTCATCTTGGGGAAGTGCTGATAACATCCATCACCGAGCTTCCTCGTCAAGGCAAGTTTCCTCTGCTTGTGATCTACAACTTAAGCCCACAAAAGGGGCGGAACAGATGACGAAGATTGCAACAAAGCAAGAGCTAGTTACAAACTGCGATGACACTCATTACACGCCCAACCCACGCAAGGAGAAATTGGATGACCTGAAGTATTCAGTCACAAAAAACAGTCAAAAGCCAGGCGAGGATAAGGTCGAAATCCTGGATGCCCTGTCAGATGGTTTCAATGGTAAACCCAAATTGCAAGCAGAGAAATCGATCAGCTCGTCAATGCCAGATTTTCTCAATGTGTCACCCGGACACTGTTCTGATAATCCTACAGAGGCCCCAAACACCATGTTATCTTCAAACTCCACACGTTTACCAGTTATGTCATCTTCGGTCAGTACTGATAACCTTCATCACCAAACTTCCTCGTCAAAGCAGCTTTCGTATGCTTCTGATCTTCAACGTGGGCCCACAAAACAGGAGGAACACATGACGAAAGATGCAACAAAGCAAGAACCAGTTGTAACGTGCAATGACACTCGTCACACGCCCAGCCGACGCAAAGGAAAACTGCGTGGCCTGAAGTTTTCAATCATTGAAGGGTGTCAAAAGCCAGACAACGTTAAGGCAGAAAAGCTAACTGCGCTATCAAATAATTTCACTGGCTCTCCCTCCAATAATCCTCAGTTGCAAGCCGAAAAATCGATCTGTTCGTCAATGCCAGATTTTCTCAATGGATTCCCCAATGACTGTCCTGGTAATCCTTCAGTGGCTCCAAACTCCGCTTTGTCTTCAACTGCCAAAAGGTTGCCAAGGGACAGTGCTGATAGCATCCATAACCGAGCTTCCTCGTCAAGGCAAGTTTCCTTTGCTTGTGATCTACAACTTAAGCCCACAATAGGGGAGGGACAGATGACGAAGATTGCGACAAAGCAAGAGCCAGTTGGAACTTGCGATGACACCCATGACACGCCCACCCCGTTCAAGGAAAAATCGGGTCACCTAAAGTATTCAATTAAGCAAAGAATTCAAACGCCAGACGAGGATAAGGTCGAAATCCTGGATGCCCTGTCAGATGATTTCAATGGTAATCCCAAATTGCAAGCAGAAAACTCGATCAGCTCGTCAATGCCAGATTTTCTTAATGTGTCACCCCGTGATTGTCTTCAAAATCCTACAGAGGCTCCAAAGTCCAGTTTGTCTTTAAGTACCAAAAGGTTTCCAGGTATGTCATCTTGGGACAGTGCTGATAACATCCATCACCAAACTTTCTCGTCAAGGCAGGTTTCTTATGCTTGTGCTCTTCAACTTGGACCCACAATACAGGAGGAAAAGATGACGAAGAATGTGACAAAGCAAGGGCCAGTTGGAGCTTGCATTGATACTCATCACACACCCAACTCGCGCAAGGGTAAATTGGGCGCCCTAAAGTATTCAATCACGAAAAGAAGTCAAAAGCCAGACGAGGGTACGGCCGAAGTTCTAGATGTCTTATCAAATGACTCCTATGGCTCTTCTTGCAGTAATCCCCAATTGCAAGCCAAAATATCGATCAGCTCGTCAATGCCACATTTTCTCAATGTGTTACCCAATGACTGTCTCGCCAATCCTACAGTGGCTCTAAACTCATCTTGGGACAGTGCTGATAACCTTAATCACGCAACTACGAGGCCGGTTTCGTTTGCTTCCGCTCTACAATTCGGTGGCTCAAGACCAGAGGAGCATATTACGGAAGCCGCGACTAGGCAGCAAAAAGATGAGCCTAACACTTTGTTACCTGCAAAAGATCGATGGAAAAAGGTACTAGGAACTAAAGGAATTCAAAAGCAACTATTTCAACCCAGGAACCTTGACGAAACAGGAAAACTTCACCATGGTTCTTGTGTTCTTGGTGCCGAAAAGTCGAGAGAGTGCACCAAGCACACGAACGAAGACTGTGACATTGGAGTAACAAGTCGCTGTCGCTTTGCACATTCGTGGCGAGGAGATACTCTCCAGTATGTGTGTATCAAGTGCACACGTAATAACAAGGATGTTTGTAAAGAAAAGATCGATCACGAAATGTATATCTGGAACTTAGGCCCCTACTATAAGGAGGATGGCACAATTTGGAAAGAAACGCCACAATAACATCTGAAGCGAATGAAAGTCCATTGTTCTTGAAACATTTCACGTTGTAAGTGCTCAAGATAAAACTGTTGTGATAAAAATACGCCATACAGCTTCACCAGGACCTAAATTCAAAGGAACAACGAAAACAATAACAATTAAACAGGATGGCCTCGAGCCAAAATATTGCAGTGAACAATACTATTTGCTGAATGATGAACTATTTTATGAGACAGTATACTATGAGACAGTGAGTTCTATAGAACACCACCTCACAAACCTATTTCCTTTATTGTTTTCGTCGTTCTTTGTCCTTTTGTTTCCTATTGTTATACATCAACTGTGTCTTCTACACTAAATAGGAGCCGGACTTTAGTAGTTCCCACTCGGACTTTGCCTACAGATAGCAGAATTTAAATAATCTATGTAAAAATTTATTGAGTTACTTCAATTTTTTTTATGATAAGAGAGGAATCCTTTTTGACCAAACATGTTGCAACTCGGGCTGATTTTCTCTATGGAACGAAGACGAACTGGTTATAATCTCGCGTATACTCAGTATTAGCTCAGTTTGGATAATACACATACACTTACTATATTGTGTATAAACAATAGTCAAGACAACGTGAGCAGGCCACACGCTGAGTGCAGGACTTCCGTAATAGTCCCTAGATCATGGTTCGTTGCTCAGCAGTTTACCACGACTGACAGAGAAGCCTTCGTTTGTCTCAATAATACCTCGTCATGTACATTGTGTATCAGAAACTCGCCAATGAAAATCTGCTACCAGTATGGAGAACTTGAGAAAGACATTTATCAGTAGTTTGACACAAACAACTCGAAAAGACACTTCTGGACTCTCCCAAGAAGGAGTCAAACCTTGACCGGGCATTGATAGGAAGCCCTGTCATTACTGCTCAGTGAAACAAAGACATGTAGTTTAGTAAGTTGTACTTGCAATGAGACTTGATACGGTGCAGTCAGAACAACAGTGATTACAGAAAGTGACAAATTTAGTGGCCTTGCAGAAAGGTATTTCATCGTCGAGTTTGCGTGAACGCATTTCAGATACAGTAGGGCTAGCCTGTGCACTACACGGTTAATGCGCCATTTGATCTGATATCCTTTGCAGTGACATAGCCATCTAATTTTCATAAATTACAGCAGGCTTTTGGTGTTAACTGGCTTTAATTCTGCATTCCGGTACAGCTCCCGTTACACAATATGTCAGATTGATAGTGTTAAATATGAATACTCTATTACCATTGGTAATAGAGTATTGTTCTCGCAAAAAGAATTAACTAAAATTTTCGTGCATTATCTTTTCTGAAATCTTCCAAACGTTTTCACAGTACATCGAATTTGGCCAGATAAATCTATTAAACATGGAATGTCCAAAAAGGAAACACGAGGAATTCATTGTCAGGTTTGCTTATTTTATTTAGTAGTCGGTGTATTATTCCAGAGCACTACTTCAGAAGAAAGTGGGGCTTAAACTTTCTACTAAGGTGCAACTACGACACAAATTATTTCAAAGTCCTTCCGCCCTTCTATTGGAAGATACTAGACTTTTTCAATGAATTAAAAACTCTTTACTCGTACAAAGCAGGAGTTAATATTGTTTAATAACAAAGATATATTGGTGGAAGGGAAACCTATCGATCTTCTAAGGGAAAAGTTTAAAAAAGGGATTCTGTCGATTAATAACCTATTGAATAATTAACGAGTTCCCTGATTAATATTGCTGTGAATGCAATTTTTTTACAGTATTATCAAGTTGTTAGCGCTATTCCGGAATGCTTTAAGGTCTCTAGCCAAGTGCTCTGACATTATCAACAAATCTTTATTTTACCGGAAATAATATTTTTTCCCTCAACGAAACCACACAAATTAATCTGTTCAAGGCTAAGTCAAATGAATTCTATAATTTGCTGAACGGCAAGATTCATACCGAAGATCAAACGGGCCCTAAACGTTGGAGCGAAAAACTATCTTTAAAAAAGGGCGTGTGGACGAAGATCTTTTAATCACTGAAAAACATTTGTAAGGAAACTAAACTCAAAGCGCTTCAATTTAAATCGATCCATAGAACGATAGTAACTACGAAAGAATTATTCAGATTTGGTATTAAGGCGGACGACGAATGTCTATACTGCCGAGAGAAAGATTCAATTGAGCATTCTTTTATTGAATCTATGTTTACTAAATTGTTTACCCAAAAAGGCTTGAACTAGTTCAACTAAGTGAATGCGTGTCAAATTTCTCCTGCCACAGAGGAGAACTTGTTCCGTGAAGAAGATCGCGAAAGAGAACGGGCGCGTGCCAGGGCTAGGAAAAGAGGTGAAACAGTACTGAACAATGCCTTGGTTGTGAATTAGAACGAGTCAGGGTTGAGAAAAAGGAGATGAAAACAGCAAACAAATCCGTGAAGCAGAGCGAACATTGAAAGGAGGCAAAGTTCCCGAAAAATTAGTTCTCAAATTAATTCGCGCGTCAACTGTGCGCAGCCGTGCAAGGGAAGTCACATATTTCATCAAATCATCAACAAGAATAATCAAACATGTCTCCTGCGTTTTTTAGAGAACTTACAGAACGGTAAATACAGTGAAAAAGGAGGTTGATTTGTTGAGAACATTAGTTCAGTCTTCACAACTTTGCTGCAAGTTTCTGCTTGGAAGATTTACACAGCCCGAAGTGAATTGTCAATTTGGGTTAAGCGACTGATCTTTTGTTGTGGCGTTTCTT
>Ga0099811_1017564_pt1 | contig 10129 bp, 15 predicted proteins | sample DipCnscriptome_2_FD_81141 | JGI IMG/M metagenome (GOLD analysis project Ga0099811, IMG submission 81141) | Coral microbial communities from Puerto Morelos, Mexico - Diploria C B metatranscriptome (Eukaryote Community Metatranscriptome) | ecosystem: Host-associated > Invertebrates > Cnidaria >... | reverse complement strand
CGCACACATTGGTTCCTCGTTGTCGCTTCGTGCGATTGCACGTTTCGGCTCGTCAATGTCATTGTTTAGCTGTGGCAGTTTTGGTTCAAGCTTGTCAGTTTTAGATGTTTCTGCCATTGGCTCGTCCTTGTCACTTCGAAGCTTAGCACGACTGGGCTCTGCGTTGTCCATATTTAGCTTCACCGAAATGGGATCGGCATTGTCAGTTCTTGACATGGCAGATTTTGGTTCATCACTTTCTTTCCGTGAGTTTGGTAGATTAGGTTCATCAATCTCGGTCTTCTCCTGTGTGAAATTTGGCTCGGCACTCTCGGTCTTTGATTTAGGGCACTTTGGCTCAGCAATGTCTGTCAGGAGTGGCTTCCGTTTGGGATCTGCCATGTCTGTTTTCGGTGTCTTCACCATGGGCTCCTCGCTGTCCGTCATGGACTATGCATTTCTGGGATCGTCGCTGTCCCTACGCAGCATCGCACGGTTCGGAAGCTCGCTGTCCGTATTTAAAGGTGCATCTCTAGGATCATCGCTGTCGGTACTTGATATGGTTCTCTTAGGCTCGTCGCTGTCAATCAGGTCCTTGTTGCGAGTAGGATCTGCGCTTTCCATCTTTGGCATTGCGAGAATGGGATCCACTGTCTCTCTTTTGGATACACACCTCCTTGGCAGTTCCATGTCATTACGATCATTTGCTCGCTTTGGGTCAGCCCTTTCTGTTTATGGCTTAACTCGTTTGGGTTCCACCCTTTCGGTTTTGGATTTTAGTCTTGTAGGCTCCTCTATGTCGCTGCGCAGTTTCTTCCGCTTGGGCTCCGCCTTGAGCGTATTCGGTACGAAGCGATTCGGTTCGTCACTTTCGGTACTGGACTTCTTGCATATGGGCAGCACCATGTCAATGCGATCCTGCGCGACTCTGGGTTCGACGTTGTCGGTCTTCGGTCTGAGCAGATTTGGTTCCTCGATGTCCGTCTTGGACTTTTTGCACTTAGGATCTGGGCTTTCATTGCGAAACTTTGCGCGAATGGGCTCCAGATTCTCTGTTTTTGGAATCGGTCGTTTAGGGTCGTCCATGTCAGTACTACATTTTTCAAGTCTGGGAAGCTCCTTGTCGATGCGAAGCTTTTCACGTTTAGGTTCTGCCGTGTCTGTTTTTGGGCTCGGCAGATTTGGCTCCACTTTGTCACTACTGGAGTATGTGAACCTCGGATCCTCTTTGTCTGTCCGTTCTTATGCACGTTTAGGATCTGCATTGTCGGTGCTGGACTTGGCTTTCCTTGGATCTTGTCTGTCGTTGCGAGGCTTTCTGCGTGTGGGTTCCACTGTGTCCATCTTTGGTCAAACCAACATGGGCTCGACACTCTCGGTCCTTGATTTTGCATCTGTTGGCTCCTCTCTGTCCATCCGCAGTTTAGCCAGGTTAGGTTCCACTTTTTCAATCTTTGGAACAACACGCGTTGGTTCATCATGGTCGATACTAGATGCGGCAGTCATGAGCAGCTCTCTCTCTGTGAGATCCTTTTCACGCTTGGGATCCACATTCTCGCTCTTTGGCATAAGCCGCTTTGGTTCTTCGCTTTCTATCATTGACTTCGCACCTTTTGGATCAGCTCTGTCCATGAGGAGTATGGGACGATTAGGCTCTGTGTTCTCAGTCTTTATGGGTAGCCGCCTTGGATCCTCCTTGTCTGTTTTGGATGTGACGTACTTGGGCTCCTCCCTGTCGCTTCGATCCATGGGACGTTTTGGGTCTTCATTTTCTATATTGACACGTGTACGATTTGGCTCGTCACTCTCGGTTTTTGACTTTTCGGGTGTTGGCTCGTCGATTTCGATGCGAGGCTTCGTCAGGATGGGTTCGGCCTTTTCCCTTGTGTCCAGGTGCCGTCTTGGCTCCAGCATTTCGGTCTTTGACATGGCGCAGCTTGCGTCGTCGATGTCAGTGAGAATCTTCGCTCGCTTTGGAAGCAGTCTCTCAGTCTTCGGTCAAGTTCGATTAGGTTCCTCTCTGTCTGTCTTCGACTTCATGAATGTTGGATCTTCGCTGTCTTTACGCACTTATGAGCGTCTAGCTTCTGCAATGTCGATTTTTGGAGCTGCCAGAGTAGGCTCTACGGTGTCATTCTTGGACTTCGTGCAACTCGGATCTTCCCTTTCACTGCGATCGTTCGGACGTCTAGGCTCCTCGTTCTCACTCACAGGCTTCGCACGTCTAGGCTCCTCAGTCTCTGTGCTGGACTTTCTGCACCTGGGATCCTCGCTGTCAATAAGGAGCTGCGAACGTTTGGGCTCTTCGTTTTCCGTGTTCTCACGGGCTCGCTTTGGTTCGTCCGTGTCAGTTCTGGACTTCGCGTTGCTAGGTTCGTCTTTTTCTTTGAGATCTATGCAACGACTGGGAAGTGCCTGCAGTCTCTGCAGCGTTGCCAATCTGGGATCCTCCCTCTCTGTACTGGACTTTGTCCAAATTGGTAGTTCCCTGTCATTAAGGAGCTTCGCACGCTTTGGATCTTCAGTTTCCGTCTTGGACTTTTTGCGTCTTGGCTCCTCTCTTTCGCTTCGGTCCTTTTCACGCCTTGGCTCCTCGTTCTCCCTAACTGGCATGGCCCGCCTTGGAGCATCACTTTCTGTGATGGACTTCTTGCATCTTGGCTCCTCGTTGTCATTGCGAAGCTTTGGGCGCTTTGGATCCTCAATCTCAGTCTTGGACTTTTTGAAGCTTGGCTCTTCGTTGTCTTTACGAGGCTTCGGTCGACTTGGATCTTACTTTTCAGTCATTAACTGCGTCCGCTTTGGCTCCTCCATGTCGGTGTTTGATTGCAGTGGAATGGGGTCTTCATTGTCTTTGAGGTCATTTGCTCGGTTGGGCTCTGCTTTCTCGGTTTTTCAATGTGCGACTTTCGGCTCGTCTCTGTCGATCTTTGACTATCTCAGGTTAGGCAGCTCATTGTCCATACGAAGCTATGAGAGGTTAGGATCTGCATTTTCGGTCATGTCATTCACCAAACTCGGGTCATCCTTGTCGGTGTTGGATATGGTCTTCATTGGATCGTCGATGTCCTTACGTAGCTTCTCCCGATTGGGGTCTTCGCTTTCCATAATGGACTATTTGAGTTTAGGATCTTCACTCTCTGTTCGAAGTTTTTCGCGCATGGCGTCGTCGGTGTCGGTCTTGGATTTCCTGCATTTAGGATCCAGTTTGTCAATTCGAAGCTTTGGTCGTTTTGGATCAACTTTGTCTCTTCGAAGCTTTGCCCGTGTGGGCTCGGCATTTTCCCTGTCTGGCCTTTGCCAGCTTGGTTCTTCCCTGTCGATCTTGGATGGTGTACACCTGGGAAGCTCGCTGTCGGTTCGAAGCTTTAATCGAATTGGCTCGGCAATGTCAGTCTTGGATTTCCTGCACTTAGGTTCCAGCTTGTCGCTAAGATCTGTAGCTCGCTGCGGGTCTTCTATGTCTATCTTCTCCACTGCAAACTTCGGTTCGGCACTCTCAATCTTGGATATGACACAACTTGGAAGCTCATTGTCGCTGCGGGAAATTGCGCGCCTTGGCTCGTCATTCTCACTTTTTGGTCAAGTTCGATTAGGCTCGTCCTTGTCACTCTTCGACTTTGCCAGATTAGGCTCGTCCTTGTCGCTTCGAGCTGTCGCTTCAATGGGTTCCTCCCTCTCAATGTTAAAGGGCGCTCGCTTGGGCTCTTCGTTGTCAGTGATGGATTTCCTTACTTTGGGAAGCTCGATGTCGGTTCGAAGCTTCACGAGAGTTGGAAGTTCAGTGTCCATATTGGATTATTTGCAATTGGGTTCTTCCTTGTCTCTTAGAAGTGTGCTACGAATGGGTTCTTCTTTCTCAGTCTTTGACAGCTCAAGGCTTGGATCTTCGTTGTCAGTTTTGGACTTTGTTTTCATGGGCTCTAGCTTTTCTGTGCGCAGCTTTTTCCGTTTTGGTTCTACAATGTCGTTGCTTGACTTTGCTGGAATCGGTTCTTCGTTGTCTCTTAGAAGCGTAGTGCGTTGTGGAGGCTTAGTCTCTGTTACATCCTGCGTCAGATTGGGAGCAGCAATTTCTGTGCTCGACTGCTCTGAGTTGGGATCATCCTTGTCGCTTCGAAGTTTTGCTGGATTAGGCTCAGTTCTCTCGGTCTTTGGAGCTGCATCCATGGGATCTTCTCTGTCCGTTTTGGATTATGTGAATCTGGGCTCAGCTCTGTCAATTCGATCCTTCAGTCGCTTAGGTTCCGCGGTTTCGCTCCTTGCTGTAAGTCGCATGGGATCTTCCTTGTCCTTACGCTCCTTTTCACGATTAGGATCGACCTTTTCGGTGTTTTGCTCGGCACGTTTTGGTTCTGCCATTTCAGTTTTTGATTTCACTCATGTAGGCTCCAGCATGTCGGTGAGGGAATTCTTTCGCTGTGGCTCGAGATTGTCAGTCTTTAGCAAGGTGACCCTGGGTGCCTCCTTGTCCGTGTTGGATAGCATTCACCTTGGCTCCAGCTTGTCCTTGAGGAGCTTTGCGCGCTTGGGTTCTTCAATGTCAGTTCTGGATTTTTTCCAGTTAGGATCCTGCCTGTCTGTACGAACTATTACTCGTGTGGGATCTGCATTCTCGGTCTTCTCAAAAAGCCAACTGGGTTCTACGATGTCACTCTTAGATCACATTTATATGGGCTCTGCCTTGTCGCTACGTTCTTTCGGTCGACTTGGATCTTCTCTTTCGGTCTTTGACTTCGCACAGGTGGGATCGTCACTGTCGCTGAGATCCTTCCTGCGCCTTGGATCTTCCATGTCTGTTTTCAGCCGGGGGCGCCTTGGCTCAACATTGTCGGTCTTGGACTTCTTGCACCTCGGAAGCTCCATGTCATTAAGACCAGTGGCTCGACTTGGTTCAGCTTTCTCGATTTTTGGCAGGTATGGAATCGGGTCGACTCTTTCGGTCCTTGACAGCTGTTTCTTTGGCTCGGCATTGTCTCTACGCAGCTTTACTCGTTTGGGCTCTACACTGTCCATCTTCCAATGTGTGGAGTTTGGCTCTTCAATCTCAATGTTCGACTTGGCCTGTATAGGCTCTACCATTTCAGTCAGAAGCATGGCACGATTGGGCTCGTGCTTGTCTGTATTTGGCATTAGTCGTGGAGGCTCCTCTCTTTCGATTTTGGATTTCTTGCATCTTGGATCGTCAATTTCTGTCAGGAGCAATCTTCGTTTAGGCTCGTCAGTGTCTCTTTTTGGCATCGGCCGCTTTGGATCCGCTCTTTCGGTTTTTGACATGACAACTCTTGGATCATCCATGTCAGTCAGATCTTGCATTCGTCTGGGCTCTGCAATGTCTCTCTTTGGTCTTTCTCGTTTTGCTTCCACGGTCTCAGTCTTCGAATCGACCATGATGGGTTCGGCATTGTCTTTAAGGTCCTTTGCTCGATATGGTTCCTCCATGTCAATTCTGGGCATGACTCGCATTGGATCCAGCTTTTCACTTTTTGACTGTGCGACTTTGGGATCAACCGTGTCTCTTCGACTGTTGGGGACACTTGGTTCAAACTTGTCGATCTTAGGAACCACTTACTTAGGATCTACGTTGTCGGTCTTGGATTTTGCTTTTGTTGGTTCATCTTTGTCACTCAGAGCAGTAGCACGAGGAGGTTCGGCACTTTCTGTCTTTGGAGCTGGAAGACTTGGAGCATCTCTCTCCGTTTTGGACTTCCTTCACTTGGGTTCGACGATCTCGGTTCGAGCGAGCGGCCGTTTGGGCGCGTCCTTTTCACAGTTCGGTCTTGCAAGGCTAGGTTCCACTCTGTCCGTGTTGGATGTGGGTAGCTTTGGCTCGACGATGTCTTTGCGAAGCTATGCACGTCTCGGGTCCACTTTCTCAGTTTTGGCTGTATCTCGTATGGGCTCCTCGTTGTCTGTCTTGGACAGCGTCAAACTGGGCTCCTCGATGTCTCTCAGGGCATTGGGCAGTCTAGGCAGCACTCTGTCCATCATCAGCGCTACGCGTCTTGGGTCGTCCGTGTCTCTGTTTGACATGGCAGCTCTTGGCTCATCTCTGTCATTGCGCAGCAGAGCACGTCTTGGTTCGGCATTGTCCATCTTTGGCCTTGGAGAAGTTGGTTCATCTCTGTCGATCTTCGACTTCTTACGCCTTGGCTCTTCTTTGTCTTTACGCAGCTTGACAAGCATGGGATCCAGATTCTCAATCTTTGGCAAGACGCATTTGGGAAGCTCTCTTTCGGTCCTTGATTTTTCATCCTTTGGATCCTCCCTGTCTTTCCGCTCGTTTGGTCGTTTGGGTTCTTCTTTCTCTGTCTTTGGCATTTTGAGGCAAGGGTCCTCAATGTCCATCCTTGACTTCTTGTCTCTGGGCTCAAGTATGTCTGTCCGATCTTTTGTGAGCTTAGGTTCCACGATGTCCATCTTCGGACTTTCTCGTTTTGGGTCGCGCTTGTCGGTGTTAGATTTGGCAGCTTTTGGTTCATCTTTGTCGATGCGAAGTATGGGACGCTTGGGTTCCACATTCTCGGTAATTACGAAAGCTACCATTGGCTCGTCCGTGTCTTTCTTTGACTTCTTGACCCTGGGATCCACTCTTTCACTTCGAAGCTGCATCGGCATGGGCTCGTCACTGTCGGTGCTCAGATGCGCACGATTCGGAGCGTCACTCTCGATCTTAGATGATGTGAAACTTGGCTCCTCCGTTTCATTAAGAAGCTTTTCTCGGTTTGGCTCAAGTTTTTCTGTCTTCAGTATGGCACGTCTAGGTTCCTCGCTGTCTGTGTTTGATTGCACCTCTCTGGGATCGTCGTTGTCGCTCCGGGGTTTGAGTAGATTGGGTTCTACGTTTTCGATCTTCGCGCTTCAAGGTCTTGGTTCAAGTCTGTCAGTGTTAGGCATTGCAGAAATTGGATCCGCATTGTCACTTCGCAGCAGTGGCCGCATTGGCTCCTCGCTGTCCCTTTTCGCATGCGCTGAGTTAGGCTCGACTCTTTCGGTGTTGGATTTCATTGACTTAGGCTCGTCTCTTTCAATACGATCCTTTAGTCGTCTTGGATCTTCGCTGTCATTGATGGACATTTCTTATGTGTCTTCGACCTTGTCGCTGCGATCCTTTGCTCGCTTAGGCTCGGCGTTTTCCGTCTTCAGTTTTGTTTCGATGGGTTCGTCTCTTTCTGTTCTGGGGTGCGCAGAGATGGCATCCACCATGTCGTTACGAGGCTTTGCCAATTTCGGCTCCACCTTCTCCATCTTCGGCCATGCCCGACTAGGCTCGAACATGGCAATCAAGAGCTTTGCCAATTTGGGCTCGAGCTTCTCAATCTTCCAATCCGTTCGATTGGGTTCGTCAATCTCGGTTCTGGATGCTGCAATGGTGGGCTCTGCCCTTTCACTAAGAGGCTTTGCTCGCTTTGGATCTGCACTCTCTGTGCTTGATTATTTGAAATTAGGATCTTCACTTTCCGTGCGAGGCTATGCTCGTGTAGGCTCCAATTTGTCGGTTTTTGGAGTAAACCGCTTCGGTTCCAGTGTGTCAGTTTTGGATTTTCTGAACTTGGGCAGCTCTCTGTCTTTACGCAGCTTTGCACGATTAAGCAGGAAAGTCTCAGCTTTTGGTTCTATCAAGTTTGGCTCCTCGATGTCGTGTCTCGATTTCTTGCAACTGGGGTCCTCACTTTCTGTGCGACAATTTGCGCGACTCATGTCCTCATTTTCCATATTTGGCCTCGGGCAGTTGGGGTCCTCTTTGTCTGTGCTTGACTTTGACAGTTTCGCTTCCTCTCTGTCAGTACGATCCTTTAGTCGCTTTGGTTCTGCTTTGTCCGTGTTCGACTGCAGCAAACTTGCTTCTTCCCTGTCCTTACGAGCAATCTCCCGGGTTGGATCTACCTTGTCGCTCTTTGATGCTGCGCGCATTGGCTCGACTTTGTCGGTCCTGGACTTTTTGCACATAGGCTCTTCGCTCTCTGTCAGAAGCTTTTTCCGTCTAGGTTCCACCTTTTCGATGGAGGGCATTTTGAGGCTAGGCTCCACGATGTCCGTTTTGGACGTGGCCAAGTTAGGTTCGTCACTGTCCCTTAGAAGCTTTACCCGACTTGCTTCGACGTTCTCGATGTTTGGGGGTGGACGACTGGGCTCCGCCATCTCGGTTCTGGACTTTTTGCAGTTAGGCTCATCCCTGTCAGTGAGATCATTTGCAACTTTAGGTTCTTCGCTGTCACTCTGCAGCAATGCTCGTCTCGGTTCATCAGTGTCCGTACTAGATTTTTTGCACTTGGGTTCCTCAATGTCTATTCGAAGTTTGGTTACTTTGGGTTCATCTATGTCTTTGCTCGATTTTACTGACCTGGGCTCCACCGTGTCTCTGCGATCTTTTGTACGCTTTGGCTCTTCAGTCTCTGTCATGGGTCGTAGTCAAATGGGAAGCACGGTGTCTGTCTTGGACTTTGCCCAGTTTGGTTCTTCCCTTTCGATACGCAGCTTTATGCGATTAGGATCCTCAGGGTCAATCCTTGATTTTTCGAAGTTAGGCTCGTCGCTCTCTGTGCGAAACTTTGCAAGGATGGGTAGCTCCCTTTCTATCTTTGGCAAATGTCAACTAGGTTCCACCTTGTCGATATTGGACGTTGGTATTTTAGGCTCCTCATTGTCTCTCCGAAGTTTGGGACGGCTGGGGTCTGCTGTGTCCGTATTGGATTTTTCTCTTGTAGGTTCCAGCCTGTCTTTGCGAAGTTATGAGCGATTGGGCGCGTCTTTCTCAGTCCTGAGCTTAGTGAAACTAGGCTCTGCCATGTCGGTCCTCGACACCACATTGATTGGCTCCTCGATGTCGCTTCGCAGCTTCTCACGACTTGGATCAGCTTTGTCGGTGCTGGATTTCTTACACCTTGGTTCTGCCCTCTCACTCAGATCAATGTCTCGCCTGGGTTCTTCGGTGTCTGTATTATCAAGGTCTCGCATGGCGTCATCACTTTCGGTCTTGGACTTTCTCCACCTAGGATCTGCAATTTCTTTGCGAGGCATTGGGCGACTTGGATCCGCTCTTTCAGTCTTGGATTTCACTCACTTTGGCTCTGCACTCTCCTTGAGATCTATGTCAGGAATGGGATCGGCGATGTCAGTCTTCGCAGCAGTTTGTGTGGGATCCTCCCTGTCAGTCCTGGATTTCACTTGTCTAGCGTCATCGCTTTCATTGCGTTCATTTGGAAGGATGGGTTCATCCATTTCGGTATTGGATATGGCGCAGTTTGGATCTTCATTGTCCTTGCGCAAATTTGGACGCTTGGGCTCGTCGGTCTCGGTCTTTGGGGAATCTAGCCTAGGGGCGTCACTCTCTGTTCTGGATTTCCTGCACCTCGGCTCGTCGTTGTCGGTGCGTAGCTTCGCACGTCTGGGTTCGTCAGTGTCCATTTTACGCGTCTTAAGGATCAGTTCTTCCTTGTCCCTCAGGTCCTTGGTACGCTTTGGGTCAACTCTGTCGCTCTTTGACATGCTGCGCATGGGCTCGACGATGTCGGTCCTTGACACCGTGAAATTGGGATCGTCTTTGTCGTTACGACAGATTCTTCGCTTCGGATCCACACTCTCTGTTTTTGGTATCTCCCAAATAGGCTCCTCTTTGTCTGTTCTCGACGTTGCCCTTCTTGGCTCATCGTTGTCATTGCGAGATTATTGCCGCTTGGGTTCGGCAGTTTCCCTTTGCAGCATGGCTCGTCTGGGTTCATCAGTGTCAGTTTTAGATTATTCAATCATAGCATCTGCACTGTCGTTGAGAAATTTCAATCGCATGGGTTCGACATTTTCCATTTGCGGTGCGTCCAGGGTCGGTTCTTCACTGTCATTCCTGGACTTCGCCTCGTTGGGGTCGTCACTGTCTTTACGACATTTCTGCCGTTTTGGTTCCACCATGTCTATTGTCGATCGTGCATCCTTTGGGTCGTCCATCTCAGTTTTAGATTATACCTTCTTTGGCTCGTCGCTTTCTGTGCGAAGCTTTGGTCGAATTGGCTCAGCAGTCTCTGTGCTGGACTTTTTGCATCTTGGCTCTTCATTGTCTTTGCGAAGCTTCACACGTTTAGGATCTTCCGTTTCTCTGTGGGGCAGATTAGTCATCGGTTCCACCTTGTCTGTCCTGGACTTTTTGCACTTGGGA
>Ga0099811_1218562_pt1 | contig 10653 bp, 4 predicted proteins | sample DipCnscriptome_2_FD_81141 | JGI IMG/M metagenome (GOLD analysis project Ga0099811, IMG submission 81141) | Coral microbial communities from Puerto Morelos, Mexico - Diploria C B metatranscriptome (Eukaryote Community Metatranscriptome) | ecosystem: Host-associated > Invertebrates > Cnidaria >... | reverse complement strand
TTAATATTATTTTTACCTGAATTTAATTTTTCACTACAACATATACATTGTAGAAGTGATAAGTTATGGCAGTCCATGTTATAAGTGCAAGGGTGTCCTACAGCTGTACCTATATACTTAAGGAGTAACAGTCACTGTGTTTGACTTACATGTATGCCCAAACATAGCGAACTCAACAACTAGCAAAACTGACTGTTACACTTTGGAGGATTCTTAGCAATCTGTGTATCATCTTGCCAAGATCCTTAAATGAAAGACCTCGTGAAGGATTCCTCCAAGATCTCAAAGATCTTGGCAAACCATGTTTGTATTACATAGAGCTTCAAGGAAAATTATGTGGTTGCCAAACGCATATGTTGTAGTTAAAAATTATATTCAGGTAAAAATAATTTTAACCTAGTTTGATTCTCAATTTTCTTTGTCTTCTAACACTAATTATTCATAATCAATGAATAAGTAGGGTTAAGAGACAAAGAAATTTAATTTTTACCTGAATTTAATTTTTCACTACAACATATATACAATTTGCTAAAGCAAGTCAAAATGAACTCACAAAGTGACCAGATCCCAGAGGGCTTGATAGCTCAGGTGGTAGAGCACTGCACCAGTATCGCAGAGGTCATGGTTCGAATCCCGTTCAGGCCTGAATTTTTTCAGGCTTTAATTGCACAACTGCTTTTAAGTTGTGTGTATAACTGCGATGAACAATCATAAAATTCATATCTTTCTCCACAGTTCAAATATATGATCTTTCATATATTTATTTGTATACTAAGTTATACTCTTGTTAACAGTTTTTACTCTCTATACAATTGGTGAAACATGCAATGATTTTGTGGCTCAGCAAATGGGCTTGTGAGATGGTTTACCAAGGCAGGAAGGTCCTATTTATCAGTTCTAACCAGGCCATGTCACTGCCTTAATGAGGTGACAGTATTTCTTTATCACTCCAACGCTACTACACGTAGATACATGCAAACTTAGGAAAAATCCACGCAAAAGTTAAGGATGGTGTTTTGTTTTAATTTTTTAGTTGTCATAAAAGGTTTGAACAACTTGACCCAGAAGCTGTGAGGGCTAACAAGAATGCAAAACTCTCTTCAAGAAAGATCATGACCTTGCCAGAACTAAGGGTAGGTGTAATAAAGTCTGACAAAGTTTTGTCATGAGTTAAGTTTAGCAGTTAAGGGTGCAGACAATTTCAATTGTTTTTGATGACTGACATTTCAACAACCTGAGTGGAAGTCATCTTCGGAGTCGAGGGAATGGCGTTCGTCAGGCGATGATGTTAGAAGTCTGGTCCATTGAAACTGATTAGTCAGTTTAGCCAGTTTTGATGGGATTGGCTGAAAGACTAGTGTAAAGTTTGTCATCAGTTATAGGTCAGTTTCGATCTGTCTATTGTGGTCGGTTAGAGGTCCATTTATTGTTAGTCAAATTAAATCAGTCTGTTAGAAGTCCGTTTGTCGGTTTTGTTTACGTTGTGGATAAGTCATTTGTAAGGCACCAGTAGTGGTTGACATCTGTTAAGAGACTGGGGAAATGTTTTACCCAGTACACCAAATACTTGTCACTCTTCCTAGATTTATTGATCACTTCTTCATGTCCAAAACAACAAAACATAACAGACTCTCACAAAAAAAAACGTCACCAGAACGTTCCTCATGAGCTTAAGGCCTCTCATTTACATATCATGTGATTCCGGAGAAGACGTTTGTTCTAAGTTAGTGTACCAGCTTTCCAGAGTCAGTCGTTGAAAATAGTTTTTACTGTAGGTTAAGCATTGGGCAGCATCCCATTCAATGTTCACTTGTGGTTAGTCAGTTGATGATGTAAAGTGATGTGATTGTTAGCATCACCATTTCTCGTGGCTCATTTGTGTTCAGTCATTCTCGTGTTAAGGACACCTGGCAGTCGGAGCATTAAAATTTTCAACTGACCAATCATTTTCAATGGACCAGACTTATAACATCATTGCCTGACGAACGCTATTTACCTGACTCTGAAGATGACTTGTGCTCAGGTTGTTGAAACGTCAGTCACCAACAACAGTTCTTTTCAGAACTACCCTCACCCAGACAATCACACTATATGAACTACTGATACTCCTGGGTTTAAACCATTTAAAAGATATACATGTACATGCTGGGCTTCTAAACATCTGTTCTTTAAGAAGCATCTGGAATGCCAAAATAAATTTTTAAAACTTGAAACTTTTTACATTTAACAATGGAAAGATGAACATAACATACTGGTTTGGGTGGCTTTATAAACAGGGAAAAATTATAAAGGAGTTGAGGTCTCAGAGTGTGGCCGTTGACTGTATTAAAGGGGTGGTTGTATCAACAGGGTTTTCTAAAAAAGAAAATTCATTGGGTGTTTTGACAGGACAAAAGCAAGTGGCCATAATAATTAGATGACCATAAGGCAAGGTTTCACTGTATTTAGTGTATTTAGTGTTTTTCACAGATTATAGGGTTGCTGTGGCAACCTGATATGACCTTAAGATGAGCACAACTTAATCATCAATGATTATGCAATTATTTCATAAACTGTTATACCGTAATTATTAATTGTTTTGTAACTGCTGGAAGTGCTACAGTCTGTATCTAGAAGTAGTATTGTTTCTTTCTCAAATCAATGTTGTGTATCACTTTATATGTATGTAGTACAAACCAGTAATACGGTACAAGTCTCAGTTACATGGCAGTACAATACTGTACAAGTGCTATTTGCATGATAGACTATACATGTATGTACTTGTAGCTCATACTCTGGGATATAATAAGCATGATGAACGTTTAAATCTTTGAATTTTTGTTCACTGATGTCTGTTTCTATTCAGGTGAATCCTTTTAAAGACAGGATTTGCAAAGTGTTTTCATCATCAAAGGATGGTGAACTCACATTTGAAGATTTTTTGGATATGATGTCAGTGTTCAGTGAAAATGTGAGTTTACATACTTACTTGGAAGGCTATCAAATTTAATCTGTAGATTAATGTATTGCATTTGTACAGAGCTTTCACTGGAAAAGTGATGTCTAAATAGTTATAGAGAACAGTTTTCTCACAATTCTAGGAGATGACTTATTAAGACTCTAACCTAATTTTTTGCTATACAAACTGTAGGCCCCCAAGAGTGTGAAAGTGGAATATGCTTTTAGAATTTATGGTAGGTTTGTTTAACTTTTAATCTGACAATAGTTATTATATTAATGATATAGTCTAAGTCAGTGGGAGTTTGTTGTGAATTGTATTCCAAATTCTGTTTTATATTTGTTACCTTCCCCTGACTCTGTGCTGACATTGTCTTAGGCTGAGCAATTGTTGTGTGCTTTTGTGCGATCGTTGATATAGAGACACTGTAATCACCTTATCCCCCATCAGCTTTACTTCTTGTTAGATATTAAGGGTTTTATGTCACTTACTGGTAACTTATTTAAGGTGTACAATCATCAGAAAGTGCATGCAGTAGACTGTATTTGTGAGTATGCAGAGAGGAGTAACAGCATCCCATTCCTCCCTGTCAGAATTAAAATACATATTTGTACACTTTCATATTGGTTTGGATCATTGAATGCTCATAATTTCTTTTAGTTGTAGCATAGAAGTGTTCCATGCGTTGGATGCATGTTTCGCATATGGGTGTCTTCTTGAGATTTAGGGATTGTGGTGCAATAACTGGGCTGTCTGTGTGTCTCATTACTCAAACAGCTGAAACAGCAGAGAAAGATTTCAAGAACCATAACTCTGAACTTCACATGTTGTAAATAAATTTTACTATTATTGTAAAATGCTGGAAAAGAGGAATGAAGCCTATGGAATTTAGTGGGATAAAAGCCTTTGCTTTCATTTACAGATTTCAATGAGGATGATTACATCTGTGAGAATGATCTAAAGAGAGTCATCCAGCGACTGTGTGGTGAACAGAGATTGTCTGATGAAAATGTCAGTGCTTTGATTCAAAAGGTAATCAGTTAGTCTTGACAATCTGTCAGACAACATACATTGTAAAGATACATGTATGCTATAAAGGGTATTTAGGAGTACTACTATTGGAATCTGTATTAAGAGCGGACACCAGCTGGACTCCCTAAACTTTCTTTCCACATTTACTGTATTTAAAATAAACCTGCATTTCGTGGACACCTCTGTTATGCAGATGCCGGCACAAATATCAAGCCATTTTGTTGCGCAAAACCTGCAATTAGCAGACAACTCAAGGGATTTGTGCTTCTAAAAGAAAAAAAAAACAATGGAAATGGAAATGAGCACTGCTTGTTGAGAAAGTAATTACAACAGATTTAAAATAATAAATTAGCTGCTTTTTAATTTGGTTTGGCTTTTTGTGGTCTCTGAAAAAATAAATTACTATTGATTATTTCTAGTCTGTGTTTATTTTTTTTGTTTTCTTGATGGTTGCCAGCCATGCTATGGCATGCTATTGGCTTTGATGGTTGGCTTATTGTCCATCAATATCTGTTAGGCTATAGAGATCTGGAACTTGCAGACCAGTTTTCAATTCAGCACTTGAATCAGTATTGCAAGGGTCATAGCCTTAACATTGTTGAACCCTTAGTTCTTTTTTATGGTTGTTTGAAAATTGAAGGTAGCCCTGAACCCTATTTACATTTTTCAGAAAACCCTGGCAAAAGTTGCATCTGACCTGGTAATCAAATTTTGACAATAAAAAATGAGGCTACTGAGTTCATTTTTGAGTTATTATCAGTTAAAACTAAAATTAAGCAGGTCATACTGTTTCTATGGTAACCTATTGTGTTTGAAAATGGTAACAATGTGGTCACTGGAATGATTGAGCAGTGTTTTGATACCAAGATTAGAGCATCAACTGATAAACAATGGTTCATATGATAACCTATCAAAACTAAGTTTGGAATTGTCATGGAAGCTGTTGCCAGCACATACATGTACAGTATGCTTGCTACCAATACACAGTCAGAAGCTTTGTTTTAAAAATTTTAATGAAATTTATTTTCTTATAACTAAAATTACATGTAGCACTTTTCCACTTCCAATTGCAAAGCAATCTGTTCTTAATTTTCAAAGTGAGTGTAAGGAAACTCAGTTCAGGAAATAAAGTGATGGAGTTGTTTTTGTTCATTATGCACTACTCCTCAAAATAGTGCACGTAACGACTCGGTGATTGTTGACTCCCTGCTGGTTGCTGGTCGAGGTGAAATTGTCCACACACTCAGAGTCCCACATCCTAGAGTCACGGCATGTTTAAAGAGACGACAACTGTCCAGCAATCGTAACTCTCTTATTGTAACCACTCGGGTCTCTTCAAAGGAAGATTAGCATTTGTCTCAGTGACAGGTATTGAAGGGATTGGATCAAGTTCCAGTTCAATAGACTTGGGTTTATTGCCTTCAATGCTATTGTGGTATCCATACACAAAGTACACAAACATTCCTGAAATACAAAACAACATGTGATGATGAATTTATTATCCCGAACCTTTTCAACTGTTCAGCTGTCAACTTGGGTATTTAACACTTCTAAAGTTATATACTTTCTAGTTGAGTAATAGAAAATATCTCTAAACGTTAAGTGACTTTTCTCCTTGAAATCCAGCTTTCTGTTTCTTATTGTTTTCCACATTTATGCCGACTGACGCGCATTAAAGGGCGCTACTTTTTCTCGCATGGCTGATTCTTTCTCTGTCTTTGCTTTTCGAGTAGTACTTATTTATATACTTAGGACAACGAGGGTGACATAGTTTAGTCTTGTTTCGATTAGGTTTTAAGGATGTAAAGGAAAGCCTTGTAAATATCTGTTATAAGGAATTAAAAAGGCGAAGAAAAATGCTCGGTTTCAGGGTGCCTTTGTGACTATTGTGTAGTGTTTTTTAGGTTTTCTACTTCACTGGTTCGGTGATTCGTTCTAGAAGGCGGCTTGCATTTGAAGATTGCAGTAAGGAAACTACTTTTTCTTGCAAGCTAATTCTTTTTCGAGTAGTACCTTCTGTAGGTTACATAGTTTGGTCTTGTTTCGTTCCAACAACGAAAAGAAAAGTATTGCAAATGAGTGCAATATTTCATAACAAAGAGCGAAGAAAAATGCACTCTTTTATAGCTTGCCATTGTGTAGTGTTTGTAGTTTTTCCACTTCACCGGTTCAGTGATTCGTTCTAGAAAATGGCTTGTTATGCCTGTACGCTTAGAATATTGCTTCTGTGACCTCCGTTGAGGTTTATGTAGACTACAGGGTGTGGCGGGCAAAACTATTTTCCCTGCAACCCTCAAATTATTGATAACACTTCAAAGAGCGGCATTTCTCTTAAAGCTCTATGCAATTCGGCGATGTGTTTGCGTCCTTTTTCCTCATTTGTGTCAACAGAATGTTTTTCTCTGATAACTTGTTCTAGTTACTCCAAACGGTTTGTTTCATCTTGTGGCCCAATGTTCCAGGAGACTAATAAAACTTGTGTTACCTGAGCTGTCTATAGACGCTATAGCTTCTCAAACTTGTTGTATGATAAATCTTGCAGATGGTAAACCGATAAGACTAGATCAGTCTTGGACAAAAGGTTCTTAAATCCAATATCCTCGCCTTTTGCTTATGCATGCGTAACATTTAAAAGGCTTTTTCAATCTTGGAATACAATGTACTTTTGTTTCATGTATACAATACAGGGAAGCTGCCAAGCGAAGCGCTGCTATAGTTAAGCTGTTATTATAAATCACTGGATTGTAAATTCAATAAAAAATTGTAGTGTTTTTCCGAAAGTAGATTGTATACCAATCAAATTGAGTACGTTTTTGACGATGTGAGAGACTATGAAACTACCTTTCCAGATCAGCAGATTGTTCAAGTGAATGTCATGCTACAGTAATTGGGTTAGTTATAGACTGCTACGACAAGCAAAAAAATGTAGATGCATAATTTTGGTGGACACATGCTTGGCTAAAAAGTAGACAAGCTGTGAAAATGTAGAAAACAGAGATTTGAAAAAATAAGGTGGCTGAGAATCCTTATCCACATCACAAATTTGCATTTTTTGTGTAGTTTAGATCTGCACTGGTGGCTCAGCATATAAAGTTTGAGATATTTTTTAGAAACTTCGCAATCAATCTCGGTCGTCCCTAATCTTGGCCACCCTAGCTCGTGCATTGCATATGTCCAACTTTTGATTGCTTTCTGTCGTATTAAATCATTATTGAGAAGTAAATAATCGTTAGATTAGATAGTTTTAAAGGAAAGTGAGCATCTTACCTATTGTTATCCAAATCGCGAAGCGTACGTAGGTTAGTGGGCGAAGTAGTGTCGAAAGCAATAAGTTGATGAATATACTGAGCGCGGGAAGAAGAGGAACACAAGGAACCATGAATGAAAATGTCACGCGGTTCTTTGGCTGCAGCTGCAGAACGATCAAACAAGTTAATGTGATGAACGCGCTTAGCGCCACAGCGAAGATCGACACGGTTTCTATATTGTCCTTGTTTGTGATCCAGATTTTAAGATAGACACACAGAGCGAGCATTGACAACAGCATAATTGTTACCGTGACATTGGCCACAGTGTTAGAACACTCGCTTGGACTTGCGTGACAGGCTGTCGTGACATTAGCATGTCCAGAGTGCGGAAGTTTCTCGTAGGTTTTGCTCGGTCCTTTCTTTCGTTTCCTAAATAAAGTTCGAAGCCAAGATTGCGTTCGTTCAGTGAGTTGCACGTCGCTAGCGACTAGTTCCAGGTTTGGCTGGTAGCGGGTGAGAATCACTGACAAAGCCACCATGGTGTATGCTGTGAGAGTCATGATGGAAACCATCTCCACCAGCTGTTGCATGTCGAATAGAAACGCCAGAACCGCGCTCAGTACTCCGCTGACAGCCACGGCGCGCAGAGGCACCTTCCTGTCCTCATCCATTTTTGTGAAGCAGCCGAAGAGGAGACCGTCATAGGCGATTGAGTAGATCAGACGAGGCGTAGCAAAGCACGCAACCAGCAGGCTACTTAACATGGAGCACAAGGCGCCGGTAGACACGATGTACTTGGAAATGGTGAAGGCTCGTGCGGAAAATGCTTCGGCAATAGGTGCGAGCTCTTTCAACTGGTAATAAGGAACCATCATCGTGAGTACTACGATGACACCGATGTAAACAAACAGGCTCACTCCTAATGACAGCAGAATTGCCAGTGGTACAGACACGTTTGGGTTGATGGCTTCCTCACTCGCAGTGGCAATACTGTCAAACCCAATGAAGCAGTAGAAGCAGCTAGACGCCGCTGTGAGTATTCCACCCCATCCGTACGGCGCAAACTTCTCCATGGTCGACCAGTTGCTAGCATCGGAGTAGTAAGCTCCGACAAAGATGATAAAAGTTACCACAAGTAGATTAACCATGACAGTGACATCCAGGACGAGTTTGGACTGTTTGACGCCCAGGCAGATAATTAATACCGCTATGACAACTAGCGCGAAGGCTAGGAGATCAGGAAACGATGCGAGCGCCGGCTCATGCCAAACTCCGAACTCTTCCATAAAGTACTTGTAAACTGAACCATTGCTAAGGAAGTTAATATACTCGCTGCAAGCCGCTGCAAGTGAGGCGGCGGAGAGAATGTACTCCGTGATCATGCACCAGCCTGTTAAAAACGCAAAGATCTCGCCCATGGCTACATACGTGTAGATATAACCAGAACCAGCGCGGTTCACCCTCGATGAAAACTCCGCGTAGCAGAGACCGGCCAGGAGCGAGGCAATAGCGGCTATCATAAAGGACAGGACGATGGCTGGACCGGCCACAGAGTGCGCCAGCTGGCCGACAACAACATACAGCCCCGCGTCTATTAAGGAGCCAACTCCAAGAGCTGTTAGATCGAACACGTTCATACATCTCTTGAAGGGACTGTCTGACGGAATAAAGTCAACAGTCTTTCGTCTGGTCAGGCTTGTTATAAATTTGTAGCCGAACATCTCGAGCGAGTGTACCGCTCGGTGAGTGCCAATGGCGCGCAACACCCAAAGTCGCACAATCCACCCTAAGGTGTTTTTTATTCTAGTTTTTCATAATTTCCACGCTTAAATATTCGCGTTTTATGCTCGCTCAGCCATAAACAGTCGGCAATCAACCGTTAAATGGTAATAGACTTGCACAAAAAAACTTTTTTGTTTTATGATGTTTCTGGTAGCGAAAGAAAACGATCGTTTTTAATACTGTACAACTTTTTGTAATGTTACTTAAGGTTCTTCAAAAGTCTTGCTTTGGTAAGTGAAACATTTTTCGGTGTCAGTTATTTTTTTTTGATAATTGGAAGTTTCTGGTGTTTATGGTTTAATGATGCATTAAGGAGTCAGAATCTAACAATAGAACTATATTAGTCAGCTTTTTGCAGGAAGCTGTTATCGATCTCATTTCTAGATATTTTTACTTTCTTCTTTCCTCTCCGTGCTAGACTGAGTGAACATTGTTGGATGTCGTGATTTATTCTTGTGATCAAGGTGTTAATCAATTGGTTGATCCATGAAGCGTAAATCAAGTTGTCTAGCGGTGCATTCACCGAGCTAGAATAATCACAAAATTTATATGTCCTTGCGGGTTTTATTCACTCATTGTTCGTCTGCCATCCAAATTTTACATTTTTCTATTCTTGCACGGCAGTGGCATTCTTTTAACACTTTGCCGAGCAATAACAATATGGGTGGACGATGTTTGTTTACAGTTGTTCTGAAAGGACGCCTTTGCTCACATACCTGAGCACAGAAGAGCTTGTCAAGCTTGTTGTAGAAATCCGAAAGCACTGAAGCGGAAGTTTAGGCGCCAACGCGCGTTAAAATAAAAACAACGAAAACCAAATTTCATTTTCCTTCCGTTGTTTGTCTTTAACCTTTGCTTGTGTACAGTTGCTCCAAAAAGACGCCTTTTGCTCACCTTCTTGAACACAGAAGAGCTTGTTTTAGAGAGTAATATTTTTAATCTTTGTACTTCAAGTGTTCGAAAGCACTGAAGTGGAATTTTAGGCGCCAACGCACGTTGAATTGAAAACAACGAAAACCTGATTTTCTTTTCCTTTCTTCAGATGTTTTAAACAAAAAACTTAAAAAAACGCTCAGTGTTTAGTTGCTTTTCATGAAGTCGATAGTTTTGAATTGTCGATAGAGTCTTAAACTACGAGAGTCAAAATATAGAAATAGCTTAATTGATAAAACTAGGTGCAGTGGCGCCTTCGTAAACCAAGTGTGACCATCTAATTATTTCAGAGCTGTACGTTGAAAAAGGTGAAATACACTGGGGCTTTCGCGGATAAATTTTTGTAACTTCGTGTTTATCTCACTGCCAAGCTTTGCTCAAGGAGTGTTATGAAGAGTGAAACAGGTACAACTGAAGCTGTTGGTTTTTCGACGCTGTGAATCCGAGTGGCGTATCAACATGCGCATAAAGAATTAGACCGACGCTACCTATATTTTGGTTTTGCAATTGAAATTTCAATCTTTGAAAAAAGAGACAGATAACAAGCAAGCTTAGAAAATTGTCTTTTCATGAATGGTATTCTGTTGCCTTTTGCTGCACGCAAGCTTCTGTCGCCGCCACCTTCGTTTGTTCGTTCGCTCGCTCGCCCGCTCGCTCGTTCGTCGTTCGTTTCTTCGTTCGTTCGTTCGTTCGTTTCTTCGTTCGTTTGTTCTTTTTCTC
>Ga0099811_1063067_pt1 | contig 10669 bp, 2 predicted proteins | sample DipCnscriptome_2_FD_81141 | JGI IMG/M metagenome (GOLD analysis project Ga0099811, IMG submission 81141) | Coral microbial communities from Puerto Morelos, Mexico - Diploria C B metatranscriptome (Eukaryote Community Metatranscriptome) | ecosystem: Host-associated > Invertebrates > Cnidaria >... | reverse complement strand
AGACAAGATGGCGGACACGGCGTGTTTAGTTGGTATTGCACATTTTGGCCTAAATAGTCGTAAATTTTAGGAAATGTTTATAAGAATTCGATTGCGATAAGGCGAGGTATTATGATAGTTAGCATACCGCCAGCAGGAGCAATGGAGAAAGAAATCAGAGGCTTATTACGCGAGGTGAAACGGGCCAGATTATTTGAAATACAGCGACTAGTGCGGAGAATCAGACAATTAACTCACAAGAAAGGGACGGATGTTCAGTTGAAGAAGAACCAAAGGAAGATCGAGCGGTTCGAAAAGGAGTTGGAGTTTCTAAAGGACGCTGAGATGGCTTCAATTATTCGCAAAATCACCAATAAGGAGGACAAAGATAGTCGTGAAATTGATGAAGTGATCGAAGACTGGACACATGCAGACATTGACCTTCGTAACAGAGCTTTAGACAGGATCATTAACTCGAAAACACTTCAGAAATTTTTAGAAAAGCTTTCTGCCAGCGAGGAAAATTCTGTGGTAGCTGAACAAAGAAAAGGAAGCATTGATGCAGCAAGAGCAACAAGGGCACTAAGAAAGAATGTAAAACTAAAAACAAGTTCGGCTAAAAGTATTCCAACCGGAAAGTCACGGCAGAAAGAAGAATATGATGACGAAGGCAGCATCGATGCGGAGATAAGAAAAAAGCAGAAACAACAGAAAGCTAAACAACGAAAAGGTACCATGAGTAATAACCTGACATCTGTCATAAACCCCAACATAAAGCCTGCAGAGCTCAAAGAAGATGAAAATTATGTCATTTTGCCGGGCTCAGACTGCAGCGAAAGTGATTTTGAAGATGCAGATGCCGATGATATTTCTACGCAGGAAATCAAGCCAAAAGGTTTAGAGTCTTGCTTTGTCCAAACAATGTCTGGCCTAGAGAAAGAGTCCTTGGTGGCGAAAAGCAAACAGGGCAGAGAAAAGGGGAAAGTGGTCAATAAGAAAGGGAAAAAGAACCGTAAAGGACAGCGTGCAAGACAGAAGACATGGGAAAAGGTTCATGGCAAGAACGCAAAGCATTTGCTTAAGAAGAAAATAGAACTGAGTTCAAAAGAAACTGAAGGAACAAAGGGGCGCAATGTTGGAAAAACTCAGCATTCTCTCAAGAGGAAAAGTGACAATGAATCATTGCATCCATCTTGGGAAGCTACAAAAAGGAGGAGACTACAAGAGACTTTGAAGGTCGAATTCAAAGGACAGAGAATAAGATTTGATGACTGAAGATAGTTTCATATACATGTACAGTCAAACTCAGTTAATCCTACATGTAGCCTGCGTAGCAAGCGTTCCCATATGAAAAGCTTTCACTGCATTTCTCCGCAAAAAACCTTAACGAAGTGGGATGGTTGAGCGCCGGCTACATTGAGTTTTTGCTGTAGCCCCAATATTCGTGTGATTAGACTTTGCTCATTCAACCTGCCTTCAGAATGCTTGCTACCCAGGCCACTTTAATAGGCGACCAACAGGAAGCTATCAAAAAATCTGCGCTTCTGTCAAAATAGCAGGGTGCTGGTGTTGCTATTACATGAAATAGGCTCCTGATGTAATGAGGTTCTCATAATGAAAATGATTGATTGAGAATCTCATTGGGCCAACCGCCGAATGAAAGTGGTTGTAACATTCACGAAGGAAAGTCAAATTTAAAACAAGGTGGTCGCAGGATAGTGATTTACTCTGTCAAAATAGCAGGGTGCTGGTGTTGCTATTGCATGAAATAGGGCTGCGAGGCAAATCGTTACCCAATTGGCAACAGAAGAAGGGTTGCATAATGTTAAGTGGTTGCTTGTTGAAGGTTAAAAGCAATCGGGAGGGTGTGGTGTTGAAGTCTCTGAGAACTGGAGGTCAGAGGTATCTTTCTTTGACATTAACAAAAACAGTAACAATTTACGTTTTATAGAGAGAACACCATTCACTTTTTTAATAATATGTTCGATACTTTTTCTCTTCAGTGAAAACCAACTAATATTGTTACATCCAGGAATAAACTAAACTTCCACACGCAAAGTTACAACATTTAATGACAGTAAGATGTTCCTAACAATGCCATTTCAGTTGCAAAGCTAGCAATTCAACTCTAAGTTTCAAAACTCAGCAGACACTGCCGCGTTAAGACGAGGCAGCCTTGCACAGACTGATAAATAAAACCACAAAGGCTTCTCTGTAGTCTATAAAGCTAAACAATAAAACCCTTTGAATGCTGACATTCAGCCACTAGTCTGAGTCTCGATAGTTTTCATATTTCTGCTTGCATACTGAGAAGCTCATATTTCATCGTAACAACAATATTTTCACCCTGGCACCTCAGAAATAATATTATTAGAGCGGTTACCAGTTTAGCCACTTCTTTCACAGACTCTATTCACAAACAAAAAAATGTGAGCCAAGTCGGTTAAAGTTAAAGCCAGTTTTGAAGAGAATTAACATGTATTTATTACAACACTACATCTACCTTTGTCAATGATCAAAGTGGTACCATGACCAAATTTTTAGCCCTTGATTTTTTAGGTTTACCGCATAGTATTCCATGAAAGAATAAAAACGCTGTTTACAGTTTGCAAATATCTGCACTCATTCCAGAGATATCTGATGTGTAAGATATGCAAGTTAGATGACATATGACATACACTCAACCAAAGTATGTCAATAGAGCTATCTTGGCCAATTTGCATCACAGACCATGGAAACTTGGCAGGTAATAGTTCTAAAGGAAACACACCTATCGTTATAAAAATTCTGTTCCCATGGCAACTCACTCTTTTCCATTCCCTAACCACTTTATTTTTTTGCCACAAACAAACTATGCTTGCTGGATGATGCATACAGGCACTATTTGAGCAATAGACCACAAGTTTCTATGGCCCACAGCCCGACAAACCACGCGGGATGCCGGAAGAACACGAGAAGAATCCGTAAATCACGAGCCGCAGATGAGTGATTTACGAACTCTTCGAGCGTTCCTCCAACATCACAAGCGGTTTATCAGGCCATAAACCATAAAAACTTGTGGTCTATTGCTTTTATATAATAATTCAGAAGACGAGAAATTTCCATGGGTTTACCGGCACAATAAACCATAGATGATTGACCAATCAGAGCGCGCGCATTAATTTAATTATGGTATAATAGTAAATATCAAAATGGAACGCCACAGTGGCCAGGTGGAACCTAGTAAGTTGCCATGGTAACAAAACTGTCGAGCTCGTATTGTGGAGCACATTTTGTACAATCTTACTGCAAAGAATCAAACATTTCTGATACAAATTGGCCGAGATATCTTTCCTCACCATATTGATCAAAATTTGGTTGAGTGTATGACATCCTCAATTGGCTAATTTGCATATTTCAAAGCTTGAGTAAACAGCATTTTTCTTCTTATAGACTACTTCTTGTTTTAAAATGGCTCAGATAGGAAAAATATGATGTGGTTTTTGTCATGGCAAAAACGTTACGAGAACTTCAAGAAATTCAATTACTTTCAGCCAATCAAAGGTCTCTTTGAGGCTACGACTATTTTGCATGATGAAGTACATGTATCAGTATAAGTAGAAAAGATGAAAATATTTTGGCTTTGTTCCATTAATAAATTTCTTTCTTCTATCCCTTATTTAAACTTCTTAAAATCATGCTTTAGTCACTGCCCTGACTCCGCAATACAATAATGCATAACGCTCTAGACACATACACGCTTTGCGGACCTATGTGTTCAGTTAGCTAAATGTGTTGGTATACTATTGGAAAGCATGAAGGGCGAGAGTTCAACACATGGCCGGGCAAATGCACCATAATTTTTTTCTTTTTTTCCCTCCGACGTGTGTTTTCTTTCTTTTTCCCTCAAAAAGTTAATAAGTGCTTCCATTTATAATAATTTATTACTTTGCTCGATATTCATGCATTGCATGCATCATGTTATTAAAAACCCAGGAGCCCGCGTTCATTTCGTAACTAGGACAACAAATTAATGCTTTCTAGGTTTGTTTTTAAAATATTCAAATAAGAAAATGCTCGCACCACATGCTGTAATTATTATTTCACTGTTTCACATTTGCCGAACCAAAGACGACATTTTTCACTTTGTCAAGTCAAGTTGTACAATGGTCGGAAATACAAACAAAAGTTTACTACCCAAAGAAAGGAAGGAAGGATTGACCGACTGAACGACCAAGCGAGTGAATCCGCGCTTGCTCACTTAACTCATATTTCGGTAAATAGTCATAAAAACCATGATGATCACATCGCTATCGGAAACGGTCTTACTCAGAGTAAAAATTATCCCCAGGCCTCTAGGCTTACAAGGACATGATGGAGTACAGAACATTTGAAAAGGCTTCCCTTTTATCTTGTAACAAATGTACCCAAATAAATTACCAGAATATCTTCATGGTCACAAAAGTGGTAAAATAAAGTAAAAAACCCCATAATATATCTGGCATATTCCATTAACGGCTGCTGACAGTAACGCCTCTCTCCAAAATTGCGTTTAAGCAACATAACACTTTTTTCCGAGGGGGATTTGGAGAATTCGAGGTAGTTATGCAAATGCAAGACACATTTGCGGTTTGCATAACTTTGAAAATTGTCAAAAATATGCAAAAATCTAAAACTTCACAATTATGTTTACATACACTTATCTAAACACACCTTTCGACCAATGAGCGCGCGCGTTGTACCTCAGTTAGTTTCTAATACACCGATATCATCATGATATGTACACTATAATTTGAATAGTTACACAAATGGCCTCTATAAATGACTAAATCACATAATGTTCTTTTTTTCTTTTTTTTAAAGAAATACTACCAGTATATAATTGTTTACTACGACCTCTTGAAGAAAATTCAGTTTTTATCTACAGTAGAAGGCCAAAAACTGTGACTGGAGATACCGCTCAGAAATTCAGCCGCATGCACTATTAACAAAAAATAGCCCTGAACACTACTCCAATTTAACTAAATGCTTAAAAACAATTAATTCCAGCTACAGCTACTTACATAAACTTACTACTGAATTTTACATTCTACAATAATTATTTATCACAGTTTGACCCAAAAAGTCAGTGAGGATGGCTGTGGGAATGACATTCCTAGAATGACTTGAAGCAATTCTTGAAGTCATTATGAAGTTTACTATAAGGTGCTTCATTTCGTTACAATAATTGCGTTCATTCTTGTTAGTGTTCCGTGTCAAAAAAAATATCTACAAGTTTTCTGTTGAAGTATACATGTAGTACAAATTGATCCCACATACTCTTTGGCTTGTTCAGTTATAAAGACGCACTCATCAAAAAGCCGTGTTGTCTACGAAAAATTCGACTTTTTCTCATGGTCTGGACACAGTTCTGTTGTTGCCGCATTTCAAGGTCATCTGTGCATTTATAACTGAATAGTTGCATAGCAAAATGGCGTCTATTCGGCTGTTACTCACTCTTCTTCCTTCGAAATTACTGACATGATTAATTGAAAGGGAAGTCCAGGTGGGATTATATATTTCCTTTGTACAAGATCCTGGAGGGTACGGTGAGGTCTGCTGGGGCCCTAAAGGCGGTACACTCCACCAGTACGTCTTCTGTTAGAACTAGAAACACAAGGTTCGTGTACATAACTCGCTGTCTGGCTCATAATTTTTTGCTGCGGAGTTGCAATACACAAGCAGCGACGTCATTCAGGAATCACTACATGAGCACCCATCTTTTGCTCTTCCTGTTTTTTTTTTTATCTCATGGCAGATGCACCTGGATCAATTCAACTGCCAGTTGAGAGTCGTCTGGAGCAATTGCGAGCAGAAGTTTACGAGGACAGACAGCTAAATGGGACACTCGTCTTTCCAGGTCGATTATACCCAGCAGCTCACCAGACTCAACGTTGAACAGTTCAAGACGATAGCCTATTGAGGCATCCGCTGACAAGATAACACATTCCTCGTCACTGACAAATTGACAATCCAAAAAGCAAGAGTTTTTGCATAAAATGTGTAGTATTGTTCCTGAAGATGCATCAAGGACGTGCATTCCTCGGTCACCGTCTGGTGTTTCGGCGCAAATTACGACAAACCGTTCAGAAAGTGAAAACGTTGCAGGTCTTGTGGGAAGAGGGAGATCGATTTTCAAGCAAGTAGTTTTTCCACTCAACTGGAGTGAACCAGAGCTGCAAAATATCCTCTGCTCTTCACTGCCCCATGTGATAATCTGTTCATCATCATATGGAATCGATGAGGATGAGGTTGTGGTGTTCAGGAAGATACATTTATCTATGTTCTGAATACTAAACGCCACCCCCTCTTCTGATATGAGGACTACCTGCTTGATTATTTCGGGTTGAAACAAGCGGCACCACTTCGACCTTTCAGAATTCCACATCTGAAAACCACATTTCCTTAATAAAATCGCAGCTAAAGGACAATAATCCTTTGGTAATAGTAGGACACCTTCTTTCATGCAACCTGCACACCATAAATAAATGTATAAACCGATCTGGTCGACGGGTTCTTCACAGTACCTGTCCCAGTCCAATATCCTATCTCTACGAACATAAACGGTCTCCCAATAAAATGCGATCATTCTCTGGATGCCAACATCTTCCCTTGGCATCACTTCCACTGCAGCCAGAGACGGAGACAGGAAAGGAGGAATTCTTTTATGCGCTCTTTCCCTGACAGTTCTCTGTAGTTCATTGATATCCAGCATGTCTAAGAATGTACGATAGGGATACATTCTCAATACTGTTAGCGTATCTAACACAAAATCAAATGCCAAATCCAAGGACAAAGGAGGATCTCCTAACAAAAAGCCAGCCACACTGGGTGATTCCAATCCCGAGGACGGCAAGCTACTAGAATCATCTAAAGTAATGCTGGGCTGTTCCGCTATATTGACATTCAAACGATAGAATTTTATAAAATCATGAGCAGTCACACGAAAACAGAAGAGAGTTCGACAGTCGCTTGAGAACTTAATCATTCCACAAACTTGATTCTTTTCTAAAGAGTGTTCTGCTACTGTTCTAAATCCATCCCTGACATCAACAAAACAAATTAAACCTGTTGAATGGGAAATTGCCAGCAGCCATCCATCTGGTGACCACGCAAACGATAAAACATCGTCGTTTCTGGTAGTCCGAGTAATCTCTTTACCATTCTTCAGATTCCACATAATAATGCATTTTGCGTCGTCAGGGCAATCAGTCAGCATCGTGGTCTTGTTTCCTGAAATGGAACAAACTGTGAAACGGCAGAGGCTTTGCGGAAACAGTGCTTTCTGATCTCCGTCAAAAGTGTAGGCATGGCTAAGGACTCCTGGTAAGACAATGTCTTCCTCAGGATGAAACACAACTGAGCGGTAAAATGAAAAAACAGGTGAAGATGGCGACCTCCGAAACGTTGAAGAATCACCACGGGAGTTTTTTCCAGGACGTACCCAAACTTGCTTGCCAGTGTGAAGCGACCACAGCTGAATCGTTCCGTCTTGGCATTCACACACCATGTAGTCTAACTCTGGTGAAACATCAAAACAAGCCACTTCAGATGAACATTGAAACCGCGCTATACGGGCTCCCTGCTGCGTCTGCTTGTGAAGAAATTCCAAATATGCTATTTCTGAATATTTGGTCTGCAACAGGTTCGATGCCAAAGAAGATAGTGCTGTTACTCCCTCATTCAGCACAGTTTGGAAAAATACACGAGGATGACTTCTGAATGTGTTGTAGTACTTTCGCAGCAAGAACATTAGGGAATTTAACATACATTTAGTGTCTTCAGAGAGCTCTTTGAATATTTCCTGCTTCTGAATCCATAAAATATCTTCAGCTACTATTGTATTGGATACACAGAGTTTTGCATATACAAGTTCTAAGTCTACCACATACTTCATTACTACCTCACGCGCTTTATCATCTTCTTCCAAATAGAGCATGTGTTGTACACCATGTTGCAGAGCGTACTTTGCAGTGTCACTGAACTTAGCACTATCAGCACTTTTCCGCTTAATATCATCAAGCTCGTGAACGCAGAGTTTGGAAAGGGTCCCATGGCCTTCTGTCGCATCCACTGTGAAGTCGTGTGAAGACGTATCAGTCAACCAGTCTTTAACAGACTTGTGAAAGAAGTGAATACGGTCATCTTGTACCGGTAAAAGCGTTGAAATACAGGCGATTGCCCTCTTTACTTTCCGCTGATCAGCTGAAGAACTTGTACCCGAAAGCATTATTTTAGTGACGAAGTCAAGCAACAACGGTTCTCTCGCAGCTGTGAGAGCACTCAGGAACATCAAAAACTGTTCTTCTTTGATCTTCAGCTCTTTGCAAAGTTCCCTCTCCAGACGTTGAAAATATGTTTGGTAAACAACTGAAATACCCGAGGGTAAAGTGCTGTCCAGCTTTTCAGCAGTAAGAAGTGAGACATTCTCTTTGATGAAATGTACAAGCAAATAAGCATACAAAATCAGTCCTTCAGACTTTTTAACAAGTTCATTTATGATGACTTCTTTCTCATCTTTTGGAATCACACCGTTTAGTTGCTTTTCAAATAACAGCTTCAAGTCCAATACGTTCTCTGCATCGTTTGGCTCCAGCTGAAGAGGTTTGAAACTTTGAAGACTGTCTGCAATGTTTATTTCTGGTCGGGTTGTCACTAGAAATCGAATCCAACGTGGAAGCTTTATGAAGTGCTTGGAAATAACATCCAGCAGCTCATTACGCCCTTGATATTCACTTTCGTCGAGTCCATCTACTACCAAGAGGATGTTCCTGCCTGGGTCTTTTAACTTGCTTAGAAGTTCGTCAAAGAGCAAATCAAAAAGGTCCTTGACTTCCATATTGTTCAGTTCTACACCCAGATTTCTGGAGAGCGTTCTCACAAGGGCGTCCTTGTATTCTGGCAAGGAATGAGACAGTTGAAAAGCTAAAGACTGAAGCATAACCTTGGGATTTCTGTAGCGTGCTTTGTCATGCTGACAGAAGTGACTCCCTGACAGTCTGCCAGCTTCTTGCATTCTTTTACAAATGACAGCAGCGATCACAGATTTACCCATTCCTGCATTTCCACTGATCACCATTACTCGGTTTGGAGAACTTCTGTCATTTAACCATTTCTCGACACTTTCAAAGAAAAACACACGTGTTCCCTCTTGGTATTTTTCTACATGCTCTTCAATAACTTTCTGGGAATTAACCTCCGCTAGTTTTCTGAGAATTTCATCGTCTTTGTCTTTGTTACTTCTTTCTTTCATTTTTTCAACCTTCTCGTTGACTTGCTGCAATGTTTTAAGTTTCTTCTGCTGTGTTCTCACCACTTCTTGCTGTGCTGTCCAAATTTCTTCAACCACTTGCTGGGTATCTTGGTTGATCTGCCGTACATCTTCAACTGCGTGGTGTACATCCTGAAGAGTTCGGTGATCTGCTTCTTGTTTTTGATGGACTTCTTGCTGCGTTCTCCACATTTCCTTAACCACTTGATGCGTATCTTGGTTGTTCTGTCGTATGTCTTCAACCTGTTTGTGTGTATCTTGAAGAATTTTGTGGTCTTCCTCTTGCCTCTGCCGCGCTTCATGTTGGGTCTTCCGTACTTCAGCCAGCTGTGTCTTTATCTCTTCGTCACTTTTAACCCAATCGATCACAGCGTTGATATAATCTCCCCCACAAGGTGCTGCCTTTAATCTGGCTACTTCGGCTGGATTCAAACCAAGAGCAACTAGAACAGCACTGATTTCCTTCCATTTGATGTTAAACATAGCTGTTTTAACGCCAGTCGATGTCACGTGGCCATACAGTTCATTACGATACAGCTTAATGCGAGCAAGGTTAGCCTCACAAGAGGTGTCACTTAAAGGTGGTGGTTTGTGCCACCCTGAGAGGGGAGGGGAAAGTCCACAGATGTTGGTCAGAAGAAGAAACAGAAGAGTGATATCAAAGGTATTAGAATCTGGTGGGGATCCACCAGGTGGAAACAGTAAATCCCACTGAGGTTTATGTAAAACCTTTTTCTTGAACAGATTGTTTAAAATCAAATAGTTAGCGTTGAGGTTAGCTGCTAGGTTTGCAGGAGGATGAAAACCATCAAACACGTTCCTCAGAACTGTCGTTCCACCATCAATGAGAAGTGTGCTCAGCTTGGCTCCATTTGTCTTCTCTACTGAGCTGGCCAAGGGTGAAGGTGCAGCTGCTGCCATCTTAATCCACAGTGCGTTTCAGACAGGTTTATATGAATCTCCATACAGTACCATCCTCCTCAAGAAATCTCATTGTCAGTACCTTTAGTATCCTTTTCTGCATCTGAGAAACTAGAGGCACATGTCATATTCACATCCTGACTTTGCCTGAAAATAAGAATTCACCGATGAAACATCGCATCGTGAATAAAAATCCCACGATCTGGGACCTTCATACGCCATCTTGATTGTAGTTGCGGAACGCTGGTATCGAGGTATTTTGTTAATACTGCGCCTGCGTATGCTCTTGTGCTTATGTTCTGGTGTTGTCACTTGCTTATGCTTGTGCTTATGCGCTAGTGAAAACCAGCCTGTTCTCAAACGGTAGAACTGTCAAGGATTCGAAGGTTCCATACACACAAAACGTAGATTGTCACCATTTAATGTCGCTATAACTAACCACGATGTCTCACAAAACTCTTACAATCCAACATGTCTTCC
>Ga0099811_1150242_pt1 | contig 11331 bp, 6 predicted proteins | sample DipCnscriptome_2_FD_81141 | JGI IMG/M metagenome (GOLD analysis project Ga0099811, IMG submission 81141) | Coral microbial communities from Puerto Morelos, Mexico - Diploria C B metatranscriptome (Eukaryote Community Metatranscriptome) | ecosystem: Host-associated > Invertebrates > Cnidaria >... | reverse complement strand
CTTTTTAGGAATCAAAACCTTTACGATTTACCTGCAAGAGTGAAAAGAAATTAGTGTGTTTTTTTTTTTGTAAAATCTAGATCAAGTTTTAAACAATGGAGGTCTTAGTTATAGACCAAAAAAATAATTTGATGGAACCAAATACATACAAAATGTGATTACTGGTTATTTTTGACATTGAGCCAAAATATTGACATTTCCAACTCAGCAGTGGTATTCTATTTTTTGTTTGCTATTTCTAGCACTTTCATAGTTTTTCCTTCATGTTTACGGTCCCAACATTTGAGCCAAATTACATTTCCATCTCGGCCGTTTGGTTTCTATTTTTCCTTTCCTTCTCGATAAGTAAATTTAATCTAGCAGGTCTGTAGCTAGTATGAAGCAAATCGAGCCACTGTTTTTTTTGTTTTTTGTTTTTTTCGTTTTTGTTGTTTATCAGTCGTCGTCAACACCCTACACTAGAAATATAATTTAAGCTGCCATAGACGTTGCCTCAGTCAGTTTTTTTATGAGTGATCTTGCGTCAATCACATATGTTTTTTCCCCGGCTACCTCCCTGCCTAGCACATTGATAACGTTACGCCATTTTTTGCGCCAACTTTTTATCAAACTACATTTTACATTACTGATTTTCGTGGTTTTATATTTGGACAGACTTTCAAGTGAATAATATTTGCCCATAGACTAGAGGTATAGTTAGTTATTGTTGACCATTATTTGGCCCTGATTAACGCATGTCTGCGTCCACAACGCCGGTGATAACTTGGCGATGAAAACCAACCATTCCTAGTGGATTAAAGTCAGTCATCGTGGTTAAAGTTGCTTCGAATTCTATAACAAAGGAAATAAACTTCCTTTGGGTGAAGTCTTGGAGGGTTAATCATTTAGGGCGGCATGTTCAATTGTATGAAATTTCTGCAGACGATGGCGCTCCGTGGTTGCAGACAAGACATACACAAAACAAGCGAAATGTAAAAATAAAACGCGAACTTTGAGTTTTGAGCTTTGAGATAAGCCAAAACTGAGTACATTTCAAACTCAGTAGTGTTTCCCTATTTTTTTTTTCAATACTTGATCTAGCATATTGATAGTTTTCTGCCATGTCAAGTTGTCCCGATCTTAAGATTTCAACATACATTTTCAATGCAGTTTCATTTTTCGTGTTTTAAATTTTAAATTCGGACTGCTGATATTTATCGTTTGCCCGTGGTTGAACGCTATGCCGTCAATAGTGGAGAATATTCCTAATATAACAAGTCTGTCATCAGTAGAATAGCTCTATATTCAATAAGGAAGGAAGTAGCATTCCACTGGATGGAAGGGCTTTCATTTTAGTTAGGGAGCCACGCATGCAACTGCAAGAAAACGTTTTTATTTTAGTTTTGCAATCCGCGATGAAGTTTTATAGTAAACTCGAAGCATTAACAGAATCTGTTAACTGTGGAGCGTTTACACAACTTACACAACGTAAGATGATCTTACGTTGTAAAATTGAAACGACTTTTCTTAATTAAATATATAAACTTGTTGGCACGATACGTCTGCTGTTAAGCGTGAGCAAAAGACTATGATATCTTCCCCTGGCGTGAGAAATGATTATCTTCGTGTAAAGTTTCAAGTCGTGCTTTTAATATCGCTTATATATAGCACCGTTTGAAGACTTACGGTATAGCTTCTCTGTCAATGATGGCGGGCACATACTATGTCCTCAAAGCACATTATGTGAACTATTTTGTTTTCCACGGTCTTACTACAAAGTTCTGCGGCAAGCTTCAGATGCAAAATGCCTATTAACATTCCAACCTTTGTTAACTTTTTTTTTATCCAAGCAATTGTTTAGTCGTTTTCTGAATAGTTGCTTTTTTTTCCCTTTCGTGCCAGCATTAACAAAATCAACATAGTTGAAGACGCTCTCAGATTGCTCATTTAGAAATTACGCACCATTTATCTTCACAAGCTCGTTATAAAAGCTCTTGACCGAAACTGTAGCCATTGCGAAGTAAGAATGTCCTCGACTAAATACGTGCGCGGTCATTGAACTTGAGTAATTGCCAGAAGGGACAAGGGTTTAACACTTTCTTACCTGCGTGCGTCAGAACTGTCAATGCTTAGGCAGGAAGTACGTTCTTCACAGAGCCAAACATTTAAGACCGATGTTTACATTTCCTGTTACAATCGAAGTTGTGGACAGTCTTGGGTGAAATGTTGATACTACTGGATTTTAAATGTCACAGTATACTGAATGTATAGACAAAAACAACAAACAGACTGATTTAGAGCCCAGATAAAACCTGTTCTTAATTAAAAACTGTAGCGAATGACGCTTTTTCAAAGCTAACGATAACTGCGCGCGATTTAAAGATTGAAGAACTCGTGTTCAATTGCAGTCGGCAGCCTTTAATTTTCTAATAGCTGTCATACTCGAGACAAACTTCAATTGTGTACCTTGGGCAGTTGGAAAGGGACTACAGAACTAAATCCTGCCCGGAGAACCTGGAGGCCTCGCATGTACAGTATGGCATGCGAGCGCATTTTAAAAAAGCCTTATGAACAGGGCGCTGTGAAATTAAACTTAAAAGATAACATAACAGGTCAAATGCTGGGGTAATGTTACACTGAAAAACTGAAAAAAACTACACTGCAACGGTTTAGAATCAACAGGAAGGTAGAAACACAATGCGACTTACAGTAACGTAGTTAACTTGATAGTGGCATTCCTTCGTCTGAAACTTATTTGTCAAAAGAGTTCTGAGATTCTTGGACAAAGAATTTTGTGAGCGGACCGATTCAAGTATTTGCGAGAGTTGAGTGTACTATATGAAAATACGAGCCGTTTTGTTGTTTTCTCAGTAACGTATTTGATGATAGAAGTGCATGAAACGCCCTTCAATAAACTGGTTTGCTCGTTTCTTGATTCAGCCAATCAAACAGTTGTGTGACGTACAGTCAAGTCTCCTTGCTATTCGAAATTGAGTTAAAATGACATGCGGAATTCCATTTACGAGAGACAATCAGTAAGCGCTATTAATCCCAAGCCATTTTACCAACGCAGTCTCCTTGATCGTTTTCAATGAAGAGCTATTTTTCTCCGCCAAGCCCCGTGTAACGGAGAAAGGAAGTAACAAAGCACAGGAAACAATAGAAATCCACCAAATAAGTGTTCCATATCCACGAAAAATAGACAAACCGGCTGCAACGAAGACAAACAAAAGAACTAAGCAAACAACTCTGTGAATAACAAAGGCTTGGTTTTGATTTGGGACAATCAAGTTTTGACAATCGCTGTGGCATCCATTTGTTAACGAATCACTTTATAGATGTTGAGTTACCTTGCGTACAGATCGATTAGCCGTCAACGCTCAAAAATGGTGTTGTTTTCTCGAGTTAGTCTACACCATACTTTGTGGGACCGATTGCTGTTAGAATCTTCTTCATAATCGGTTCATTTATATCCAGGCTGGTCGTCTCAAAATACAATAGACCTATCGATTTCTCTTGAATTTATGTGATTAATAAAAATGGAAATTTTAACCGTCAGTCTTATCACAATACAATTTTAGCAACTGAAAACTCACTTATACTACAAACATGATGTTAAATCTTGGAAACTGGGACAAATGTATTGCCATACAGAATGATTTGTGCCAATAAGCTGGGCGGTGAACTAATTTTCCGTGAAAGGTGGCACTAATAACAATGTGATCAACCGAAGCGTATGTTTGATTTGAATTGAAAAGACCAACGTGACGCCTCAATGTAATTTATATACATTGCCCAGTGGAACAAAACTGTTCTGATTTGACCTTGGCGTGTATTACGACGGGAAAGAGGAATTTAGTGGAAGAAAAACAGCTGCAGTGTTAGTACAAACAAATAGCTGCACGATTTTCAAACGACGTCAATAAATTATCTGACCGCAGAATAAACTGTAATAGCAGTATCCGTTTCGTCTTTGGACCGCCAGGTCAATAACAGTATCATGCTTGTAAATTTTACAACAAAATATCTTGTAATGTAACATAGTCAATCATACATTTCACTGGTACATCATGTATATGCCCTGGATCATCGCCGAAAGCAACTGGTTTCCACTTTGATTACAAAAAAAATTCAACCAATTATTCGAGTAATTAAGAGATGCTCACCTAGTCGCTTTGCTCTTGTGGTCGGATTCTGTAGTTTTGTAACCATGTGCTTGAGTTTATCCCCGTATAACTGATGACACTTTCTTGGAATGGAGACTTAAACGAAATCGCCTATGTATTGTTGTACCTCTTCGTTTCATATAGAATACGCTATTAGAGAATTGTATTTACAATCTAAATTGATCATGTTATCTCTTTACATATAGCAAATGAATTGTACTTTTTACATTGTTTACAAGGTTGAAGCTGATTGGGTCTTTGCCATCATACCCATAATCCCCTTTGGCATTGGCGACCGGGTGTTTTCCCATGAAATAGTAATGATTTCTGCCAAAAAAGAGTTTCTTTCCTTTTTACATTTTAGCATTTGGTATATAACTGGGAATACATTACATTGGAAGATGAAAATCTATCATCAAAGTAATTTTACACTGTTCATGTGTGTTTTTGCGTGTGGATTTTTTGTTTTTGTTGTGCGGTTATCTCGTTTTATTTTTAGAGAAAAGAATGGTTGTCACATTATTTTACGCACATTGCTGAGCATCGTCAAACCGATGCTTGAATTATTGGACCAAAGCCCGTGGCCAACAAGTTTCTAGAACAATTATTGACAATTAAATAATCATGGAGAATCCATCAGGAAGTGGGAATCACTTCAAGAACACTTACCCTCCTTAACGACATTCCTACATTTCCAATTTTACTGAAATCCTTTTCTTTCAAGTTTATTATGTTTTGGCTTGATTTAATTTTAAAGGCGTTTATTACAAAAATTCCGCGAATCGAGGAAAAATCTGGTAGCGTAGTATTGTAACTTTGACTCAAAGCTAGCTGGAGTCAGGTGCCTTCAGGCTGGCCTTGACATCCAGCTACCAGGGTACCTGGTTATCTACAAGGATAAGCCGGAGACGGAGAAAGGAAGATTTGATTAAAGTACTTCCTGTTTTAATTTGGATTATTCCCATTATCGTCAGTACATTGGCCTTACAAGGTCACCGTTGTTGTTGCTCGATACAAAACTAATTAAACCGCGTGTATAAGCTGAAGTGTGCAGCGCGTGTTTCTTGTTTTTGTTTCCAATTTGGCGTCGCCACGATTTCTTGGTGTTGTTTGTAGAATTAAGACGAATTCTTAGTATTGGGAACGTCGTTAAATCAGCCGAATAAAGACGCTTTCGGATTGCGGGACGTTCAGGAATTTCAGTAATGCAAAAAAGGAGTGCAGTGGCATTCAAAATTGATGGACTGGAGAAGGACATCATGTCGATACTAATTCACTTGGACTTTCTCGAAACGTTGCGGTCTTGTTCCAAAATATCACAAATTTTACATGATTGCAGAGCACTAGAAAGCGGACAGCGTTATTTAAATTTACTGTTCAAGAGCTTTTTTAAAAAATGGCCACACACAAGATCAGTTTGCGTTGACTTAGTTGGAAGTTAGATGTACATGTACCATGTACAGTATAATAAAGAGTACCGCATGAAAGAACTGCTCAATAGCTTTCGTTTCATGGTCACACCCAAGGGGTTTCATTCACAGACTTTTGCCAATTATAACCACCTTTTGCAGAACAATAAACGGTGAAAGTCAGTACAGCTCATCATTTTCACCCACTGGATAGTTAAATCCACAGACTTGCATGGAGAAAGAACATTTTACTTTGGAGGTGCTTCCTCTCTCTTTGCGCTCCCTTTTGAGTCTAAACCGCATTTTAAGGCATATCTTTGCAAGAAAGAAGCTTAAGCCATTCAACAAGGATTTTTAATTCTCTAATTGATTTTAGGTCACATGGTGCGAATTACACGCGCTCGCCTTTGGATTATTGTCAGTTCTGAATTGAATAAAGTAGTCAAGTGACCCAAAGGTTACCTCAACAGGCATAGTTCAAAGTAACTCACTCAGTCAAACGCATGTTAAGCAACAAAAACAAAACTTAACTAGATTTGCACTAATAGCGTTCGAGTAACGCGGTGAAAATTGAACGAAAATACGCTCGTCTTTAAATTATTGTGAGCTCTACAGAAATTGATTAAGTAGCGGTGACCCAAAGATTACCCCAGTAGTGACTGAAAATAACTCGTTCCTTTAGCTGAAAGTTTAGCTACATAAAAACAAAACTTAAATGGATTTCTCATCAGCTTTAAGAGCCAAGTTTTAGACAAATTAACTTAAAGGATTTAAAAAGAGGTTTCTGTCAAATCCCAGAGACGAAATGTTTGCCCTCTGATCTGTACGACTTCCTAATTAATTACCTGTTATCGTTCAGAATAATTTAATTAGGAATCCAATTCCATTTGAACGCAGTGTGGATGAAAATCCTATGGTTTTCCCGCCATTTCCGCAGCACGTTCATTTTGTTTTTTCACTCTCGAAGCCGGATGAATTACCGAATAGTCTTTCTGTAGCCATGGAAAAGCTCAATGAGCATCTCTTAGAATGAGATCTCCCCAAGGAATTAGCCAAACTATCTTTCGAGAGAAAGAGAGTTGCAGACTATTTTGGAGTTCTACCAAGGCAGTAAGTTACTTAAAGGCGCTAGAGAGAATTAGATAAAGCACCACTGTACAAACAGAGAATGAAGATCCTTAACATAAATCCTGGGCTTAACAAGAATGGGGTTTCCTCTTACCATATTTAAAATTTCTTCGGAAAGAATTGAAAGGCAATGCAAAAACGAGGAAAGGCATATGTTTTTGGCTTTCGTTCTTCACAGATGAAGCATAGCTATTCAGATGAGGCGCAAAACGAAGACAATTTAAGCGCTGTTGTCAACAGAATCTCAAAATGTTCAATTGTTTCATCGACTTGGAATATACCTTGCATCGTAAAACGATAAATCATGTCACGGCAAACCTCGGATACCTTGAACAAAGGATAATTAGTTCGTCAGCACCTTGGGTTTGGTGCAGAAATCTTGACGGAAAATTTTTTGCAACAAGGCAGTGAAACAATGCACCTTGTATGTCAGAAACATTTACAGAATATCAGTTACCTCGAGTACAACAGCGTTTGGACTTTCGAAATCACAGCTGGTAGTAGCGTGACGTAAACTTTACCCTTGTAGTATTAGTCAGCAGGAGTTTTAAACCGGGGGTACCTCCAGAAGAATTGGGTAGGTCTGTGTGGCCCGCTTCTTAAAACCCTTAACCGCTGTTAAGATCCAAATATGCAATTTTTGTTACCCGTCATTCTATACGGCCCATATACAAGAGAGTGCCCCCCCGGACGCTTTGAGCACAATGATTACCTACCTATCTGTTCCTCTTCCTTGGAAGAATGTCAAGAAATTGCCAACTTTGCTCTACTAGTTAATTTTGCGATTCATAGAAGTGTGCTTCAATATGTGATGTTTGCCGCTAATTGAAAGAAATAGACTACTAAGCAGAAAAGCGCGAAATTGAATTAAGCTAGTGTAATTTAGGACAATACATTGCTGTTGTGGTAAAACTCGAGACACGATCCTACGAGTTGTAGACAACGAATTCCGGTAACTGCGGAAAAAAAAGTGATTTGGACATTTCACCAAAGGGTAATTATTTAGAAATCTCTTGACTCCAGGGACACATGTCGAGGCTCTTTCTTTAACACTGTTGTAAGGGTGCACATTGACAATGTCACCTGCTTCACGCTCAAAAAAAAGTCATTCATAAACTTGGTCTTACGAAAACACTTTCAGTGATGGAAGATTGTCAGTTTTGGTGTTTCTGAGGGATTTTAATTTACACTGATTCCACCGAAGACCAAGCTACAGATCGCTATCTGAAGGTCACGAGAAGTTTAACCTGCCTTGCCGTCAAGAATCTAGATCTAATAACTTTAGGTTTCTAGACGGGCAATGCTCTGATACAAGACGTGGCATTGTGCACGAGATTTAGGGCTTTGACTGAGAACCGCTTTGCTCGGATAGCTTTGACTTAGACGAGACCCTTGTAAAGAAACGGGTCTGTCCATGCTGTGAAAATATTTTACTGGCCTAAGTCAGTAGACAGTTTTTAAAGCAAGTCAAAAGTGAGCAGCAACTTAAATGAAGTGTAGAAAGACATGGAGTTTGAGTTATAGGTTAGGTCCATAGCCAGGTTTCCAATTAGCACCTCCGCGCAAAGTCATGTCAAATGATTATCTCTGAGTACACTCTGCTTAATTATCAAACAAAAACATGAACTTACTCAGGAACTGGCAGACGAGACTGCAGGACTCGATGTAAAATAGCCCCGGCTATACTCTGCTATGACGCCGTTTGATTTCCCTCTTCTGGCACTGATTCACTGTGTCAAAGTCCCATCTCCTCTTTTAGAGAGAACCCATTAGTTATATATTAAAAGCTTTTCAATTTATCAAAACGTGAACGCATCAAACTCGAGCAAGCCTAAGCCCCAACTGCATACAGCCGTATCTGTTTTCTTTCCGTAATCCGTTAAGTGACTGACGCGAACTTACGGTGGCCCAAAGCATTCCTGTCAGGGGTTTGTTCTGTTTTCTATTCAAGCTTTGCTTACTTCATAAAGGAAACCCTGCGTAAGAAGATTATATCTCGATTCTTAACTAAATCTCTGCGATACGGCGACGCCATTAGCCAAGTCGTCGAAATCCCACCTTTTAAATAGGATTATTCCAAAAGACTTGACTCATCCTGTTCTATTATTTTGTTTTGTTCTATAGTTTCTTACTGCCGCCTTCCAAGTCTAATTAACAGAATGCGCAGTTCTTGCTATGATTTGAAGTGGGCCTGGGTGGAGCGATTAAACGTGAATGATACGAGCGATAAAAAGACACCAAGGCCGGTTCAAATGGTCGCCTAGACAATACTGATCCTTAATCGGAGCCTGGTATGAAAAGCGCAAGCATTTGCTTAGCACGTCTCGACCTAGTTCCTTGTGATGATCTCATCTCTCGGCCGCTAAAGCGTCGCCTGATTATTACCGGATTGAAAATACCAAATAGCATGCACGGATAAACCACAGTCGGTTTCATCTAAAAGAAAGGCTGTAGAACACGGAGAATGAATCTGTGATAGTGCATGTAGGAAACAGACGTACCACGTCACTACTTTAATGTTTTGATAACTTGCAGCTGCGCATGTCAATGACCACCATTTCGAACCTTCATGATATGTCACAAGCTACCGAGACACGATAAAAAGATTAACTTTGGAGATTACAAAAATGTGCTGTTTTATTCCTTTATCGCAAAAATTTCTATTTTCGTCGAAAAAAGCGATGTGCGAGGAATGATCTACCCGTGTGGCCAAGGTCAAGTTAGAACGGCATGCAATTTATGGATTCCAAAATACGCGGCAATTTTGACTTTTACCACCAAACATGGCCATCCTGAAATTATTTTCCAAGTCACGATTTAGTTGACTTTTGTATAGGATAAATGAACTACGTGTTAATAGGCAAATATAAGCAAGAGAGTGCAGGAAAGGAACGTTCAGTCAGAACTGAGCGACTTGTGTTTATTATATTTGTGTACTTTGAGTTTATCCAAAGGTCTTGGCGTAAGAGAAGCAGATGCTGACCGACTACTGGTATCTACTATATCGTAAGCGATCGTAAGTGGACTGTGACATCGCAGTTTCCACTCCGTATCTAAACTGAGCTGTTTCAGTCTGTTGAAGGTCAGGTTCAGTTGTGTCGTTGGTTCCGTTGTGTCGTAAATTCACCGAGTCTTTTGCTCGATGAAAGGTTGTGAATAGAATAACTGGCTCTAGAAAATTCTCTACAAGAGAGGCACTTAATTATTGGGTCAGTGAGAGAGCAGCTTTTAAATAGTTTAACCCCTTTCACTTCAGAATAAAACCCATCCATGAGCCTCAATTAAATCAACCTTTGTATATGTATGTTACCAATCATGATGAGCCGGGCTAACGACTTACTAGTCTAACTAGTGAGATTCTTGTGGTTCTGTTTATTCAGTATGTTGTGTGAGATGGGTCAGATGTTATCATAAGTTATCAGTACTGCCAGTAATGTGTGACAACTTTATCAAAATGAAAAGCGCTTAAGCGGTTTGTTGAGTTTTGGTCTCGCGATGTTGTGAGAAATTAAAACAAGAAAAGATGTTTCAACTTTGAAGCAGATTTAGCAGTGAAAGGTTAATCGGCCAATTATCTGACTAGATCAAACCCTTTAAGAATTGGATTGTGAAAACTTTTGCTATCAGCTAGACGGATCTAAAGCAAGGCTTATCTCGTTCGAGTTCAACTATTTGCATTCTTCTGCTAAATGACAGAAACAACGCAGAAAGCCAAGCTGTTCGGCTATCTCAGGATAAACGGCATTGCCGGCATGGCGAAATAAAAGAAGTGGCGCGAAAAAAAAACAAGGATGTGGTGGCAAACGCGGTGATGGACTCTCTCGAGCTCTAGTCTCAATTCGTTTTCAGTCTTGCTCGTTCGCGCCTGGTTTCTAACTGAGCCTTTTCATGTATCTGTCCTGTTATTGACAACGAATTTCGACATTGGATCTGACGATATTATGACGTCATTCATGATCAATAACAGGGCAGACGCATGAAAAACTGCAGTCAACTTGTTAAACTTGTCATGCGGCCAAAATATTGGACGCAGTTCTTCGAGAGATAGTGGTTTGTTACACATACATATATTATAAACGCCTTACGACAAAACGATTCTCAGTACTAACTAAATCTGACAGGAATCAAAATGTATGGTGAAAAAGTAATTTCCAGTCGCTTCAAGTAGGCTATTATTAAAGCCGGAAAGAATTAACTAGTTCTTTTTTTGTCTACCAGCGTCGCAATTAACTTCGCCATTTGGCCACTATCGACTGCGTAAAGTGAACTTTAAGCTGAAATGACTGGGTGCGCTGTTAGAAGGAAATTGAGATGAACGACCAGACGTATAACGCGATTTACTTATTTACGCACGGAGCGATTGCCAAATAGTAGAATTTAACTTGAACTTGGCGAACAGCCGAGCTGCGAAACACCTCGCAGGAGACACTTAAGCAGCCCTCGGGCTGGTTTTATAAAGCTGTCGCAGACATCAATTCAATGTTTTTCTTGCTCAGTTATAACTCATTGCATCCGTCCACATAAACAAAGAACAAACCGCGGCGGCGAATAACATGTGGACCGCATACATGAATAAACACTGCGATGCGCAACCTGTGGTTTTGGGCGCGAAAAATGCGAAAACAACAGCAAAACACACGAGAAAAAGT
>Ga0099811_1024456_pt1 | contig 11575 bp, 3 predicted proteins | sample DipCnscriptome_2_FD_81141 | JGI IMG/M metagenome (GOLD analysis project Ga0099811, IMG submission 81141) | Coral microbial communities from Puerto Morelos, Mexico - Diploria C B metatranscriptome (Eukaryote Community Metatranscriptome) | ecosystem: Host-associated > Invertebrates > Cnidaria >... | reverse complement strand
TACTTTTCTTGTATTTGTTACCGTTCTTTCACTTTGTTTCTAGTTTCAGCTTGAGCTTCGTCCTTGGTCACAGTTCGTTTTCTTTAATTTTCTCGTTGTATGAATTCTCTGGGCATTTTCTTGAGCACTCTTTGAGGTTTCGCTACTCAGCCCTCCATGACATCTCTCGACCACGTCTGAAATTTACGAACTAGTCTCTATGTTTTTACTCCGGTCTCGTAGCGACCGTTGTGAAAGGCTGATCTCGGACAATCAAGATATCACTGAGATATGCAGTCCTCCCAAATACCTTGAGTTGAAAAAAATCAATACATACTTGAGCAAATCAATCAACAACACCATTTATTTACATAATTGGAAAATACTACTGACAAAAACAGACGAAATAGAAATCAGCAAGTTACAGTAAAATTGATTTCAGGCATATAAGGGGATAAAGGGTGAAAGAGTTAATCACCCATAAAGTAAAAGCAATACATCAAAGACAAAATACCGTGTTTGAACACATTTCCAAACACCGACGCGCAGCGAAGTATATTAACAAACACTGTCTTGAGTGTTTGACATATCTCCTCAATAAAAGCTTAAACTAAATAGAAAACGGAGAATTAAAGTCTAAAATTCTATGCTAGATAAGATATCCAAATAACGTCACATTCATGATTTTGTTTGTTTCAGCTTAACGAACTATTAATTAGTTTGAAAAGGCCCCGTCCGCACTCGTCGGAGATATTAGAAAACAGAGGTTTGACACTGAAAACGCATCAAATGTTTTTCGTCCACACTACACTTTAGAAACTTGACAATCATCGCGGTTTTTTCGGATATGTGTTTAAGGAAAATTACAACTTATCGTGAGTACATCGTTTTCGAAAGCCCCGATTTCAAAGTGTTTCCCGTCCACATGAAAGGCCGGCGTTTTCAAATTCCTCTGGTTTGAAGAACGTTTTCAAAAACCTCCGTTTTCGTGACGGATTAGTGTGACAGATTAGCGTGACGGATTAGTGAGGACGGTAGACCTAACAGGAGAAATAAAGCAGCGTTTTCAGTTTTCTGCGGCGCACAGTGGACGCTGCCTTTATCCCTCTCGAATTATTTTTAGCTGTGCTATCCAGTTCTACGTACCGTAGATACAAATTCCATAATTATTATTAACAACTATTCTGACAATTATCTGATCTTAGAAGCACGAGATTTCTATCGCGTGATACTTGATGAGGACACAACTCGAGTCAACTATAACGAATAATCTTATTGTCCTAGTATAAGCCTACTAACGTGAAAAACGCAAAAGCGCGGCTGCCATTTTGTTACCGACCGCACACTGCTAGACCACTCAGTATCTATTAAAGAATAAACAGTGAGTAGCGTAGTAAGTTTAATTTACTTTCAGCTGAGGATGTCTAACTTGAAATCAATAAATCGTTTATTTCCTAAAATCTTTAGCTTAATTTACTTAAAGTCATTATTATTGTTACTTATTACTATGTTATTCATCTTTCTTATTCCTTTCTTTACTTTAATGTGGATAAGACATCACCTTTTTGTCAATTTATTTATTTTCTTCTTCACCTCCCGCCTCGAATAGCTAGGCTAATTGCGGGAGGTGGAAAATATTTTAAGCAATGTGATTTCCTGAATAAAGGATTGTTGTTGTTGTTCTTATTGTAGTCAATTTAACAAACTGACGTCCGTTTTTCATGCGTCTGTCCTGATCCACGGCTATTTTGAAGATGTTATGACGAAATTCATTGTCAATAACAGGACAGAGGCATGAAAAATTGACTAACTTATTGCCAAATTCACCAACTTATTGTCACAAAATGCGCTCTCGCTCATTTTGTCAACATTGCACATCCCATAAATCATTAATTTATGTATCTGTCCGCTTATTGACATAAAAATTAGCCAATGAGGGCGCAACAGTTTCTACAGTTACAGTGGAACCTCGATATAACAAAGGGCCAAGGGAATACCTATAACAAGGTTTCGTTGTATCGAGGTACTTTTCCAGATACTTTACTATTACCGAGGCGAGGAGAATCGTTCGCTATACCAAGAAATAATATATAGAGGTTCGTTAAATCGAGTTTCCACTGTATTGTAAAAAAAAACGACATTCGTGATAGACCGCAAGTAGATATATACTGATAAATCAAAGTGGTTTCTATTTCGGATTTGCAAAGTAATACCTACGTCCTCGAAAAACGGTGATGCTTAGAGAGAAGCACACGCCATAAAGGAATCAGTTTTTGTACAAATATATCCACCACATGCACCGTGCAAGGCCATAACAACAGGCTAGCACCCTTACTGAGTGCATTAGTCAGTAATTCAATCAATTGCTCAGAGTTGATTGTTTCTTACAGGCCTCCATCCCTGTATAAACTTGAGTAATTTTTGTTGTTGAAATTTGTTACTTACTCCAAGATATGGTAGCGTGTCAGCATTTAGCATTACGAAAAGCTCTCCATCAATCTGCTCGCTTTCAAATGTTTCCACGTGCTCATCCATGTTAAGCATTCTGAGGCATTCGCTCACTTTTGACACAGAAAGTTTTCCGAGATCATCCGGGAAACTCTGAAGTAATTCGGGACCAGCTGCTGTCCGAGATGAGATGGAAGGAGATGGCGGAGCTGGAGGTGATTTAGGAACGACCTTCTTTAGCGTTTCAAAGATTTTTTTCTTGATTGTGGTTTTCTTACTTCTTTCACTGACTTCCGGTTGTTCTTTTGGTGATACAAGCTTGTCGTAACTGGATTTATTCCATTCCGGTTCATCAATTTCAGGGTAGATGTAGTCTTCGTCCGAGCTAAAGTTTGAGTAAGCTTCGTCATCATCGTCATCATCGACATTGTCGTCGTTGCCACCATCAAAGTCATGAGGTGATGCCTGACAAAACTCAAGCGGCTTTTCTATCGCTGCTTTATACTGCATGTTTTCATACTGTGATACTGGGTTGAGGCTCATAGGCAATGGTTTAGGCTTTGGTGATTTCGGCTTTGGTTTTGGCTTTGGTGGTGGCTTTGGTGGTTTTGGAGGTCGCTCGGCATCCAAACAAACGTCAAACGGTGCAATAGGTTTGGAGTTCAGAGTTGTTCTTCTTGGTGGTATTGGAGGCTTATCGATATCCTCGTAATCTTCACCAGAGTCCGAGTTGTCACTTGGATTCGATTCCAGACGTCTACGACGGGGAAGCAGTGGTCTTACTTCCGCGTAATCATAGATAACATCAACAGTCGGTTCTTCCAACATTATAGAATCAGGGTTGGAGAGGTCAACCTTTGTAAGCTCAGTGCCGTCGTGGATGTCTTTACAAAATCTGGCGTAATTTTTATCGCCTACTACAGCTCCAAGTGCTGGAAACACGTGTACATCCAGATGTGCGGGAATCATCAAAACCGTGACCAAATTGTCATAACGACTGGTAGCAATAATTGTCCTCTCCTCTCGAAATTCTTTTAAGAGAACAGAGCCGAGCGACGGCAAATCAACGTTGATGTCATTTGCTTTTTGGATCGTGGTGTCACAAGAAGTGAACTTCACTCGGACGGGAAGCTTCTTCACAAATTCCTGCAAATGATACTGTTCCGCTCTGGCTAAAGGCTCGAATGCAGCCTTGAAATCTAAAGGAAGCCTCACAAAGTCCTTTGTCTCGTCATGAAATTCACACTCCAGAAACTTTACCCGTTTTTCTTCGCCTGTAGCCCTGAGTTTCAAGATGTCTCCTGCTCTTATACGCAGATGAGGAGGACCATTATGGACGACACGAATGAAGTTGAAATCGGTGGAAGTCCAGGCGTCGACAACATCTTCCACGCTGTAATATCTGTCTTCGCAGATTTTGGGAAGTATTTCAATTTTACATGGACAATTGATTGGTACGAAATACCGCTTGTGACCGGCAGCTTCTACGAGCAGCTTATCAGTTTGTTTGGTGAAGTGTAAGGTAAGAATGTCGTCTTTTGACAGTGTCTCAGCATCTTCGGTACCATACAGGCCGTCTTCGACTTTAACCAGTTGTGGAAGAGGGTACTTCTCGATGAACGTTTTCAAGGTACAAGATCGGTCGCTCCACACAATATCATCAAACATACTTCCTTCCTAGTATTTACATCATAACGGACCAAAAAGCTGAACGTACCGTGGTCCGTGAACTGCACATCTTCGGCTGAAACTTCACGTCGATGCCACTTGCTATGGAGAACCCGTTAGAGCGGAAAGACTAGGTGAATAGTTTCATTTTTCTCCGGATAACACAGCAAAGTGTGGTTGACGAGCTATCGTACGGTCGGGTAATTGATATGATGACATGCGTATTAAACTTGTATATCATTAGCGTTTCTCGACGTCATTGCAATAATTAGCTCTAAACAAATTTAGTTCCTCAGTCAATTTTGCTTTGGTAGCGGTATGTACTGAGAATTAATTCACACGTCGTCCAAGATTTCAGTTTTTCTTCAGTTTTATTTTTAATTTGTGTGAGATCAACCGATACAAAATGAAATAAATTCAAGCATTGTTATGCGGTTCTGTAGCGTTGTTATTATCTTCCGTTACCGCTGACACGGAGAATGTGTTTCTGGGAGGAGGGAGGGGAACCGGCAACGGAAGTGCCATTGCCGAAAACGAGTTCCGAGGTATTGATGTGCTTTGAAAGAAGGATTTGATTACAGAAATGTAGAAAACTTTTAGGTTGAAACAATCTACATAAGAAAAATAAGTGCGATTTATCCGTCAAAAGCTTCCGGACAATAGATAAGTTAGAGGATACAAGTTTGGATACCCCCCTGACAGTGTCAGTGTCAGTGCCGCTGCCAGTGTCACGCGATGACGCTGAAGGAAATTTGGTGCACGAATAACAAACAGACAGAGGAGGCGATTCAGTCCTTGTAATGAGTTTTTCCGCCGTTTAATTCAGACATGAGCCTGCTCGATTGTTCTTTGCTTTGCGAGTTCTTGACAGAGTGTCAACTCCCCGAAACAATCGAAATTGTCGAAGGATATGATTCAAATGAGTCCGCGGAAATGTCTTGGTCTTCAGGCGAAACTGTTTATCTGCACGCCATAAAAGATGTGCCTCAGGTTTTAGCTGTGGACAGGAAAGGAAATCGTGTTTGTATCCCTCTAAACTACCCGGAGAAAATATTCGAGGGTGTCCCGAACAGATGCAGCGATAGGTACGAAAATGTTGGGGAACTTATCGTTGACTTTCCGAAATATGTTCGCTCGCTTCAGGATATACCTCAAAGTGGTGTCAAAGTCGGCGACATACTTTGTCTTCTTGAGATATCGTCCAAAGTGGCAGGTTGCGCGGAACTCAAGTGCAAGGTAGTAGGAAAAGCGAGTCCGACAACTCTCTCTGGTGACCAGGTTGGACCTTTTGAAACTCTTGAAGACATTAAGCCGACTACTTTGCGAGAAATAACTGAAAAACATCTCCTGCCGACACGAGTGCGAGTTCACGCCGGCGCTACACGATTCTGCAACCAGACAAACATAAACAAGGTGATGCTGGAGGGCTTGTTGACTGTCCAAGAAATAGCGCAAGAGAAAGTGTTAATTGTCTATACCTTGTATGAAAAGGATTTACGAGTTGTGAAAGTTCCGATTGACTTGGAAATAAGAGTCAAAAGGAAAACTTCTAAACTTGATCCAAAGCTGTTCACGGAAATTTGTCGACGAATAGACGAGAAGGTGAACATTGAGTCAACGATCACAACCAGCAGCAGGGACGCATCTTGGTATTTTGACATCTCGGATACTGAGCAAGACATCTACGTTGCACAACCTGATGACTTCTATGAAGAAATAGTTCCTCGCCTGCCACCAAGATCGCCAACAACAGGGCCAAATTCAAACCAGTATAAGAAATCAAACAAACCACCGGATATTGAAACACGTTATGTTCCACCTTCTGAGCTGAAGGCGCGAACGAAACCGGAAAGTCTTGTAGCTGTGAAGGAAAACGGGAGACCGGGACCACCTCCAGTTGCCAAAAAGCCCAGTATAAACAAACTGAATTCTTCTTCCACCGATTGCCCAACAAAGACTACTTCGCCAAAGGTCGTCGATTCCCACGCTGAACGAAAAGTGGCAGAAGCACAATCTCACTGCAACCGATCTGAAAAGCCAACACATAACACCGGACATAGCGTTGGCACTCTACCTGTTTCACCAGTTTCACGACAAGCTGCAACCCATCCGGCGCCGGCTTTTCCAAAGGGAAGCACAAACCCGGTTTCCCCTACACTTTGCAAACCAAAGCCAAATGTCATCAGACAAAAACCACCAAACGAGGAGTCGCCAAACTCTCACCATCCCATTCCACCGATGCAAGATTCAAGCGTCTCAGAGAAATGCCGCGAAAGTGAAGAGAATCCAACTAAGTTGACCTTGACAAACATTGAGTCACACACTATAGCAAAAGGGCCAGACGTAAACAAGAGCTGTAGCGCAGATACTCTAGATTCCTCACCTAGAAAGGTGAAACCTGTAGATGCCGTCGCTGCAAGGGAAAGCGTCAAAGCGCCATCTCCTCCCCTTGGCAAACCGACGCCAGATGTGACCAGACGGAAATCAGTGGAGAAGGAACAATCACTGAACCCACTTCACACCGGTCCACCATTGGAAAATCCAAGCAGTCGGATTAAAAAATCTGACAGTAAAGAGATCGAAACTAAGGTGACTTTGCATAACGTCGCATCCCACAAGAGAACAGACGACACTGAAATGACTCCAAGCCAAGCGGCAAAAGAACATTTGGAAGGCATTTCGGTGTCCCATGTCTGTGCAAAGTTAACTGAGCTTGGCTTAGGTGAGTATGTGGGCAGATTTGAAGAGGAGTCGATTGACGGGGATTTGCTCCTAGAGTTGGATGCCGAAATGATGCTGCATCTTGGAATTTCAAATCCATTGCACAGAAAGAAACTCGAGTTGTTTATCCGCACGGGCTGGACCCCAAAGAAAGACTAAGTATAATTGTCCTACTAATAAAGCTTTGTGTAAGTGCCGTCAGGCTGCACTGCACTCGTAAGTGTCATTTAAATGAATGAATTAACATGTTGAGTTCTTATTTCTATGAAAGACACCGAAGCAAACTCAACGCCAGGTTAGCTATATTTTTTGTAAAACAAAATGCCGAAAGAGAGCGTCCATGCATTAAGCCAAAGTACAATTATGGGCACTAGTTCAATATTTCTCGGTTTTTTTTATCCAAGAGAGCACCCCAAACTATCATGCGCATATATAATCACCGAAAGCCGTATGTAGGTGACTGTTTGGTTCGTTTCAGTTCAGTTGCCTTGGTCATGTAAAGGTGAGGAAGGGGTTCTAGGAAAAGTCGAACGAGTTAGATATATCGCAAATTTGATTAAACGAGACGTATGCTTGCTTCTATTGCTTAACAACGAAATTGAGTTGTTTATTATTCCAAGTATGGTTCATTGCTCAAATAAAAGATTCTACTGAACCAATAAGTCTGATGAAGAGACCCCCTGAAGCAAGATTCAAACTGCGGTTAATATAAAAGATTGTAAATTAATGCTGATTGGACAATTCACAAAAACGTTCATTATTCACAGTGACGACCATTGTTTTGCGTTAGACTTCCTTTACGAAAAAAATCCGTGAATCTAATTACTTTGAAATAGCAAGTTCCTAAGTTAAAGCTTTACAAATAATCTCAAAAAAAACCTGGCATGTGACTGATAACTAAGACCTATGTATAGTTGATCCATTGTATAACTACAGTTTTCAGGCTTGTTTAAGTACTCTCACTTAGATACTCCTCGTGGCCTGTAAAATATAACTTTTCACGTTGTTATTGATAGGTAGTTGTGTTTTGGTAACTATGTAGATTTGTTGGTATGCAGTAGTCCGGGAGGAGCTGTCACTCGACGGCATCTCCGATTTCAATCACTTCAATTTTCATGTTTCTCTGGTACATTTGTTATATTAAACTATGCTAGGGCCGACTCAGGTGAATAAACGAAATGACCTAATCCTATGCGAGTGGTCTTTCTTACTTGTACTGAATTAGAAATTACATTGTTTTCATTTTACTACAGAGTAAGTAGACATTAAGATCATTTCTTTACTTCGTAATCTATCTGCAATTCATATATGATTCATCACTGTTTAGAGCTGTCACATTTCCAAGGAATTTAGCTGGACATAGTTCAAACATGGAGTCACGCAACATTTGGACTTTAAAGGAGCCACGTCACGGAACACTTATGTTAAAAAAATTTTCCAAGTTTTTCAAGTTTGTCGTTTGTAATCTGTCTAATTCTTTCTTAGTCGTGGCCATCCTTATTTATTTTGTTTTTTTTTATTACAACTTTGGTGTCTTCTACCTTAGGGGATTATCGTTTTGGGATTTCCTTCAATGGTCCTCGATTTAAAAGAAATCAGAAAATGACTTTCAAAGTTGTCACATTGATCCTTAAAGCAATACTAGTAAGATGATTTCTCCAGTGCATACAGCAAAATATAGCGAATATTTTTTGCATGTTTGATCGTTTAGCTTGGGTCTAAGAAATACTATATACAACAATTATTTGCAACCGAGTGTCAGTTAATTTGTGTTAGGCCTCCATCCGTTTATAAACTTAACCAATTTTCTCTGATGCAATGGATTCCTTACTCCAAGGTGTGAGAGAGACTCCGCATCTAGTTCCATTAAAAGTTTTCCATCAATCAGGTTTCTCTGAAACAACTCTGCATACTGTCCCATGTAAAGATTTCTGAGACATTCCACTACTCCTGCCACAGGAAGGTCTTTAAGATCTTGAGAAAGGACTGAAAATTTTGATGGAGAATTGGAAAGGATCGATGGTCTGGGCGCAGATTCACTGTAAACATTCTCAGCTGGGTGGCCCTGGGAATGTTCCAGACAAGAGCTTATCAAAGATTGAGTCGAAAAGATTGACTGTTTAGGCATAGGTCCTTGCTGGGTAGATGATGTCTTACTCGAGCATGCAGCATCTAAAGACGATACGCCTGACGATGCTTCAGATAGAGGTGTAATCAGTTGAGATCTTTGTGGGGTAAACTTGGGAATCACTGTTGGTAGAGAGTTTCTCTCAGAACTTTTACTTTGGCCGAGTTTGTCTTTTTGTCGTTTGCGTACTCTCTCGCTGTCGTTGTCCATGTGGTAGCGTTCAAGTGAGCGAGCAAGATTTGAATTCCTTTCCGTGGAAGAAATTTCATCATAATGATGATAGTCGTCGTCCTTATCAGCGCCCGTAGCGTTTGAATGCAGCAGGGATTGAACTCGAGGTGGAGGAGGTGGTGCCTGGTCATCAATAGAATTGGACAGGTTTTCATTCGATGTCATTAACAATTCACCCCGTATGCTCTTATGCGGTGACTGGTTTAGCCTGGCGCTAGACTGTGAAGCCTTTTTACGAGGTTTTGGAGCTGTTTGAGGTTTCGACCGCTGCAGCGATTCAGCTCGAGGTGGGTGAGATGGTGGCTGCTCATTAGAAGTATCACACGGGTTTTCATTCGATATCGTCAAAACATGTTCACCGCCTCGTATCAGCAAGCCACTCAAAGACGTCGCCTCTTTAGAAGTTGTTGGCTTTGGCTTCAAGAGTCTGTGAGTGTCCTCAATGGTTTGTGATGGGAGCAAGTCTGCCACCTCGTTGTTTTCAAGTGCCTCTTCAGCAGGATCTTCAAAACATCCGCACAATCTGGAAGCATTTTCAAAGTGGTTGACCTTTGAGAGCAGCTCAGTAGAATCGTGGATTGCTTTACAGGATCTAGCGTATTCTTTATCGCCCAGAAGAGCTCCACGCGCGGGAAACACGTTCACATTCAAATCTGTTGGAATCATTAAAACAGGATTCATGTCGTCATCCCTACTTGTAGCAATAATTTTCGACTCTCGTCGAATGTTCTTAAGGAGAACAGAGCCACGCGACTGTCTGTTGTCTGCATCTTTGGTCTTGCAATTTGACTCAGTGAATTTCACTCGAACAGGAAACTGAAACGAGCGTATCACTTCTTGAAAAGGGTATGATTCGTTTTTGGCTAAGGGCTCGAAAACAGCTTTGACATTCAAAGGAAGCTTCACCAGGTACTCAGTCCCGCCATAAAATAGACATTCAAGAAACTTAATGTGGTTTTGTTCGACGAATCTTTTGAGTTCAAAGATGTCTCCTGCTTTAATATGTAACGAAGGTGGGTGCCAGGGAACTTCAACAACACGAATGAACTTGAAATCATCGCACGTCCACGCGTCGACAACATCTTCCACGCTGCGGTACCTGTCCTGGCAGATTCTAGGAAGTATTTCCACTTTACAGTGACAATTGCGTGGTACAAAATACTGCCTACAATCAGCATCTTCCACGAGCAGCTTGGGAACAGAGTGAACGTGCAGCATAAGAATCTCTCCGGTCGAAAGCGTCTCTTCATCGTCTTCACTACAGAACCCTTCTGCGATCTTCACTAATTGTGGAAGAGTGTAGCTGTGAACAAAGGTCTTCAAGGAACAAGATTCAGTGCTCCAGATGATATTTTCAGACATTGTTTTTAGCCCGCTTTCATGAATGGAAAGCACCAGGCTACCTCATTGAAGCTGCAAGGGCTACGTTAACTAGTGTTCTGAAAACAATATTGCGACGTTCACAAATTCAAACTGATGAACCCATCCATATTTTATCCTTATTCATGCCGGTCTGTCATTTACGCGGAACGTAATATATGCGCATTTCTTACCTTGTGAAGAATTGTTATCATGCACTGATGATCAAAAGATAAATCAAACTATTAACATATTTTCTCGTATCCGGATAGCCTTACATGTGAAATCTTGAATTTCCTAGCCTTTTTGAATGACTTTTTGGGATAAGAGTTGAGAATTGAATAAAAAATGTAAATATAGAAGAGGCAAAACCTTATCTGGTTTTTAGGATGCAACCGATAATAATAGGATCAAAGTTATTGTTCTGAATAAATGCAGCGTAGGCTTTGTCGGCGGCCAAGTAAACAAACTGAAGTAAAACACTATTTATCCTCGTGAAGTTGAACAAAGTAAGTTAACCGCCATCGAGCTGAGGTTTCGTATGTCAGTCCGAGTGGAAAAATCAGTATAGGAAGATAGAGATTGTGTATTCATACATTTGGTGTTAAATGCGTCAAAAATCACTCTTCGAAATGTCGAAACATCTATTTAAAACTGAAAAGCGTTGTCGTTTTTTAAAACTTATGCTATTCCATTCTCAGTTTATTCGACCCCTCACTTGGACAAATCAGATGCTGAATTAGAGTGCGGCAATTTCATGTTCGTTTTTCTATCATGGACAGCTAGAAGTTGTTCTTACAGTAAGGCTTCTAAACAATAATGCAAATGTTTTGAAAAATAAATCGTTTCAACTGTAACCTCTACGACCTTTCTTAGCTTGATCAATCTTCCTTCATTGTCTTTGTGACAGACTTTGTCTCCCACTCGTGATTTGATCAACAGCACTTTGGAAACTGCAAAACATAAATATTGTTCAGCACTGAAACGCTGCTGAAACGGTCACGTGGTTTTCAGTTAATGATTGCTGTTAAGACGTAGAAT
>Ga0099811_1100164_pt1 | contig 11690 bp, 4 predicted proteins | sample DipCnscriptome_2_FD_81141 | JGI IMG/M metagenome (GOLD analysis project Ga0099811, IMG submission 81141) | Coral microbial communities from Puerto Morelos, Mexico - Diploria C B metatranscriptome (Eukaryote Community Metatranscriptome) | ecosystem: Host-associated > Invertebrates > Cnidaria >... | reverse complement strand
CCCAAAGATAACACACTGGCAATGTCAAGCCTAAGACACTTTATCCTGAACATGAGTGGAAGGAATGGCCCAGAAAAGATTGCATTTATTAGGATAAGATTGCCAGGTTTTTGAAGGAGCTTCCACGATATTTGCAAAGGATTTCATTGGTCTGTAATGGACATTCCTGGATAATCCGTTACACCGTTATGAAGGGAATAATAAAGTGAATTTACTGTTGAATCTATATGGAATAACGGTTCTTTCTTGGAATCATCCGTGTAAAGGCTCTCAGGTACATCCTCCGGGTAAAGAAGCCTCATGTCCACAGAAAATAATTATATTTTTATGTTCTTTATGGGTGTTTTTATTAACTAATGGTCATGAAATCTCAGCTCCAGACTATTCCTCCGGTCCCATGTCATTCATATTACCTTGCCTGTATGATCATATTAGTTTGTAGGTGTAATCCTGACTTACATTTTGGAACTCATCTTGGTCGGTTCATCCTAATATCCTAAGGAAGGTCCCACGTGAGGAGAGTTGATCCTGTCATGGACCATAAACTCAAGTTAATACACTGGTAAATACAATAAATAAAAAGAAAATAATATTTATATTTTAAGGTAGGTGTAAGGCAAGGTAATACAAAGGTAACAAAAGATTTAATTAATTCTATGATTATGAAGGGAGCATGAAAGTATAAGAAATTACAGGTATAATCCATCAAAAATAATTCAGGTTTTCTATTTCCTGGCTAGTCCAACCTCTGTTTCTCCCAAGACAATTCTGTGTCACTGTTTTCACCCATTAAATTCATGTTTTCAAGCATAATCTGTATCATATTTTAATCCTATGGTAGCTGGCGTAGTCAATAATTTACTATTTTCTTTCTTCTTATTCTCTGGACTCGTCTTCATCCGGCCTTACCGTCTTCATCCTAGTCCTCATGCGCCAGCCGTGTGTCCAAAAACCTAATAAAATTAATAAAAATATAAGTTTTTAATGGTTTTATAGGGGTTTTTGGGGTTCTTGGAGGCTATTAGTAGGACACACCACCATACAAAACATAAATTTAAATTGATTTTTTAGTGAATTATATGGTGGTGTGTCCCCAAGAACCACAGGATTCACTCTAGATTCACTTCATAAACCGTTTGGTGGTCCAACTCAGAGGGTCTTCACCCTGTAATTACTAGTGAACAAAGAAATTCCTGATCATAAAGGTAAGAAGAATCCACCGTGAGTTTCATCCCCATAATTCCTTCCGCCAATAACCTCTCACCTTACACTTCAACCGCTATTTGTATGCCCTTAACACACTAAAATAAATTGTATTTTTCAGGGACTTTTCTAATCTGTTATGCTATTTTATAAGGTTTTTTACAAGTGAACCACATGTAAATACCCAAGAAACCTTAATAATATTATGGATTTAATGAAATAATTAATGATAATAAAAATAATGGGTGTAAACTTTAGAATATTGGAAATTCATATATTTTATAATTGTGGACTTTTTTATTGGCATTTAATTGAAATCTTATGGTTATTTATCTTTCTAGTCTTTTATTATTCAGGATTTAATGTCTATCAAAAACACTTTCAATGGATTTTCTAGAATGGGTTATCTGGCTTGTCTTTCTTAAGCTATATCTGGTGGATCACATGACATTATAAACAGAAAAATACCTGAAAATTGAAGTCATATAAGCTGTCATTATCAACAAATCTATATAAAATTGTATTTATCTTTATGAAGGGAAGATTGACTGGTTTTTGAGGGTTTTATGATGGTAATTTCTAGTTTCATTAGGCGTAATAACCAGTCAATCTATGAAAACTCCAGTAAAAACACATAATTTATGATTTTAGGACTGTCATGGGCCAAAAGACTTAATATATTATCAAAATTAATTTGTATTTTTATTAGTTTTTACATCTATTATGCTATCCTTAAAGTCTTTTGGGAGTAATAATATTATGGTTTCTTCTAGGACGGTAAGGTCATTGCTAGGACAAGCCTCCACTCAGTCTCTCTAACTCCAGCATATGAGGAGCCTTCATTCCGTTGCCTTAATGTCACATCTAATTACAAATCTATTAATAATTTCTGTCTTTTGCAAGGGAATGTAGGCTAGGTATTATAACGGGAGGTTCTTGGCTTCTTCACTCACAAGTTATTATTAAAATACAAGGAATTAATTCACTCCAACAACCTATAATAATATAAAGAAAGATTAGAAAGATAAATCCATAGAAAACACAATAGAAAAAGATAGTAAAAATAAGAAATTAATGATATTAAAATGGCTTTTTTAGGAGATTTTACAGTGGGACAATAATGTGAGGAAACAGATGATGAATTAGTGATGGCGGATTATCGTGTAACCACCTTAACCCAGCTATCATAAATAACATAAAAATACAAATATAATTGTATCTTAAGCTGGCCTGGCCTTACAATCTCTTATTTTTATTGATTTTATTATATCTTTAAGGGTGCCGTAAGAATCCTCGTGCCCGAGTTCTTCCCAGACTAACCGCTGCATCTGATTCTTGATCTGTAAGCTGGTTCACTCTCCCTAGGCACAAAGGGCCAACACAGTGTCTCTAAGATCAGATATCAAAGAAATATAAATGTTATAGTTGGCCCGTACACTGTGTTCCGACCTTATGTTCCTAGCTCCAGACTCTTGCACGGAAGGTTTTCTGATTCATTTTTACCTTACCTGGCTAGTTAACTCAAGAGATTGAAGGCATGCTAGTTACACCGGTTATATCACCTATGATTGACCGAGAGAATGCTGGACGACCTCACCCCCGATCTCACTTTATGATGGCCGTGCCGGTGTCATGTCTTTATTATATGGACTGGGTTGGAACACTTGGTAAAGATACAGCATTTCTAGGACACGCCAGGTACCACGGGATCATCTTAGGAAAAGAAGTCCTGCTAAAATGATTAACTTTTTCATGATTATTTGCGCTAGAGGGACCTTGGCAGCGTACATGGAGTGGAAAAGAGTGGTAACCGGCGAGAATTCAATTGACTTTTGTGGTCTCTTCTCGCCAATATAATATCATTTTTTATTAATATTTTCATGTTATGTCCGCCGGTCGCGAGTTCTCTGATCTTATATTAACATTACTATTCCTTCCGGCGGTCCTACAGGAGCTTGTATTAATGCCCAAGATTTCATGCTTTCATGCTCTTGCTCTGGTTCATTCAAGGACAAACCGCTGTAACTTTTTAGTTTTATAGTTGTAGTTGGGGCTGTGTGGCATGATCATAAGAAAGATAAGATCCGACAGCCCCACGTCCATCAACTCATTTTCTTATCCTTCTTTCCTTTCATTCTTTGGTGTAGGGATTCATTTTAATAAAATTATGATGGATTAATTAATAATTTTATGGTAATTTAGGTGTAATAAGTGGTGAACCGACGTATCTGATCCGTAATCTCTGTAAAAAACCATTATTTTTAATATTTATTGAATCGGTTCACCCTTTTATTAACTGGTAATTTACTAAGAAACTCCAAAAAGATTATTGATTACGTGGCTTGGCCTAGAGATAGAGTGGCCGGGAACCTTCTTAATAACTTCCCAAAATGAAAGAATTCTCACTTTAAAACTCTGGTATTTGGCCATCTCATGACTTAAAAACTGTCAAATTCTCATTGTAATTCCCTGTCAAGTGACTCGCGTCCACCGTGTAAACCCCTAGAAACCAAAGAAACCGAAAGGAAAAATGGATTGTTATGGAGGTTTCTTACCAGTTAATCATTATAGGATTTCCTCATGATAGTGTTCCAGATTCTTTGATCTCTCAGTTTTATTTATTAATTGGTGTAAGACAGGATGGGAAAGGTACACCCGGGTGACCCACTTGTCCCGATAGAATTCTGGAAGCATATCATCCTGAATCACCTTAAAATACAAATAAAATGAACCGGCTATTCCTAAGATTCCTTACGCGGGGTCGCAAGCTTCCTATCATAAACACCTTATAGTTTCCTCCTTCATTTGGATGGCTCCTAAAAGACAACAAAGATGAAGGGAGAGAACTAGAGCGTGGTATTTGGCATGAGAAGAGAGAAAGGATAAGAGAATTAAAATCTGATTTATTTTTACTGATAATGTGCATGAAATCTGGAGGCGGATGATGCTATCTTAAGGGCAAAAACCCACAATCACCTTTCCATTTACTAGCAGCCTCCAGACTAAGACTGAAAACATAGAATTATATTGTGCGACAGGACGCCTCGTTACCTTTGGGACACATCATCCGAGGGAAAGGCTTACAACCGATAACTCCCAATAAAACTATGATAATAAAGTGAAGATAGCGTCCTGGCAATAGGAATAATCAATGAAAAGTCAATTAAATTCTTTGATCTCTTATAAGACTGGCACACTAGTTCTCGGATAATGTCATCCTAATTCCTTTCACCTCTGACACACCAGCACAAAAGGAAATAAGAATTAATTTTATCTTTTTATAGTTGTTATAGCTGGTGTGGAGTCACTTCCTAGATAATATTGTGACCAACAGGATCCCCTAGATAACATCAATAAACTTACCGGTGCATTTGGTCATCCGACGGCCATTCTTCCATCTTACCTTTCCTATCGTCTATTGGTCTTTATGCTAGGAGGTTAAGATTGATCCGTCGGTCCAGAGTCTAGAGTTAACGGGTGCAACCTTCCTTTTTTATCTTAAAGTTACCTGAGATTATAGAAACCTTCCTGCCACCAACATACCTTAATAATACCAGGATAGACCAGTTCACAGATAATCCCGCGATAATTCTCTTCTATTTTTATAGTATTCTGATGGTGCCAGAGCTCGGTTACAAGGGTTTGCTATCTTAAAAGTCCCTGGAAAATAGATTATTTAGTATGGGTCATGAGCCTCCAGAGATTGAATTGCTCTCTAATGGTCCCCACCCAAGGCACTCGAGAGACAGGGCCCAGAAAAACACAATAAAATGTAATTTTTAATTGGTTTTTCCTTTGTGGGCCCTTACTCTCGCTCTCGTTCAACCAATCTTTCCTCCTATTTTCCATTCTCATGTGTTGCCCCAACCCTACATAACAAGCTTAAGAATTAATAATTTTATGATTTTGTTAGTAAAAAAAGCTTGTTATGGGGGCAACACTCTACAGCCTAGGTTTGACATGACATCCAGCATTAGTTTGTAGGTGTGGACTAGTGACAGCGGTTACCCTAAGGAACAAATAATCTATTTTTATTATAGGAATTCCTTAGAAACTAGTCCACCGGTAAGAACCATATCAACCAACCATAACAAGATTCAAGATTTAACCCATGACAAGTATTTTCCTTCTAAAAATCAATAAATTAATCGGTTAAATCCAATCTTTTTTCTTATCTTCCCTCTATTTTTATATTCTTCTTATCTTGTCTCACTATAAATCTCTATTATTTCTTATATGTAGCATTCTATCTTTCATTAATATTTTTAATTATTTCTGGATTATTATCATTATTTTTATCTTTTAATAGTTTCATTCACAATCTTTTCATCTTATATTGTTATTTCTTATAGGATTCTATGTGAATGACCTTATCCGCTAGTAATAATCCCTTCCACAGGTGGCCAAAGATCAGTAATAAAGTCATTCCGCGTGAGTTCCAATGCATTCCGTGGCATCTTTCCGTCCTTACGCCTTCCCTCTTCCTTTAGGCTTCCTCTGGGCAAAGATTCTTAATAAAATCCATAATAATAAAGTAAATTGAATCTTTGCTAGATTAGGATAAAGAAAACCTATTAAAACTCACTAGACACAAAGGAAGAAATAATGTGGGATAATTCTCTATTATAAAGTCATTTTAATCCAAATATCAGGTAATAATCCTTTGTAACTAGCGTTCTTCCCATTAATTATAGACCAAGTTGTTCCGCTAGAAAGTCTTATAAAAACATACAATTTTCTCCTGAATAATTACTGTCGGGTACTAGCTCTGACCTCATATTTAAGGAATTTAAGGTTTACAGGATATGATTTTAAGTATGCATGAAATTATAAATGAAAAAGGAAATAATAAAATCCTTGATTCATAAAGTTGGTACCGCCGGATATGATTCTCTAGTAAAAACCCTATATTTTTGAGATTCTTGAACCGAAGATAGCACTCATATCCTCAGAAACGACCGGAAGGAAGGATTATTGACTGATATTATTCTTATTAAAGTTACCGGTGGATTGTATTTACTAGAGATTTATATTGTGAAGGTAAAATAATTCTTTGTACATGACAGGATTATACATCAGATTTTATTGTTGATCATATTAGGATTGAAGGTTCTTTGCCTCTTATTTTCCTTTATTATCACAAGATGAATCCCTTCGCTCGGAAGTTATCTTATGATTGTAATAATACTTGATATGGCCCTTACAAAGACTCAAAAAACCTGAACCGACGGTATGTTCCCAGGCTTGACTCGACAATAATATACTTTTCTTCTTATGTGGTTCTAGTACGCGGGACCCGCCAAGTGACGCGGGAGTGAGCAATAATCACTAAAACATAATAATAATCACAAAGGAAATAATAAATAATAATGAATTTTCTAAGGAATTATGACATTATATTAAAGGAAAAGAACCCAAAAGATAATTGTAAATAGAAAATTCATTATTAATTCCCTGTTTTCAAGTGATTTTTGCTAGGACTTCCATTCTCTCACACAATAACTAATAATTTTAAGGTTTTATAGATTTATTTGTATTATTTTATGCTGGTTTACTCTTAAAATCTCTTGTAATAATATGGGATTATCAATATCTTTGCATGATTATACGATTCATTCTTGTATGGACGAGTGTAACCTTAGAATACAGACCAGGTATAAGTCAGGAAATATCGTCCAACATACTGGATTTAAAGGAGAAACCGTGTCTTGGAGTTCCATTTCCTAGCCTGGTTCTGGTCTCTCTTCCAAGCCTTTCCGTCCCCAAGTTCATTCCTACAATCACATGCTTCCTTCCTCCCATCCTCATGTGCAAGCCTCTGACCCCTACACACACCATAATAATTCCCAAAAATAATAATTTTATTTATATTTTAAAGGGAATTATATGGCTGTGAAGGGAGGCTTGCTATTATAAGATTAATATTATCTGGTAAAGTCCTGACACAATATCCTACAGTAGCCCGTCAATTTCCAGGTGAATCAGTTGTTAGGGTTGATGTGGGCTAGGACAGGACCCTCCAGGGCTAGTTATCTTAGGATTATTTTGGTCCAAATTATTATCTGGTTATAGTCCTGTCCTAGAACTCCCCAAACTTACCTTTTCTACCTTCAATCATAGGCTGTGGACCAAGAGTTAGAGAGATGAAAGGCATGTTAACTCTACCAAGATGAATCAGTTGACGTCATACCCAGTAAACCTAGAATTCATATCGATTGCAAGCTCTTGTAACTTCTAATTTCCTATCATATCTGTAGACCCGGGTAATAGAATGACAGCCTGCTCCACATCAATAATTAATAAATATATAGTAATCTTATGTAACCGGCCCACACATTAACACTAGAATCACTTCCAAGAATATAAATGAAGAAGAGAGAACCCGTTAGGCCTAATAAGAGAGCAAAAAGCCTCTAAAAATTCATCTTATTTTCTTGTATCTTTTGCTTAATAATCCTTCATGATGTTCTCAGCCGCGTGCCATAAACCTAAAATTATTATCTGTTTTTATATGGGATTACAAGGAACTTCATTAATGCCTTGACAGTTTTTAAGTCTTGACTAGATACAACCGGTCAACCTTCTCGTCATATCAGATCTTATTCTTCCATCTTAATAGAGTTCTGTCGGGAGTTAGATTTCCTTCCTTCATTTACAGGTAAAATCACTTTATAGAACAAGAAACACAATATTATTTCCTGAAGATTACAGGGGTTTGGTTCTCCGGTCCTAGGGTTCTTTCCTGAATAATCCTTGGTACACCACATAATAAATATAAGATTTTCTAGGAAGACACTGTAACCACCAAACCAATCAACCATCATATTTGCACCGAATGTAACACTCATGCTAGGGGATTGACCGTAAGGTGAGAGAATAATAGCAAAATATCTTGAAGGAATATAGGATTTACTATTAATATTCACTCACAGGAAAGGAATGTAAGACAAGGAAATGAAAGGTATAAGTGAGTTAGGATAAGATTAATAAAAGATTATTATTTGCTGCTTTTGGTTATTGGTTAGGGCACGAGTGTAGGGACACGGAGGGAGTGACGGAGTGAAGAGTTGGCAAGTGATGGGGCCATACAGACTATTGTAAATTCATTAGTTTTTTAGTAATAGATGGCCCCAAGCGAGTGCAGTGAGCCTACATAATAATAATAATTAATTCTTGGAGAAGTGTGTCAGTCCTAGACCCTTTCCTGCTAATGAACCCTTAGAATTAATATCAGATTTTATATGTGTTTTGTCTTACATTTTCTTACTTAATGTCTCTCCAGATATGATTGAATGGTTATTAACAAAGGATAAAAGAAGTGAATCATGCGTGGAGACTACTTGTGGAGAACCTGTTGTGCTTGAGTTTTGTCTTCTAATAATTAATCTTAATGGACGAAAGGTTTAATCTATATGGATTCTCTAGTAAATCCTGTCATAACTTTAATCTTATTATCATTCATCCTTTCGTCCTTCCTAATCCTTATTTCCTTCATAGAATTCCCGCCGGATAACATTATTATCTTATAGGTGTGAGGGAGCCTTGTCAATAAAAGATTGCTATTTTCATGAGTTATTTGTAGGCTCTAAGGCTCCCTCACGATACAATTATTTATGTTTATGGTGGCTTTCTTCATCCTTCTGTGGCCTTGTCATAACTTAAAAACTCCTAAGAAAAGCATATTATATTGACAAGGCCTTGAAGGGATGGAAAGCATAAAATATTATAAGATTGTATGCGGGAGGAAGCGTAATGGACGATAAAACTCTTAAAAACCCAATTAACTTTCCTTTCTTACGCTTCCTCCATTACAATAAATAAATATAATGTGTGCTGGGCCCTATAAGAAACATAATAATTAATTAATAAATGCAGTGGGCCCAGCCTCTCTTTCTCACTCTCTTGGCCACATCATACATAAAATAACTTAATAATTAAAGGATTTATAGATGTGGCCAATTACCAAGAGACTAGAATCAACAATTAATTGTCTTTGTTTCCTTTCATTTCTGCTACCACTCACACGCGAGGAGTGCTGGGGGACAGTGAAGATGCCATCAAAGACACGAAGGGAAGCGTAATAGAAGTGGAGAACCTGTAAAAATACTTGAATGATTATCAGATTTTATTGGTCCTTCATTCTAATGTCTTGACTCAGAGCCTGTACTATACCAAGATGTCCCAATATGATTCGCCAGTTTATTTCTCGGTAGCAAGGCCCCAACCCTTAGAATCAGCTCCAGATTTCATGTCCTACACACTTTATTCCTGATTTTATGTAGGATTATTATGTGATTATTAAGGTTTCTTACACTAAAAAGATTATTATATTTATAATTTCTTATACTATTATGATTGATCATTGGCCATTTCATTAATAATTAACATTTTAGTTCATATTTATTAGGCTTAACAAGATACAAAAGATGTAGAAATGGCCATTAAAAGATAAATAAAATGAATGGAATTATAATGAGAATAAGAGACCCGTCCACTAGCAATAACTTCCAATTTACTTTTGTAAGAGCTTTAATGTGGACGGAGTGACCTTAGGACTGTTAAGCGAGCCTTCGCAAGCCTTGGAACACCAGAAATTAATAGGAAAAGAGAGGGAGAAACCGAGGAACGGATGAAGAAAGTGAGTTGAAACAGAGGTTAGACCGCCAAGATTAAGAAAGTTATTATTTTTTAGAGATTTCTTAGGGATTAATGCTATCTTTTTATATGGTTATTTATTGGTTTGTAGATGGAGGGAAGTAAGTTGACCTTATCCCAAAATATAAATAGAATATTATCTGTAATTATATAAGAAATGAAATAATATATGATCATGAGAGAGAAGAGAACACAATAAATCTAATAAAAATAATGAAGATAAAATCATAAAATGAATGGTTTCTGAGGCCGTCTCTAGGCTGGCGCCATCATAATAATACCCTTAAAATCTTAATATAATTCTATGAAATTGACGTCATTCCAAGGTTTATTTTGTATCTCAGGGAGCCTCCTATCCCATCAACAAAGTGCCTTAAAAATGTAAATTAATTGGTATTTTCTACGTCTGGAGGCTCCAAGTCTAAGGATTAATACATATAAAAATATAAAAGTTTTATTGTTGATAGTGTCCCAGCCACATAAAAGACACAAGAAAATAAATAATAATAATTGTATATTAATAAGACGAGTCCAACTAAGAAATTTATTAATTATATGGTTTTATAGAAGAATTCATACAAATGCAATCTTTTATTGTGAGGTTCTTCCCAGATAATCCTTGGCACAGTGTCTCAAGAAACATACAAAATATAATTGTTTTCTTTGGTGTTTATTAGGTCGTTTGTGGGATTATTCAGTCAAAATTAATCTATTAAATCCCACAAACTAACTATAAATATAATAAAAATGTAAATAGAATGTTCTTGTGAGGTAATCCTCAGGTACGACAGGTTCTCTGATTTTATTTATTAATTATATCTTGTTATTGATTCATTTTATGGTTATTATCAGTAATTAATCTTAACATTACCAATCTTATATTTACTATTTTATATATATTTCTATCTTAATGGTGGATCATATTAATATAAAAATCTAAGGAAGCTTGCATATTTTGGTTAATAATTTCAGGTATTTAGGTGGTGAAAGAGAGGTCGCAAGCTTCCCATCCTATTACCGGTCCCGCAAATGATTCAATAAAATAATTAATTCTTGCGTGATTATAGCGGGACCACCATACGATTACCCGTCCATCAGTCCAGTCCTATAAAGATGAAAGGCATGTTGGTCCAGTAATTTCTAGGTCACTCGGCATAATAGGTGAAAAACCTGGTAATTTTGCTATCTTGGTTCATCCTTAGGTAACATCTGGTAAGCATTCCCTCCTAAGAATCATCACAGGTTCCTCCCCAAAATATAGGGTTTTTAGTGAATCATTTGATTGAAATCTGGTACTCGGCCATGAGGCCCCCGTAAGGGAATGGAAAGGTAATTTGGGTGAATAATCTCTGGCAAGTCCCTCCAAAGAAAGCATTACAACTACCAAAAGCATAAATTATGAGAATAAAGTGACTTTTGGAGGGACATGACAGGTATTTACCTTTGATTTCATATTGACTGGCTCCAGAATCCTTCTTGACTAACCTTACCTCCATCACACAGGGCCACCCGCAAGAGACTTTTCTTTCTTTATTATCATACCGGTGGCCCCAGACTACCTACCATAACTAAGAATTCTTTAATATTTTAATGCATTTACACAGAAACCCCTATAATAAATACCAGAAATTATTAATATTTTTGGCCTTATCTTGGGAGCTCTAGGACCTTGTCTGTATGATCCCTCTCATGATTTAATCCTGGACTGACTTTACCTTTGATTCCATATACCCGGGTCCCATTTCCTATCTTCATTCACATTATCAATCCTATCTTTCCACCACTCCTTCCACGTGTCTTAAGCGTCCCGCGGCTGAGGAAAGCTTGTTAGA
>Ga0099811_1141351_pt1 | contig 12932 bp, 6 predicted proteins | sample DipCnscriptome_2_FD_81141 | JGI IMG/M metagenome (GOLD analysis project Ga0099811, IMG submission 81141) | Coral microbial communities from Puerto Morelos, Mexico - Diploria C B metatranscriptome (Eukaryote Community Metatranscriptome) | ecosystem: Host-associated > Invertebrates > Cnidaria >... | reverse complement strand
TATTTTGGAAAATGATGACGTCACATGAAAACCAAAGAGACATTCGGTCCACTTTCAAAAATCTAACTACATACCATGCAATCTACCACAAATCAATCAACGACATAAATAAAGAAATATTACTCTCAAGATCTCTCTTTAATTGATTCAATCTTTATACTCTAGATCATTATCCGATTCGAAGAATAAAGTGATGGATTCTCTCTGGCTGGCTGTCCTAAAAAGACAATAATATTGCTTACGAGGACAACTACAGATAGTAAAGAGACATACAAAGATACAGGAAATAACTCGTGCAAAGATGAAAAACAACTGCAAGAGTTTTTCTATTGGACTAAAAGCGTTAATTTCAATGCCCTGTCAAGAAACCAGCTTTTGAATACCTTCGTCAAAAGATCAGCTGTGCTACGCCAACTTCACATGCTCGGTAACCTGTTTGTCCACGGGCTGCAAGCTCTTTCCATATCTGCTGGCTTTTCGTTTTAAGGATGAAAAGTGCTACGAGAATAACTGTTCAACTGGGATGCGGTAACTATAGCCAAGGCACACGTAGCCCAAAAAACATCTTCTAAAGAAAGTAGGGGAGGTGGTAAAAAAAAGGGACACCAATTAATTTGTTTTCTACGTCGACGATCAAGGGCCGTCACACTGAAGTAAGCGCACAATAGATGGGTCACTTTTGGCTCCTGCGATGAACTCAGCTAAAGAAAGCTTTCCATCCAGATTTACATCCATTTGCCTAAAAATCTTGTCAGTTCGTTTCTCTGGTGTGCTCTCGTCCTCCGGCACTTTCATGCCAGTGCCCACCATCTTGTAGATCGCTCTGACGATCTCGAGCATCTCGGGTCTAGAGATGTACCCATTACCATCAAGGTCGTACATACTGAACGCCCATTTCAGTTTCTGCTCGACTTTCCCGCGCGAGGTCACGGAAAGAGCGCAGATGAATTCGCGGAAGTCGATCGTACCATCGCCGTTGCTGTCAAACGTGCGGAAAACGTGCTCCGCAAACTTCGACGCGTCGCCATAGGGGAAGAAGTTGCCGTATATTTTCTTGAATTCATCGACGGACAGGTTGCCAGACGGGCAGTCCTTAAGGAAGCCCTTGTACCACTCTTGCAGTTCAACCTCTGAAAACATCGTTTGTTCTTTCAGATCAGCAAGTACCTCGGGCTTCAATTTGCTGTTTTGTTTTCCCATCGTTGACGCAACCTGTAAAAGGGCGTGCAACTCAGTAAAGTGTCAAACAGTGCAGTTTATACATGTCTGCACGTGACGACCATGCCAAGTGAGTGTATCAGTACACGTGGTGGGCATATGACGACGCAGATACCACGCGTTGATTGGTGGACGTCAACTGTGAGTTGGGTTTAATGCGAGATGTGAAGATTCAATGCAGCTCTATTTTAGCGCGTCGTTGGTTGCGTTAAGGAAGAAAGAAGATGATTGTTATCCGTGACCCAGCAGTGAAATCCGACTTTGTTAGTTTGATCATCATCAAAATTAATTCTTTTACTTATTCTTTCCTTGTTACCACCAACATTTTATTAGTGAGTTGTATGGATAGCACTACCGAAAAGGCCTCTAACTTAAACACTAAACCTAGATAACTCTCTCAACTCGTGTTTAAAAAGACTGGGAACGAGAGTTAAGTAGGCCCCAAAAATGGGAGGGAAAATGGGCACGAGTGTTAAAGACTGGCCATATTGTTTTAAAAGTTGCAGTACTCGAGTAACCATTCAATGAAAAACATTGCGAATTACTTTGAAACCTCGCGCCATTGTGTGGCCATTTAAATGAAAGCTACTGAGAATTTTTTTCATTTGCTACCCTTCACTTACCCTACTATTTCACAAATTATATTGTCACTTCTGTGTCACATACACAGCAAGCCAAGCTGTTATTAACGAATTAATTTAATTATGTAATTAATTAGATAAACTACTAGATAAACTTCGACCGTAGGAACAACTTGTTACTACTAAATTGTTTTTTGTGTGTGTGTGTGTGTGTGTGTGAAATTAATAAAACCCCAGATGAATCACTGCTTCACTGCTGGGAGTTAAAGGATTAAAAGTGGTGAGATTTCTGTTAAGCTCTTACAGTTTGCAACGTAAGATATTAGCAGATCATGGTAAATAACAGACAGAGAACGATCATATTGTGGTAAGTTAGTGGCAAGGGACAGGATTGTTTAGTAGCCACTGGTTTGGAAATTATGTGAGTGCTAATCCCATGGGAGAGGACACAGATTGTACCTTTGGTGGCCAGTGACAAATAAGAACAAGATAAAACAACAAATTAAAGGTATTGTCTGTTTCTACAACACTAATAAACTAGTTGATTAATCTTACCCACAATTAAGTTCTCTGCACATGACCAATACAAATCAATACATGGAGGTTTTAAGAGAACCACATTTCTGAACATCAAGTGCAACTTATGCCAAATAACGTTGCTAAGTTCAAAACGAGACATGACAATGGGGTTGTAAAGTTTATCTTATTAACTTTGACATTTCATTACATAGCGCTTATGTGGTAAGCCTGATGTACAGGAACATAAAAAAATAGAATGGAATAGAATTAGATATATTTACCACATCATACTATTAAGACTTTTAGAACATTGAAAATGTTCTGATGCACCTTTAGCTTGACATATCACACCAAACACAAGAAGTCAATTGCAAACCTTCTAGTATTTGGTCAGTCAAAGCTGTACACTGCTATTCCTATTAGCAGTCACATATGAGTACACTGCAATTTTTGATCTGTCTCTTTTGTGTTATCAAATGAAATTTCAGTGACGTTTTGACGTTGGACATATGGCACAATCATTGCATCACTTTGAAAATCAAAAGCCTTCTAGTTGTTGCTCAATCAAGGCTGTACACACCTACTCTAGCATTACAAGCCAACAGTAATAGGCTTGTGCTGAGTAATGTTGTGTGAAGACACCAAAGACTGCAGGTAACACAAGAAAAAGCACACAAAGTTGTTTATTGTTTATCGTGTCACAAATGTCTTAGATCTAAACTAAATTACAGGTTATGTGTAGTCACTTTATTCCACAAAATCATAATATTCTTGCAGTGATTCTTGAAAGAGTAATATTACTGTTATTAGAACTACCCACAGCTTTTGATGCAGTTTACATGATATGTTTTTCACAAAACTGAGAAGTGTTGGAAAACAGGGAAAGGCTTAGATGTTATCTATACTGTTAGACACTACTCAATCCCAAAGTGAAATGGATCAGCTATTGGACTGCTCTCTTTCACTGCGAAACTTCAACTTTCAACATGGCTTGGAAAGTTTCTCTTACTAAGCAACACAAACTGTAATGGAACCAAAGTTTGGTAGGTCTATTTAATATTACATGAAATTTCAGTGAAATGTTTACATTTAAAAAGAGTTTAGGGATTCTAATAAAATAGAATTCAATATATTAAAATTCATGGCTTTAAGTATATTCCAAGAGACAGTTGCCTTACTTAACCATCTTTCAGAAGTAGTGAGTGGTGTTGCTGTCTTTTTGGACCTTACCAGTGGCATATTTGAAGCATTCTCAAATAGATGACAGAGGCCTCATAAATCAATGTTTTTGCTACAATACATAACAGTTCAATAGTCTAAATCCCAAGAACAATGTGAATGCTCACTTTCACTCCAAGACTTCCACTTTCCACATGACTTTCCAAAGAGTTTAATTTCCAAGTCAATTGCGATTTAACAAACTTTGGCACGCCTGTTTAGTGTTAAACACCATATCATGATATGAAATTTCAGTGACAATTTAACATTAAACATGAAAGTCAATTTCATGGCATCACACTTTGAAAGACATAAGCCAAAAGCTAAAAGAAATATTTCCATCACTATGGAAATCACAACCTGATGGTCCACTTCCAAGTTTAAGTGGACTTAAGTGTGTGGGTGTTTCCATGAGTTCAACATGTAACAGGTTTAGATCTCAAATACTTTTTTCAAATCCTGCCAAGGTTGTGTCACTCATTATCTTCATCTAGGTATGCATCAAGGCAATAATTAACAATTAGTATCACCCAACTAGTCGGACAGACAAAAGCAATAATAAAGTTAGAAAATGCAAGTTGAAGAAAGTTTTTTTGGGGAAATAAAACGAAAGAATTTCGCTACTCTATGACTATTGCTACTAGTCCCCTGGTAACGTAGCCAATCAAAACGCAGGATTTGCATTAGTCCACTAGTTGGGTGATACTAATACATGTTATGAAGTTAACTGTATTTTTAAATTAAAGGCCAGCGAAATTTCCATACATGTTAGAGCCTCTTAACAGGATATAAATACTATTGTACGTCACAAGTAACAATAAAAAAAATCATGTTCTTTTTTAAGATAAAATTAATATTTACTTTGTACAATTAGTATAAAATCAAGAAGTCTCCCCTCCTCCAAAAAAACTTATGAATTATATCAATTCATTCATTAGTTGTCAATTTTCTATTGTCAATTATCTATTCTATTGTTATCACAATAAATAATACAACCAGTAATTTATGATACATATTTAAGTTAATTCAGATGACTACAACAGAAAAATATTGCAAAAACAATTATTATCACAAGACACTTGAAAACAAGAAACATAGCAAAACTTCCAGTGTGAAGGAAAGAAATCAGATGACTACAACAGAAAAATATTGCAAAAACAATTATTATCACAAGACACTTGAAAACAAGCTAACATAGCAAAACTTCCAGTGTGAGGGAAAAAAATATCCAGGGAATACTTGTCTTCCCTGCTGTTATTCAAGTGCACTCGAACTGCAAAAGTCAAGCTTTACACATGCTGCTATTTTCATTGAAATACCCTATGTTCAAGTACTGTGTGATGCATCACACTGTAGAAGTCGGACAATGGATGGGTCACTCTTTGCCCCTGCAATAAACTCCTCAAGGGAAAGCTTCCCATCTTCATTTGTATCCATTTGGTTAAAAATCTTGTCAGTACGTTTCTCTGGTGTACTTTCGTCGTCTGGCATTTTCATAACAGTGCCTACCATCTTGTAAATTGCTTTGACTATCTCCAACATTTCGTCCTTAGAGATGTAACCGTTGCCATCCATGTCATACATGCTGAATGCCCATTTTAATTTGTCATCCAGTTTTCCCCTTGACGTAACTGACAGAGCACACATGAATTCACGGAAGTCAATACTGCCATCATCATTCTTGTCAAACGTACGGAAGACATGTTCAGCAAATCTGGATGCATCTCCGTAAGGGAAGAAATTGGCATAAATCTTCTTGAACTCATCAACAGTAAGGTGCCCACTAGGACAATCCTTAAGGAAACCTTTATACCATTCCTTGAGTTCAAGTTCACTGAACTCTGTTTCTTGTTTTAAGTCAGCTAACACTTCAGGTTTGAGCTTACTGTTTTGTTTGCCCATTATATTCTAAAGGTACAAAAACGAAAATGTGTTAGCCTTTGAATGTTAGTACATCAAAAAAGAAAACAGTTTGAAAACTTCCATATCCTTGAAATATTAACTAATCTCACCTTACTTATTATCATAAATTGTTTTTAAAGTACAGTGTACAGTAGGAATTTAGTTGGACATAATGTCAATACTATCTTTGTTGATAACTTCTGGGAGTGATTTTGTTTTCATTCACACTGAGTAATTTGCACATCCTAAAGTTTAAAATATGCACAACACACTGTAAATAAGAGAGGAGGTGTTTTGTTTGTAGATTTAGTCACTTATGAGAGCATAAGTTACTCAGTTAATGCAATATTAGCATTACAAATTTAACGTAATTCAGTGTTTTAAATTTATAAAGTATAACATTGCCATGGACATTGCATGCAAATCATACAATAAGTATACCCTTTGATGATCAATCCAAAAGGTTTTTCAAGTTTTATGCCTCTCGGGCATTTTCATTTTCAAGTTAAAGTGTATGCTACACAGTAAGTAAAGAATTTACATTCACTTTGTCAGGTAAACCTTATCTTTTAATTTAATTAGAATGTGTTAGGGAGAATGCTTTGAGTTTAACAAAATAGCTTCGTTGTGGAAGCAAAGTAATAATTACCAATTGAAAGTAAAGGGAGAAATGAATCTTAGATGCAGCACAAGATGCCAATATCCTATTATATTGTTTAAGACCAACCATGATCATACAACATGAAATAAACTAAATATGAAACAAAATGGAAGTCCATTTCTTAGTAATCCTTGAAAATGTTTAAAGTGTTTTGATCACAGACACACATTGAAATGTTATCACATTAGGATGTACGAGTTTTAGTATAATAATAAGAAACTAAATTATTTTGTGTTGTAACCTAGCCTGTCTTAGAGATTTTCAATATAGCACTCCTCTATTTTGGAATGATATTGAGACGCTCAAACTTAACAATAACAAGTCTACATTTGTATGGTTTGATCTGGCAGAAGAATACTTGACAAAAAGAACTTTCGGAACAGATTTGAGAGAAAAGGTTTTTGGAGGGATTATTTTTAAATCAGCACAGACAGGAGAAAATGACTAGAGCATGACTGGAATTCTTTTTTTTTTTAAGTAGTGGCTAGCCACTGCCTAATTTCACCACTAGCTGAAAGAAGACAAAGACTAAACCCCAAGCCCACTGAGTTTGGTAAAATGCAACATTTAGTTTAAATGCTTACCTAAATTCCTGAATTTCATTGACAAAAGGCCAAAGAACACCCTTTGAATGAGGATTAAGTTCAAACTACGACAAAATCTTAGCAGCGATTGCTTTCTGTATGTAAATTCACTCGTGATAAAGATTACCTTTTATGAATTAACATTAGACAGAACATCCTGTGTTTATTACAATTTTATGCAAAATAGATGCTCTTTCTTATATCATAGGATGTGCTCCAAAGACAATTTACAAACATGTGTGGGAAAGGTTTTAATTTAATAATGAAAGATATCACACATGGAAAACTCCTACTTTGAATTATGATGCCCTTCTACCCCCTAAAGCAAGATCGAAATTTTGTTGACACATGTACCAATTTACAAGGAAAAAGAAATAAACGTTTATACTGTAATCTAGCAATCTGAGAGACAACTGTTCCAGATTTTGCAGTTTTAAGTAGAAAATTAGGAAAGTGGTCATATAGCAAGGAAATAGCACATTAGCAGATTCCATTGACTGTTAATCAAAAAAGTAAAATAGATCAACGTCACTTCAACAGTTAATCATCTTTAAAGAGAAATTCCTTTCTTTGCAATTATTTTCTCCTTGATCAATATTTAAAACTATACTGAAATTTTATACACTAATTTATGAGTGGAGTTGTTTGGAAAAACTAAATTGTCAGAGTAATATTCAATTAATTCACATTTAAAGTAGAAGAAAGGAGGTTTCACGTAACAATTAAAAAAAAGTTTACCCCTGATACAATAATAAATATCAATGCAAATGATCCCCTTTTAAATATTATGGTGTTCATTCCTTGCATAATAAAAGTGCACAGCGTTGATGTTATCTTTAATCAAGGACTTGACCAAAATACAAAAACAGATACTTGTTTGGTCTGGGCAATAAGAGGAAATCATAGTAAGCTAAAAAATCAAATATTGAACTTCCTGTCATCATTTTTAGTACCTGAACTAAATATCAAAACATGTCCTGCTTTAACACTCATTGTAATGACCTTTATTGAGGAAGCATACATCAAGGTAAGCCAAGGTATAGAAGGACTTCTACTAAAATAAAATAAACCCTAATTGTCAGCTGTCATTAAGATCATCCTTGTTGGTTCTATTTACACAGACAAGCTGTCTCGAAATGTACTTCCTTTATCAGCAGCCGAATCATTGTCATGGTTCCTATTCAGAGATTTTAATACAGTCCTAATGGTACAAGTAGCCATTACTGAACATCAACATTGAAACACAGACAATCGTCAGCAACTAAAGATAATAACATCATCCAGGCACAGCTGCCAACAAATCAAAAACACAGTAACCCTGTTTTCCTGACATCCAAACTGGTTATTTTGCCATGTTATTAAAAACATTGGGATGATGTTGTTCAGCAACTATAAAATTATACATAGTTTATTTTTTACTATCATAAATAGATTTTAACTAGCACATCAAAATTTCAGCTATGTTTCAGTTAATAGAAAACTGGAATCAAAAATATTTTCTGTGTTTCTTCTCAGTTATGGAAACATGACATTTAGCAGGTGCTATCTAACAGTCCCCATGGTAATTGAGTAGAATATGCTTTGAATCCATAAAAACCTGATGATATTTTTCCCTGACTATGGACACTGAATAAAAGCAGGTCTAATATTAATTATGGAAATTATACCTGTATACTATTAAGCTTTATTTTTTAAACTTCCTTTTGTTTTATTTTTAGCACGTTTCAAATTTTTAATTTTAACTCTTTGTTTTACTGATCAAACTGTTACTGATATTACATCTAATTTTTTTTTTTTATCATTTACTTATGGACTTTTGTGATGCAAAAAAATACATTTTATCTACATCACAAAACACGACTAAAAAAGGTCTTCACTTTAATGAATTTAAAACTTAACTTATCTCTTTACTTTAAGGGAAGCTTGCTTGTGACAGAATAATTCACAACGACTTTAAGACTTCTCCCGAGTAATTAATATTTATACTGCATTGTACATGTACAACGTTCATGTAACTATGGATACAAGTTTTCAAATAAAATATACATTAAATATGCCAGTAGTAAAATGCAACGTGAGCAAATGAAAATAAAAAAATCAAACAAATGATTGTGCAGTACATACCATGAGCCGTTGTATCATGTTGGATGTTACAACAACAAGCATTCCACAGTACAACCCAGTACTAGGCCTCCAAGTGAAGTTGTGATGGTCTTCAATGAGTATATGCATGACGTGCTGGTGAGTGCTCTGTCAGTCGAACATGTATTTCCTGTACGTAACCATGCTCGAAAAAGTCTTCAGAAAAAAAATGACTGTGCAAGGCAGTAGTGATGGACAAGCATTCGTTCGTAATGTAGTAACGAAGATCACTGTTTTCTTTGTGTCAGTCATAAGTGATATACAAACAAATTACCGGTATGAAAGTAAGCGGAACAAAATAAAAAAATAACATGGAAACCAAATGCTTTTCTGTTGTTAAGGCCTGTTACAGAGATAAACTGGCTTGAAAAAGCCTTAAGGTCACTACAAACCAATCTACTCCCTTATAATAAAACACAAGGCTAGTGTTTCCAGAGGTTCACTTTGATCTGTCTGCAAATGACCTATTTGCAAACTCCTATTCGCAAGTCCTTTGTTGATCAGGTTGGGGGTTTCAGTAAATAGTTACCAGCATTTTATTATTCTTTTCAGGGATAACTTAATTGCAGTCTTCCTATTAAGACTATGACATCCACATCAATATTTCCAACTTACTGTATGGAAACTAAAAACGACTGAAGAGACATCAAAGTGCTACTAACAGGACCAATGAAATCAATTTCACTCCAGTTCATCATTCAGGTTCTCAATACACTTACTTATTTGGCATATAACAATAAACAGTCTAACAGAGATACAGAAATACGTTATTTGCATGTTAAGAGGTTGTCATTGCCACATGTTTACATTCAGCTAATTACCTAGACTTGTAGGAAATTGTTGGCAAAAAAGAAAGGCACGAGAGGACAGCGAGGATGTTTTCCAAAATTGTACTTGGTAAAAATATGTACCATAATCAAAAGTAGTAAAAGGACTGAAATATGTTGTAGGTCATAAAACACTTTTAAGTTTCTGGTGTTATTTTAACTGGTCATGCTTTTAGAGCAAGCACTTAAGAATAAAACCCTTAATCATGTTTATTTTTCTGTAAACAGCAACGTAAAAAGAATAACTGAATCTAAATTATATTTTCTGTGGGTGTCCCACATTCAAGGAACACAATTACCACAATAACTAAGAAATCCCTTTATCACTAAAATAGCTTCTAAGAAAAATAGTGACCTGAAATGACAACACAACCTAAGTATAACATCAAAAGTAAATTGCTTACTGAAAGACCCACATGAAGCACTTTCTTTTAAACACATCTTTTGCATCTGGTCTTAAAAATGGAACATAACTTCTAAATTTTTATAAAACAAGATAGATTCTGCAAACATTATAGTTGAAGAAAAGTTCTATAAATGACAATGTATATGAAGATTGTATACCTACTCTGACTATGCCAAATTGTTTTGTATTCTTCATCTTACTCTACAAGAACTGGCTTTGTCGTCTTGGCCACATTTCAATTAAGAATAATTTCACCTGGCCTTGATTAAAAGTTTGTGGTTCTTGGTTTAACTCAGTGACATTGATGAAACATTGACATGATCAACATTTTCATCCAAAAACCTCCAAATCAATTTGAGACAAAAAAAATGTATGGACATCTTGGCTACTCTCTTGAGGACTTCAAGAGGTATTCATTAAGTATGTGTATCCAAGACAGTAGGTTTTTGGCTAAATTCAAATCAGTGACATCTATGTAAGTTCCAGGAAATAGCAATATTTGCCCTTTTCACGCCAGCTGATGATGTAAATACTTTTCACAAAGAGGAACTGCACTTTGAAGCAAAGAGAAAACACAAAAAAAACCCTTTAAAATGCTTATTCAATGGCAACACTTTAGCCAAGCAATTTATTCATCTTTTGAATCGACACCAACTGCTGACTTTTTAAAAACTACTCTTTGCTGACACAAGCAATGTAAAGCAAATTGCATGAGTGCAAAAACAACAAATTTAAACTGACCAAACCAGAGAATGTGCCCACACTTAAGACTTAAAACACTGCAAACAGACTATGCAACCTGTCAAATTTAAGGAGACTCAAAGTCAACTTTCCTTAATTCAAAATAGATTAAATCTTCTGACTTACAATGCTCAAACAAGGAAGGATGAGTTAATCGGTTAGGAAACCCCTGACTAATTCAAACTTTTTGCAAAGAAAGAAAAAATCATTGAAAGAAATCCTTCTACTGAAGGGAAACAAATAACACATTAAAGTAATCACTAAAATATTCTGATCCATTGTCAAACATTTTTCTCAGTTATGCAAAAGATGACCTCTTTGAAGCAGCATGAAAGACAGATTTCGAACCCAATGACAAAACAATTACAACCATCAAGAAACAGAACGAAACAACGGTCAAATATAGGAACATAATTTCCCATACATTTCCCCCCATAACAAAAACATGACAACCTCGAAGGATGACAATAAGTCTTCACATTACATAACATTCTCTTGTCGGTAGCTCAATTCGACAACAGCGGGGACTACAACCCAGTAATTATTTAAGGAGATCTAGTAAAACTCTTATTTTCGTGAGAGTATAAATACAACAATATCATGGCAAATTGGAGACCACTTTGCCCTTTTCAATCTTCAATTCTACTGCATTTGCATCAAACGGTTTACAGGAGGAAGGAAACAATCGTGAATACATAAAGAGATAAATTATTTATAGTGAAACGATCCTTTACGACTTGCAATACATTAGGTGAGTCACCATCCCAGGTATACAAAACACTATGGAGAAACTATCGATATGTTAAACGAACCCATATCTTTATAATGAAAAACTCCCGCTAGTTGCAGAAACAAGCGCGACTCTGACAACCACTAAATTATGTTCAAACGAACTCACAAACAGCACCGAAATTTAGCTTTCTCGAACTTTGGAAACCTTTAAACACCGTGCTATCGACTACAGAGTTGTTTCACCTTTCTTAGCTACACAAAAGAAATAGAAAATCTACACTTTTCGTCAACCGAAACACAACTCTTTTCGACCTGCATTTCAATAATTCATTGGATACGGTCTAAAAGATATCCTGATACAAACAATACTTCACTATGGAAGAGAAGCTTGAAATTGTTCTGAAACAACACAAAAGATGTACCGATGTATGTACAATAGAGGGTTTGACTTCTGCGAAACACCTGATTTTTTGCAGCGCGGATGACAAGAATACAATCGCACTTGGGATCTTTGAAGCAGATTTTTCCGGAATGCGTACGCGGCGTTCAAAAATGCTTCCACGATGTCAGCTGAATTTTAACGGAAAGCGCAATTGATATGCAGTAACAGTTAATCTTTTGAAAAGCCTTAACCTGCCCATTATGAGAAAAAAACTTATGTTTTGAAAATAATCAAGTTAAATTCGTCGCAATCGTGCTGGTCGAAAGCGTAGCGGAGTGCCCTGCATGTATAAAACATTAAACATGTCAACAAACGTAAGGAGCGCCTCGCGAACCTCTTTTGTCGCGCAATTCAAACAACGAACAGCTTTGTCAGCCCTTTCTTCGAGACCGAAATATTAATGCCTTGTCTTTACAAGCAGTTAAAACACGTACAGCAGCCTAAAAGCTTGATAGAAACACTACTCGTGGCTGGAGTTGTTATCGCAGATTACCAAGAAACGAGAGTGCACGAGCAACCAAGCCGAATCGTCTTGAACATTCAAAAAGCGAATTCAGAATTGACCATTCGCGGCAAAATGCTGCTATTGATCAGCTAAGAATCGTACAAATCTGCTTGACTGACTACTGTCCACTCGTTGAGTGCACTCAGGTCGGGTAGCAGAGAAATTGCGAGCGCAGGTGGCACTGAAGTTTGCCAGAAGTCGTTCGATTTATCAGCAAACATTCGGTTTGCGTGAGAAAAAATGAGCAAAATTGCCAAATTATTGCAAAACTGGATGTATTCTCAACACGTTAACATGTACACAGTAGCACACATGGCCTTTTTAAGTTATCTGCCACTAAAAATATTGAGAGAATACTCACCAAAGGAAAGTACCGTCTCCTCCAACCGACTTTGCGTACAGAGTACAGCCGCAAGTAAAACCAGACCGTGACTCTATGACGTCACAGGGAATT
>Ga0099811_1438034_pt1 | contig 14141 bp, 4 predicted proteins | sample DipCnscriptome_2_FD_81141 | JGI IMG/M metagenome (GOLD analysis project Ga0099811, IMG submission 81141) | Coral microbial communities from Puerto Morelos, Mexico - Diploria C B metatranscriptome (Eukaryote Community Metatranscriptome) | ecosystem: Host-associated > Invertebrates > Cnidaria >... | reverse complement strand
CTTGTTCTTGTTATGTCTTTTCTGTTCTTTCTTTAAGGCTCCTTTTACATGTGCTGGAAAGATATAATGTTTGCTTCACTTTCATCATTCACCTCACCTTTTTTAATGAATCAGGACCCGATCTTTTTCCTCAAAACATGTCCCCTTTCAAAAGCCCGGTTGAGGCTATAGTAGCATCGGTCCAGCTGCAGCAAAGATTTGCCCACGAGGGCCTCGGCTCCAGGAAAGAGCTCTTCACCTGCCCTTGCACACTGCTTCGGACAAGCAGTTGGGACCACTGACACCGCACTGAATGTATTCCGTCTCGTACTTCATGTATGTGTTGTCGCACTGAGTGTAGTTGGTCAAATAACAGCCTTGGACCAACGTTCCCTTGCAGCCCGGCATCTCGCACTCTCCATTCACCAACTCGTAACCTGCTGGGCAGTCAGTCTTGCTGCAACACACATCCTTGGCATCTTCCCCTGCGAAAATGACCTCATCCTTGTAGGCTGATTTCAATCCACAGAGATTGGGGTCGCTAGTCAAGGCCTGAACACATGTGGATGCTGGCACCGCTCCTTTGGAGCAATGGTCGCCCGTGCAACCTGCGTCACACTGATCACCTTCACAGCCGTTGGCGCAACCAAGACCTTGACAACCAGCTGCACAATAGGCTCCTTTGCACTTGGCAGCGCAGCGTCGGCCAACGCATCCAGCAGCGCAATGGGACTTCGCACCTGCAGTTCCACTGCATTCTTTTCCACAGAAATTGCCCTGGCATCCCTTTGCACATTCAGCACCAGTGCACTTGGCAGCACACATTGTTCCCACACACTCAGATCCACAGGCTTGTTGCTCCCCATTCGTGCCCGAGCACTTGTAGGCACATTTGTATCCCTGGCACTTGGCGGCACACATGCCGCCAACGCACTGAGAGCCGCATTCCTCGCCCTTGCACTGTTTGGCACAAGTCTGACTGCTGCCACTCCCGCTGGCGCAGCCGAAACCACAGCGTTCACCTTCGCAGAGTTCAGCACAGCTGCTGCCATCGCACCGGTACGCACATTCTAAACCTTGGCATTTCGTTCCGCAGGTGCCCACATCCTCATGTTTGCCCTGGCAACGATAAGCACAGCGGTCACCAATGCATTCGGCAGCGCACATGGTACCAATGCATTCGAAACCGCATTGCCTGCCCTTGCACTTGTAAGCGCAATGGCCTTCACTACCTTTCTCACCACTGCAGTAGCTGCCGCAACGATCACCGTCGCATTCCCTGGCGCACTCAGTGCCTTTACAGTAGTAGCCACACTCCAAACCTTTGCAGCCCATACCGCACTGTTGTTTCGTATCGCCACCAGAACATTCATAGCCGCACTTGTCTCCTTGGCAGCCAGAGGCGCAATTTCCACCAATGCATTGAGATCCACATTCAATACCCTTGCAGTCACGTGCGCACTCCTCCTGGCCGAACAAAGATCCTGCACACTTGTAGCCACACTTTTCGCCTTGGCAACTCTTTGCACATGCTGGGCCTCCGCATTTCTGGCCCACAGTCATCGCCTTACATGCAGGTTCATCGATGTAAAAGCCATCATTGCAGCTGGCACAGTGATCGGCCTGCGCGCGCTTCGTTTGTTCCACACAACTCTGGCATTGCCCTCCAGTACCAAGAGAACAACTCCATGCTTCACAGCCACCATCAAAGTATGGTGCACCAATCTTGGCAGTCACCGCTCCGGTATATCCTGCATCGCATTTGCAGCCGCTGACGATGTCAGAGCCACTGGCATGAGCCGGGCATGCAGCAGGAGTGCACTTTCCGCTGAAGCCAGACGGTGCTGCTGTAATTACACCTTCAAAGCCAGCATTGCAGGTACAGCCTTGTTGCACATCTGTACCTCCGGAGTTGGCTGGGCAATCCACAGCAGTGCAACTGGTGGTGTAGTATGGTGCCGCAGTGCTGGCAGCTACGCTACCGATGAAGCCATCTTTGCATGTGCATCCACTTGGGACATTTGGTCCCTTGGAATTCTTGGGGCAGGCGACTGCATCACAAGAGCCCTCGAAGAAAGGCGAATCTCCGCTAGCAGTGATTTCACCACTGTAGCCCGCCAAACAGCTGCATCCACTGGGCACATCCGTGCCACTGGAATGCGTTGGGCATGCCACTGCTACACAGGTGCTAGTGTAAAACGGTGTCGCTTCGGTGGCCACCACCGTTCCAGAGAAGCCGCTGTTACACTTACAACCACCCGGCACATTGGTTCCAAAAGAGTTCGCCGGGCAGGCCACGGCCTCGCAAGTTCCGGCGAAGAATGGTGCTGACGTGGTCGCTGAGATACTGCCGCTATAGCCTGCATCACAAGCGCAACCGCTAGGCACATCGGTACCAGTGGCATGTGCTGGGCACTTCACTGCTGTGCAGCCATCGTTGTAATATGGACTGGTAGCTGTGGCGGTCACTGCCCCGCTGAAGCCAGCATTGCAGGTGCAACCTTTGGATACATCCGTACCCTGCGCGTTGCTTGGACATGCCACTGCTTCGCAGCAAAGCTCCTGAGAATTTCCGAGAGTGGCTTTTGGTTTGGGCTTGAAGCCAACTGGGCAGGTGAAAAGACTGCAAGTCTCTTCGCAAACACCCGTGAAGAATGGAGCACTGGTGCTGGCAGTGATAGTACCACTATAGCCCTCGTTGCAGGTGCATCCGCTCGGCACATCAGTACCGTGAGAGTTCGCAGGGCAAGCCACAGCTGTGCAACCTTCACTGAAGAAAGGAGAGGTCTTCGATGCTGTGACCGTTCCGCTGAATCCTGCTTTACAGGTGCATCCGCTCGGGATGTCAGTGCCTTGGGAACCTGCTGGGCACTTCACAGCAGAACAGCTGCCTTCGTAGTAGGGATTTTCATCATCTCCGGTAATGGTACCAGAGTAACCTGCCAAACAGTCGCAGCCACCAGGGATGTTGTTGCCCGTGCTGTGTGCAGGGCATGCCACTGGCGTACAGCTTCCCGCGAAGAAAGGACTAGCCGTGGTGCCTACGATGCTTCCCTTATAACCTTCCTTGCACTTGCATCCAGCAGGCACGTTGTCTCCTACAGAGTGTGCAGGGCATGCCACTGCTTTACACTCGCCACTGAAGAAAGGTGTGGCTGTGGTTGCGGTGATGGTGCCAGAGTACCCTGCCACACAAGCACATCCACTTGGCACATCTGTTCCACTGCTGTGTGCTGGGCACTTCACAGCGGTACAGCTGCCCGTGAAGAACGGATCCTTGATGGACTTGGTGATGCTACCACTGAAGCCAGCCACGCAGCTGCAGCCAGCCGGGATGTTGTTGCCAGCAGAGTTGGCCGGACAGGCTACTGGGGCACAGGCACCTTTGTAGAAGGGTGCCTTGGTAATAGCCTCGATGCTTCCGCTGAAGCCTGCTAGGCAGTCGCAGCCTGCTGGTACGTTGGCACCCTCCGAGTTGGCTGGGCAATCCACCGAAGTGCACGACCCGCTGTAGTATGGGCTTGTGCTGGAAGGACTGATCTTGCCATTGAATCCTGCTTTGCAGCTGCAACCATCCACCACATTACTGCCACTGGCACCTGAAGGGCATGGCACGGCTTCGCAGCACTGATTGAGGGTAGAGCCTACCACATCATCACCCAAGGGTTGCCAGCCTTGAGGACAAGTGAAGAGTGCGCAAGTCTTCACGCAAGTGCCCGAGAAGAAAGGATCCACACTGGTAGCAGTGATGGTACCAGAATAGCCTTTGTCACAAGTGCAGCCTGCTGCCAAGCTTTTGCCGTGACTGTTCTTTGGGCATGAGACCGCCTCACAGGATCCTGTGAAATAAGGAGCCTCTAAGCTCTTGGCAATGGAGCCGGTGTATCCTGCATCACAGGTGCAGCCGCTGTGTACGTTGAGGCCACTGGAACCCGCGGGGCAGGCGACAGGAGTGCAGCAGCTGTCAGTGCTGGAACCAATGGCGGTGCCCGGCTTTGGGGTGTAGCCTGCAGTGCATTCGAAAGTGGAGCACTTCTCCTGCGAGCACAAGGCTGTCACCTGGACGCGGTGATTGCCACTCCAGCGGGTGCACTTGTGATCGATCGGGGCAAAACTGTCACCACTACTCTTCTTGTCCGGGGCAAAGCACTTGTTGTCCACTCTCCACCAAGAGAAGCAAGTGCATCCAACAGCATCACCCACCTTACAATCCACAGTGGTCCAACGTTTGTCGGTCACCTTGACTGAACTCACCTGTGGGATAGTCTCTGTGGTCCAACATGTAGCAGCAGCACGGACGCGAGAGCTTCTGTATCCCGCTTGTGCGGTGCACTTTCTGCCATTCGCACTGACAAAGCTACCATCTGCTTTGGCACCTCCCGAGCACTTCTTAACCCACATGCCAGCAGGACACGTGACAGTGACCCTCTTGTCGTCGCCATAGCGAGACCATCCAGAGATCACATTGTGTCGTTTCTTGCACACGGTACCAACGCGTGCAAAACCAGGGTTGCAGCTGGCACATTGGTTGTCCGCCGTGCGCTGGTCTTGAGCGACGCAGGTCTTGCACGAAGAGCCACCCTTCTTCTCGCAGGCATACGCCTTGCAGCCTGTGCCGGAGATGTAGTAACCAGGGTTGCAAGTGGCACAGTGGTCCTCTGCCTGTCGCTCTCGGATCCCTTTGCATGTCTTGCATTTGTCCCCAGCACCAGTGGAGCATGGCACCACCTCGCAAACAGCCTGCAACCTTCTCTTGCCGCCATTGCCTGCGCAACGGCCGCCGTTCGGCTCGAAAACCGCCACGTTTCCACATTGCTTGGACACTTCCCATGCGGAATGGCAGGTGCAAGCAACAGCTTTTGGGCATGGTACTGTCAGTCTTCCTCGTGCCCATTGGCCATTGTGTGACATCAAGCCGAAGGTTGGGGTAGTGCTGCAGGTCGCCTTGGCCCGCAGGGGCTGGCGCTCGCGGCCCGTCTGCACCGTGCACTTCTTGGCGGCATCGTCCACATAGGCACCATCGCCCCAATCGCTCTTCTTCAGAACTTCGCACGTCTTGATCCACATGCCTTCAGGGCACGTGGCCGTGGCAATGGCATCGTCCGCACGTCCAGACCAGCCACTGTGCACCACGTGTTGGTCCTTACAAATGCGTCCCACCAAGGCAAAACCCGAGTTGCAGCTAGCGCAATGGCTTTCCACCTCACGTTTGCCCGGTGCAGGACAGGACTTGCACACGCTGCCCGTGCTCCCCGTCTTGCACTTATAGGCCTGGACCACGGTGAAGATCGCATCAGCCCAGTTGGCCGGGATTTTATCTCCATCCTTCACGATGGTACGATCCACAGCCCCAGAAGAACGTTGAGCTACAAAACGGTTGTACTTGGCATTGTGCAGGGCAATCTTGCCTGATCCCATGTCCACAATGGTGAAGCGTGCCTCATCCGAGATGGAACTCTCAGCTACTTTGCCGGTACGCAAAATGTCCTTGTCCGTCATTTCCATGTAACTCTGCAAGTTGGTATTGTAGAAGGCCAGTTGACCCAAGCCAGCATCTACCACCTTGAACCGAAGACTTTTCCAGTGATCTTTCAGTTGATTGATGTTGGCTTTGTATCCCACCATGGCCAAATCCTTGGTCATCTGGAGATAACGGCCATTATTGTGCAACGCCACGATGCTGCCAGGGGTTAAACCTGGAATCGCCTGTACCACCTTGAACCGCTCCCAACTCCAGCCACCGGGCAAGTGCAACATGCCTTTGGTGCCGCTGACGTCCAGCGCTTTATTGCCCAGACGGATGAAGCGATTGTGGTTGCTGTTGTGGAAGGCCACATCCCCATTTCCAGCATCCACCATGCGGAACAACTCCCAGCTACGCATGTGACCGACGTTGCGCATGTTTGTACGGTCCATACACACATACTTGTTCTGGCGTGGGTTCTTGAATCCCACACGTCCTGCACCACCCTCGTAGACCTTGAAACGCTCGGCTCCCCAGCCATTCGGCAAGGCATCTGCCCTTCGAGGAGGACTGCGTTGCATGTCGTTGGTCACCATCTTCATGAAGCGATTGTTGGCCTTGTTGTGCAAGGCAATGGTAGCACCCACCAAGGCTGACTTGCATGTGCCGGTGAAGTATGGATGGCCTGACTTGGCCTTGATATCACCAAAGTAGCCCTTAAAGCAGCTGCAGCCACTTGGCACGTTCTTACCAGTGGTCCATGAAGGGCATGCCACAGCATTGCAGGCACCTGTGAAATAAGGACTGCTGGTCGAGGCTGCGATGGCACCAGAGAAGCCTGCATTGCAGCTGCATCCTTCTCCAATGCTCTTGCCAGCAGAATTGGCAGGGCATGCCACGGCCTGACATTTCGTTCCAACCAACTTGTAACCAGCATTGCAGCTAGCACAATGGTTCTTCACTGTACGATCATTGTGATTCTTGCAGCTCTTGCATGCGGAACCGCTGCCGGTGCCACAGGTGAACTTCACATTGATAATGGTAAAACGTTCCCAGAGGTACCAGTGTGGCAAATCGTCCGCGTCCCTCACGGGACTGGTGTCAGCAGCCTTGGCATGGAGGCGGATGTAGCGGTTATATCTTGGATTGTGGAAAGCCAACTGTCCCTTTCCTCCATCCACCACTGTAAAGCGCTCATCCGTCCAACTACCTGGGAGTCTGCCATCGGAACGCTTGCCACTGACACGCAAATCCAAGCCGTGCAAGCGCACGAAGCGCTGTTCCTTCACGTTGTACAAGGCAATCAAGCCGAAGCCAGCGTCCACCACACGGAACTTAGCCCAGGTCCAAGCATCGCTGAAACCATTCTTGGCCTTCACCGGACTCACAAAGGTGTCTTTGGAATTCAATCCCAAGAAACGATTGTGGTGACCATTATGAATGGCAATGACGGATCCAGGTGCCAGCAATGGATGGGGCTGACGAATGGTGAAGGTCGTCCATTCTCCTTGGATCTGATCTGCACGGTAGGACATCTTGCTGATCATAGTAGCTCCCGTCATCTGCATCCATGCATTATGTGCTGGTGAATGGAAGGCCACATCCTTACCAGTCCATACAGGCACCCACGTGGTGTCACTCTCAGCACAGCCAGAGCATCCGGAACAATCACAAATATAATCCTTCTTGTCTTTATTCCTGGCATCCGATCCTACCAACTTGCCAATGCCGCATCCCCAGACACCATCATGGTTGCACCACTGGGAACAAATGTTCAGTCCGAACTGGCATCGTCACACTGCGGCACTGGTTCTGCTGCCGGTTCCAAGTCACCCGAAGACTTCACGCTAATGACCTTCTTATAGTATGGATTCTTCAAGGTGACTCGGCCTTTGCCGGCATCGATCACCAAGAAGCGTTCAGCTTGCCATCCTGCAGGGAAACTGTCCTTGCCCCTGATAGGGCTTCGTGTCATGTCGTGCTTACCCAGCTTCACATAGCGATTCCAAGCGCTGTTGTGAATGGCAATGGTGGAGCCCACCATCACAGACTGACAAACGCCACCCTTCAGCACGTAACCAAAGTTACAGCTCTGGCAATGGTCATCCATCTGCTGGTCTGCTTGCGCGCGGCAGCTGCTGCAGAGGCGATTCTTGCCCTCTTGACATTTGAAGGCCTGGCAATCGCGGCTGAAGAGGTAGTAACCACCATTGCACTCGGCGCAGTGGCTATCTTCCTTACGTTTGCCTTGCGACACGCACGTCTTGCACTTGTCTCCCGCACCCGTAGTACAGCCATAGGCCTTGCAGTTCTTCCCTTGCAAGTAGTGCCCACCGTGGCAAGAATTGCAGTGGTCATGTTGAGTTCGGTGTTTTTGTGCAACGCAGCTGCGACACTTCTTGGTGTTGCAGCCATAGGGCTTACACTCTCCATTGTCCAAGTAGTAACCAGGGTGGCAAGCATTGCAATGATCGTCTTTCGTGCGTAGATGTTGTGCTACACATGTTTTGCAGTTGCCCCCGCATGCATACGCCTTGCAGCTGGTACCAGACACATAGTATCCCGGGTTGCAGCTTTCGCAATGATCGACGGCGGCACGTTCTCTATAGCCCTTGCAAGTCTTGCACTTGTCGCCAGCGCCCGTGGAGCACGGAACCATCTCGCAAATAGCGTTCACCATCTTGGGGCCACGACTGGCACGTGCGCAAATGCCATTCACAGGGCCGAAGATTGAAGTACTATGGTCGCACTGCTTGCGCACTTCCCACAAAGATTCACAGGTACAAAAGATGGCAGTTGGGCAGATGGTCTGGATCTTACCTCTTTTGAATCCACCAACTGATTTCAAGCCATAAGTCTGCTTGGTAGTGCAGGTGGCCTTGGCCCTGAGCCGGTTGCGATCTGTGCCCGTCCGCACGGTGCATTTTTGGGCGTTCTCATCCACGAAAGCACCATCGCCCCAGGACCAACGATTGTGGCGATGCCTCTCAATATCACACCGTTTGAGCCACATGCCTGCAGGGCACACCGCCGTGGCCACAGCATCATCCCGACCGCCAGACCAGCCGCTGCGTGTCACGTGGCTGCTCTTGCAAGTACGACCCACGATGACGGTGCCCTTCGGGCAAGTCTTACAATGCACATGAGCCTGTCGGTGCTTCTGTGCCACGCAGGTGGCACAGACGTCGGTATTGCAGCCATAAGCCTTGCAAGTACCTTTCTCTGGATAGTAGCCCGGATGGCAAGATGCACAATGGTTCGCGCTTGTTCGTAAGTGCTGTGCCACACAGCTCTTGCAAAGCTTGGTGTTGCAGCCATAGGGCTTGCACACGTTGCCATCCAAGTAATGGCCACCATGGCAGCTCGCGCATTGATCATTTTTGGTGCGTTTTTCTTGAGACACACAGGTCTTGCACTTTCCACCACAGGAATAAGCCTTGCACGTGGTGCCAGAGAGATAGTAGCCAGGATTGCAGCTGGCGCAGTGATCGATGGCCGCTCGCTCTCTGTATCCCATGCAGGTCTTACATTTGCTTCCGGAACCAGTGGAGCAGCCTGCGACCTCACAAATCGCCGACACCTGCTTCGGGCCGCGACTGGAGCGCTTGCAGCGGCCACCAACTGGTGCAAAGGTGGCTTGACTGCTGTCACATTGCTTGCGCACTTCCCAGAACGTATGGCACTGACAATGAATTGCCTTTGGACAAATGGTTTGCCTAACGCCTCGGTGCATGCCGTTTGTTCTCACACCATAGGTCTGCTTGGTGGTACACAAAGCCTTGGCTTGGAGTCGTTGCCGGGACGCACCCGTGCGCACGGTACACTTCTTGGCGTCGTCGTCCACGAAGGCGCCATCGCCCCAGTCCCAATGGTTGCCTCTTCGTCGATTGATATTACAGCTTTTGAGCCACATACCGTTGGGACAGATGGCCGTGGCCACGTTATCATCATGGTGTCCCGACCAACCGCTGTGGACCCAATGCTCGCTCTTGCAGTCACTGCCAATCACCACTTTGCCACTATGGCACGTCTGGCAATGCGCATGTCCCTTTCGCAAGTGTTGGGCGACACAGCTCTTGCACTTCTTCGTATCGCATCCAAAGGGCACGCACTTGCGATTGTGCAGGTAGTAACCAGTATTGCAGGTCAGGCAGTCATTCGATGACTGACGTGTTCCATGCGGCTGGCAGGCTTTGCACTTGTTTCCACCACCCGAGTTGCATTTGTAGACCTGGATCACTTGGAATTCGGCCCAACCCCAACCGTGGGCTGGAAACTTGTCACCATCCCTCGGATGGGTCACATACGAATCGCCATTGCCGTGCACTGCCAGGAAGCTTCTGGAAGCCGTCAATGAACCAAAGTAGCCCTTCCAGCACTTGCATCCACTGGGCACTGTAGATCCATCGGACCATTGAGGGCACTTGGCTGCAATACACTTGGAATTGTGCAAGTAGTAGCCAGCATTGCAGCTGTTACATTGGTTCGTAAACTTTCGCTGCCCCGGTGGTGGGCAGCTGCGACATTTGCCGCCGCCACCACTGTGGCAATGGAAACTGGCCTGAATGACTTGGAACATGGCAGCGTGCCAGTTTCCAGGCAGCTTGTCGCCATCCCTGTGGCCAGTGGCATATTGATCGTTATTGGTGTGCATTGCGACAAAGCGATTGTGCAAGGCATTGTGCAATGCAATCTTGCCACCACCCGCGTCCACGACGGTGAAGCGGGACTCATCGTTGAAGACGGTGGTGCGATACATATCCCCGCGATGAAGCCTCACGTAGTTCTTGAGCCACTCGTTGTACAAGGCAATTTGCCCATTTCCACCATCCACCACCTTGAAACGCACCGATGGCCAGCTATCGTGCAGTTGATCCACACGGCACGGATGGCCGTTCAGATGCCAGGCGTGAGTCATCTGGAAGTAGCGACCCATAGAGTACAACGCGATGACAGTACCAGGCTTAAGTCCAGGAATCGCCTGAACCACCTTGAAACGTTCCCATTGCCATCCACCTGGTAGATCCTTCATGCCCCTGTGTCCACTCGTATCCATGGTACGATCGCTCATGCGCAGGAAACGATTGTGCTGGTCGTTATGCAAGGCCATATTGCCTCCGCCCGCATCTCGCACACGGAATCTTTCCCAGCTTCCCATGTGGCCAATGCTCCTGGCGTCCGCACGAGCCATGCAATAAAACTGATTATTCCAACCTTTGACACCAATGCGTCCAGAACCTCCATCGAAGATCCTGAAACGTTCTGCACCCCAACCGTCGGGCAACTGATCGGCTTTTCTTCGAGGACTTCGTGTCAAGTCATTGTTGACCATCTTGATGAAACGTTGATTCCAAGCATTGTGAAAGGCAAAGGTACCGCCCACCAGCTCGGACATGCAGCGTCCCGAGTAGTATGGAGCACTGGTCGTTGCTCTGATAGATCCAAAGTAACCCTTCCAGCATTTGCATCCACTGGGAACATTTTGTCCATCCGTCCAGGCAGGACATCCAACCAAATGGCACTTATGGTTCTTCAAGTAGTAGCCCGCATTGCAGGCATTACATTGGTTGTTCATCTGTCGATGCCCTGGTGCTACACAGCTGCGACAATGGCCACCGCCCCCCGTTTTGCAGCTGAAGACCTTGATGATGCTGAACATGCAATCGTGCCAGCTGCCATGCAGTTTGTCTCCATCCCTGGGGCCAGTCGGATAAGTATTCCCATGAACGTGTTGGCATAAAAAGCGATTGAAGCGTGGGTTGTGCAAGGCAATCCTTCCATGACCCGCATCCACCACGGTGAATTTGGCCTCATCATTGAGCGCCGTCGTGCGGTAGATGTCATGAGGGTGGAGTCGGACATAGTTCTTCATCCAATAATTCCACAAGGCAATTTGCCCATTGCCCACATCCTTCACCTGAAAGTACAAGCTGTGCCAGCCATCTTGCAATTGATTAGGACTAGCACGCCAACCTCGCAATTGCCATGCATGATACATCTGTATGAAACGGCCGCGTGCGGTCAGTGCAATGATCGACCCAGGTCTCAGGTTGGGAAGCGCCTGAACAATCTTGAAGCGCTCCCATTGCCAACCACCAGGCAAAGCTCGGCAATTTCTATGGCCGCTGGTATCCACGTGTACATTGCTCATACGCACGAAGCGATTATGGTGGTCATTGTGCATGGCCACATTGCCACTGCCAGCATCCCAAACGCGGAACCTCTCCCAGCCATAAAAGTTCTTGGTCACAGCCATGTTATGATGAGCCATGACCATAAACCTCCCTGCTGCATATCCATGCAAACCGACACGTCCGTGACCACCATTATAGATCTTGAACTTTTCTGCCCTCCAACCATCGGGCAGCTGATCCGCCCTTCTCGGGGGACTGCGCATCATGTCATGGTGTGTCATCTTGAGGAAACGGTTGTGAGCCGCACTGTGGAAGGCAAAGGTTCCACCAATCAATGCAGACTTGCAGTCGCCGTTGAAGTACGGCGCACCTGCTTTTTTAGTGAGACCACCAAAATAGCCCTTCCAACACTTGCAGCCGTGCACCACGTTGGGTCCATCTGTCCACCAAGGACATGGGGCAGGTGTACAACCACCTGAATAGTAAGGATGACGGTTGGTCTTCCCAATGGCGCCTTTGTAACCTGCATGGCAATGGCAACCACTTGGCACATTTCTTCCATGCGAGCCGGCAGGGCAGGGCGCTGGTGTGCAGCACTTGCCCACGCTGTGACCAATGGTGTTAGCATGCTTGCGCACATAGCCTGCAGGACAATTGTAGTTGCCACAAGGTTTCTGCGAGCACAAGGCAAAGACCTTGATATGGAAGTTGCCAAAACGACGGCACATGCCATTCTCAGGACGGAAGAAGCCCCAGCGTGAGGTCGCCCAACGGTTGGTCCAAGCACCACACTGATTTCCAGCGCGCCACGCACTCATGCAGGTACATCCAATGGCTTCACCTTTGCTGCAGCCCCGTTGGAAGTGATTTCGACGCCAGTGATGCCCACCCTCAGCAAGGGTGTACTGGGTCCAGCATCGTGCAATGGCACGCACATTTTCATGTCCATGTCCACTCTGGGCATGACAGCGTCGTCCATTGTGACTGGGCCAGGCACCATCGTTGTGATGACCTCCATTGGAATAGCACTCCTTCACCCACATGCCATTAGGGCAATCCACCCATGTGACTCTGTCATCACCACGATGACTCCATCCACTGTGCACCACATGCTCCGTCTTGCAGGTGCGTCCAACCAATGCCCATCCACCGTGGCAGGCATTGCAGTGGTTGTTTTGCTGTCGATGCTGCAGTGCAGGGCAGCTCTTGCAGGGATGCCCGCAAGTATAGGCTCTCTGGCAGCACTTCCCCACGCTGTGACCAATGGTATTTGGATGCTTTCGAGTCCAGCCTCCAGGACATCTGTAGTTGCCGCATTTTTTCTGTGAGCACAAGGCAAAGACCTTGATGTGAAAGTTGCCGTAACGTCGGCACCTGCCATGCTCCACTCCAAAGTGACCCCATCGTGCGGTGGCCCAACGGTTGGTCCAAGCACCACATTGATTTCCACTGCGCCACGCACTCATGCAGGTGCATGAAATGGGCTCACCTCTGCTGCAGCTCCGTTGGAAATGACCTCTACGCCAGTGATGCCCGCCCTCAGCAATCATTGGGGTGGTCCAGCATCTGGCAAACGCACGGACAGCTTCACGGCCATGACCACTCTGTGCCTCCATTGGACCAGCAATCCTTTACCCATGTGACTTTGTCATCACCACGACGACTCCATCCACTGTGCACCACATGCTCCGTCTTGCAGGTACGTCCCACCAAGGCCCAACCACCGTGGCAAGAGTTGCAATGGTTGTTTTGCTGACGATGCCAAAAGCCTGGGCAACTCTTGCAAGGATGCCCACACTTTCGTTCATGACAGTAGTGGCCGTATCTGCGCCAACCACTGTGGCAGTGCGTGCAAATAACACGATGTCCCCACCGCCTGCCACGCCAGCAGCCCCTGGGGAGACGCAAGCGCCAAGGATGGCTGGCCTCCATTTCTCCAGTCATCGCCTCACTCAAGTTCATCGAGCTGTTGGAGACACTCAACCCTTTTTCCGAAGCCATTTCCGAAGCCAAGGCAAGGGAATCATCCTGGTCCATCTTTTCGAACTCGGACACGTGGTTTTCATCATATTCCAGGAAATGGTCGTGTTCCTCATCATGATAATGCTCCTCATCGTGTCCATAAGCATCGTCGTGTTCCCCTTCAGATTCGAGTCCATCCACGATATCGTGTTCCATGCCTTCTTCCATATACATCTCTGATGCATTGCCGAGATCATGGACCGCCTCATCTCCTTTCACAAACAAGGAGTGATTAGTGGTCACATTCATCAAAGCCAAGGCAGGCTCATCACCCAACTTTTTGAAGAGCTGGGTGTGATTGGAACTGCCAAAGCCAGGTTCCTGTACCACCAGATCCAGCGGAGCCGCGACCGCGACATTCACACTGGGTTTCACCTTGGCAGCATGGACCAGGTCCAGCAGCCAGAGCGAACACCATAGCTTCATTGTCAACATCATGAAAATTCCACTGATTTTTGTTGCTACGTTAAGAGAGATTCAGCCACCCTCTCTGGCTCCGCCACGTGCTGAGTGCACGTAGGGGATGGAAATAGAGAGCTGAG
>Ga0099811_1092157_pt1 | contig 14340 bp, 5 predicted proteins | sample DipCnscriptome_2_FD_81141 | JGI IMG/M metagenome (GOLD analysis project Ga0099811, IMG submission 81141) | Coral microbial communities from Puerto Morelos, Mexico - Diploria C B metatranscriptome (Eukaryote Community Metatranscriptome) | ecosystem: Host-associated > Invertebrates > Cnidaria >... | reverse complement strand
GTACAATCAAAGGTTGTCTCTGCTAGACATTTCTGACATTAGACTGAGTCAGGGCTATGGTCTTTTGTCTCCCTGCCAAGCATTTCTGCTCACGTCACCAACCGACATATTTCATATCACCTGCATCCCTGCATTCTTATCTTCAGCACCATATTTCTCAGATACAAGATGAGGTTTATGCTCCTGGGACTAAGCACAACTTACGCTCTCACTGAAATTCCTTCTACCGGTTCTGCCAAGCTTTCTTTTTGTTACTCTCCCAGTATTACCTTCAACCATCTCCTCATAAGCAGTTTTCTTAACTCAACGGACATCTTCATCAAATATATTTTGGGTCATCTTGATGCTGTACACTGATGTCCAACTGGCTAACAGCAAGGCAATGCTCTTTTGTGACCAAGGTGCAGGAGACTGCCACCAGCGGGGAACTCTGCTACTGTGATACAACTGGTTACCAGGCAGCCAATTCTTTCCTGCGTACAATCCGTCCTCTGGTATCAGAGATGATCTAGTTGTCCAACATAAAAGTGAGCGAGACCAACAAGCTGACCAAGCAGTTCCACTTTCCTTATCGCAGACAGGAGGGCGACAATGTGGTGTACCAGCTGCACCTTTGCTGAAACCACACAGAGCATCTTCCGCTGCTATGGTGGCTTTGAAACCACAAACAAAGGTATCTCAATAGTGCTTCTTACAACTAAGACTTTTCTCACCAATTTCTTAGTTTAACATTACTTTTTGGAGCTCAAACATTGTACTAACTACTAAGGTAAGTGTAGTTTTTCAAGTATTCTTTTTCATGGCTTTTTAGATTCGTTGGGGTTCTTTGACCTGTAGAGCATTTCTTAATGCTGTTCTCCTATTTTTAACTGCAGATATGTTTGTGAGTAGGACATTTTTGGAACACTGGCTGCCATAACAGTCTGGATTATAAGTTGGACATTGTAATCTGATCTTATTGGTTGTGGATTCAAACACAAACGGTGCCTATTATGTGATCCCTGTCATTTTTTGGCACGCTAGTAGTGTCCCTGTAGCCCATTGTTGTATTTTGAATGCAAACTGGAATGGTAGTTCCTTCACCTCCTTGGCCAGAAGACTAACTACACCGAACATTTTCCAAGGAGCTACCTGCTCAATTCAAGACATATCAGAAGAAAGCATCTTACAACTCCACCACGACTGGAACTGCGAGTGGCTGAAATGGCCCAATGTTGCCATCTTAGAAATGGTGATGACGCTGAAGACAATTACCTGTTAATGGAACAGTACAGCAGGACCCTGTTTAACAGCAAATTCATGCGTGACCTCCTGGAACCCTTTTGGGAACTCCATGATGCCCTAGTAAAGGTGGACAATAAGGGTAGCTCCAACAATCCTGCCCCACAACTTCAATTCCCTTGGGAAATGCACAAAGAAAGAAAATGTCTCCAAAAGTTAGAGAGCCCTAAAGAAGACAGTACAGATAGATAAGAGCCTCAATAAAAGTAAACATCTCATCATTTCTGACAATTTGTTACTCTTTAAAATATTGTGACCAAAGCATAGCCCTTGATAGTGGACAGTGTTTCAGAAGAAACTGGATGGCTCAGTAGATTTCAACCTTGTCTGAAATGACTTCAACAGCGGCTGTATGGCGCAAAATAATGTACATAAATATCTTGCAAACTCCTGGAAACTGTGTTGTATGAGGCCGTACCAATCCACACTCCTTAGAAAGGATGGGTCAACTTTGTAAAAGCAAGATCAAGATTATAAAATGCTTCTGCTGGTTACTCTCAAGGTGTTATCACAAACCACATGACAACATTTTGAACAGAAACAAAAACAAGCCAAACAACGCTGTTCTTACAGCTCTCCAAAATGATGCTATAATACTATTACTTGACTTGACTCAAAGCAAAACTAAACACCTGAAATCATGTTTACAGCTTGTACTCTTTGTCAACCTCAACACCTTATAAAAAAACACTTTTCATGCAAGTATTACTGGAACCGCTCTACCAAAACACCTGAAAGACCTTTTACTTCATAAGCAATACGCAACGCATCAATGGCAAAACCTTTTGCTAATTTTAAAACATCCTGCATTGGCCTCTTGAAGTATCCTGTAACCAGAGCACAGTCCTCTGCGGTGGACAATGTGTCAGAAGAGCATGATGGCTTCAGTATTCTGAGTGGTTAAAAAATCTTCAAGGCCTGACCTTCGATAATGGTAACATGACACTGATTTAGAGGACATTCTTGTTGATACTTTGTGATGCAAGTTAGTAGAAATCAAATGTTACGAGGACCTGCAGCACTTGCAAACTCATCAGAGAGTGGCAGAAACTTCCTTGTGGTAGTCCTTCTGGTTGACCAATCATTTCTTCAGGTAGCACTGTTGTTTGAGTTTTAGTAACTGATCTGCTTTTTGCTATGTGAGGTTTGGTGGTAATTGAGGTTTGTGAATTTCAGTTTTGACTTCAATATATCCAGCTTTCTGCAAGGAAGATCTACTGTGACTCAATTATTATCGACGTTTAATGACCTGGCAACATCCCGAAACCTATCCATTCCAACTGTCATCTTTTTTAGACCTAGCCAAAGCTTTTGACAGTGTACCCCATGAGCAACTACTATTAAAGCTGAAAAGTAACGGCATTAATGGCTGTTTACTAAACTGGCTTAGACACTTTCTTATAGGTCGCATACAACGTGTAGTCGTTAGAGGAACATGCTCTGATTGGTCATCTGTCACCTCGGGTACACCACAAGGGACCATTCTTGGGCCTTTATTATTTCTACTGTACATCAATGACATAACCGAATGTGTAACTAACGTTAAGCAAAAAAGACGCTTGGTTAAATTCCCAAGGTTCCTTGGGCAAAAACACGAGTGCTTGCTAACACCAGATGTAAGGCAGTCGAAGTTATCTTGCTCGTTTGTGACAAAATAGATCATTTTTTCCTTGGATCCTTTAATTGCCCTTTGTCGCTGGACAAAGGTATTTGTAACTCGTTTTTGCTCTGATTTATTGTATTGTCATAAGATTTTCTTGCATTTTGGCTTGCACATGTACTCGCGAACGGTTCAGTTTCTCATGGAATTTCGTCACGTATTTGCTTTCTAGTTTTACGGTTCTATCATACTGAGGAGATTAAAGAATCTGTGATTCTGCCAGCTATGCAACTGTTGATTGTTCTTTGGATCATTTTGGATGAATTTGGAGTCTATTTATCGAGTGAAAGGTCGCCGGTAACAGAATGTGTGTCATCCATTATTAAACTCTGTGCTGACGACACTAAAATTTACAGAGAATTAGTCAACCCTTTCATGATACACAGCTTCTTCAAGCAGACCTCAACAATCTCAATGAATGGGCTTGTAAATGGCAACTACATTTTAACGTATTACACATTCACATGATAAATCAGTAACCAGTTACTCTTTTGAAAAAACCCTTAAAGATGTGGATAGCTTCAAAGATCTTGGTGTTACAATAACAAAAGACCTCTCATGGGGCAATCATATTGCCATAACCGTGAATAAAGCCAATAAAGTTTTAGGCTTTATCAGATGCTCTGTTGCACCGCTAACCAAAACGTGTTTTCCATTCTGTACAAATCTCTTGTACAGCCAATCTTGGAATACCTGTTTGGAACCCTTATCTCGCAAAGGACATTCATGCTTTTGAGAGTGTTCAGAGAAGAACATCGCGACTTGTTCTTAACCAACAGAAAGGGGAGATGTCGTATGAAGACTGTTGTCAGCTGCTAAATGGCCTACTCTATTTGACCGTAGAATATATTTATGTGTAGTTGAGTGTTATAAGATTGTTTTTGGTTTTTATCATCTGAAATTGAAGACTTTTTCGAATTCGCCACAACTAAGTGTACAAGAGCTAATCATTTGTACAAACTTTATATCAAACCTGCCACACTCAATTGTTATAAACATTCTTTTTTTATTAGAATAGTTAAGCTATGGAATAATTTACCAAGAGACTTAGTGGAAGCTGATAGCTTCCAGCTATTCCAATCCAAGCTCAAGTTGTATCTGAATGTTTATGTAAGGATCCTTGTTTTCATATATTTTCTCATTTCTAAGATCATTTTAGGGAGTTTTTACATAGGGCTTACCTCATAACTTCCTTTTCGAGACGCCTTTTCTTTTTTTATCTTTTGGTTTTATTTATACTTTTGTAATTTTGTGTCTTGAATAAAGAATGTATGTATGTATGTATGTAAGATGTTATAAAACATCTGGGTAAGCATCCACAACTCTGGATAGACTGATGAGCAAGTTTAAGGGCACACATTCAAAAACTACAGCCTGACAGGGTCATCAAAATGAAAACAAACATGCTAAACAATGTACAAACTATCTGATAAAGTACCTGAGAAAATAGATATTTAATTTTGTTCTTGCTATTTAACACAGTCGGGTGAACTTTTTCTTGAATTGGCTCAGTACAGAATGTGAACTCATTAGAGAAAACCTTGCTGGCTGCATTACTGTTAAAGGAGATTTTTAACCTTTTCTTCATAGTGTCCAAAAACATTGTGTTTTTTTCATGTTTCATGTTTTCATGAACACACAGTCATATTTACTATTCTTTAGAATGAATGTGTCTTTTTCATAATGCTAATTTAATGAATAGTTTTTCAGTGATAGAACCAAGTAAGCATTTTAGGAAACCTTGTTCACTTATGAAACATTTGATATGCTTGTACATGTACCAGTGGTTTGTACCAAAGGTTTTCCCAATGTCATACTCATCATTATCCATCACATTAGGTCTACAACCAGCTGTTCCCCATAAAGACTTCAAGTGGCTTCATAGAGTATGTCTGGTTTGCAAGAATCTGTTCAATTTGCAAGAGCCACTCAGCTGGTTATGAGGGAAGCTTTTCCCATTCATTCCCAATTGTAATCCACACCCCTTAATTGAAGGTACAGTACTATGCCATTTCCAAGGCACCTTTTTCCTTTCAAAACAAGTCTTTTTCCGTTTAATGTTTCATATGAAAATGAGTTTGATTCGAATGAAGATGAAAGTGCAGGTGAAACACTTTTATAATATATGATATTACAGATATCACTTTGTAAAACCATTTACCTGTTTACCAAGCAAATAGCAGTGCCTACTGTACATCACATAAGTATTTGATGCAACGTGACACTTTGATGCAACGTGACTTACTTTTTTTGTTCTCAATCTTTTTCTTTGAATAATTTATAGGCTTACTATAAGTCCAGCTCATTCCAACAAGTTTTTCTAAAAACAATAAAACAAAATAAAGGATATGTCACACAAATGGCCTCTCCTTGTGACTCAGGGCCTTAAATTGTTCATCTACATCCTTAGCTTCCCTCGTTTGGCCACAGACCTGCTTACCTACCAGGATCAGGACTGCCAGAATCAGATCTGTGAATTTAGCTTAAATTGTGGCTGATGCACAATACTGCTTTCCAACAAGTGGCAGCCTCAAGCACCGCAGTTCTAACATGTGTAACAGCTATTGCATCTCATGTCATAGCTATGGTCATCCCACCCTAGCCTGAATTGCACAGTCTAAGCCTAAGAAGCCCTGCTGATCCTCGACATCATACTACTCAGCCTGACTCCTCTCCCAACCCTACCAGTTCCTCAAAAGAGCTCCAGCTCCAGCCCTCCGAGATCTGTCACGACTCTCACAGATGCCATTGCCACCAAGCAATCAGTCAATTCCAGTGCATCTAAACAAAGACTGCAGAAGCAACCACCTGGCTCACACTGCCTCAAAGGTATCTGATTTAATCAGAACGTTTCACTTACAACTCCTGTGATGTTTTTTTAATGACTCTAAAGAGGATGGAGCACTTAATCATTATAAGCATTTTACTGCAAAACACCCAGACCTTCTTTAGTACAAGGCAAAGGAAGTAGTTTTTCCTAAGAGAGAGCAGCATCACACAGAAAAGGGGAAGATGGATGTTATGTCACTAACCAATTGTTGTCTGGGCTAATCATGGCACATGTGGCACATCTTCATCTAGAGACTGCGATGGATTTCTCAAAATAAGTACAAAAGTTCATCAAGCCCTGTTTCACTTTGCCCCTGGTTCTGCCAAGATCAGCTACAAACTTGCCAATGTGCCACAAAGGAATTACCAAGCTGATAAATATTGGTGTGAAATGTATTATCACAATGTAAAGAGTGCATAGATCATTGAACAAGAACATGACAAGTGTGTAGATTAGTTGATGCACTATTTCTTTTTCCTTCAGTTTGACCCACTGTTAATGTAAATAGTGATATTAAAATGCAGTCCACAGCTATCAGTAATCACAAATTAATGATTTAAGTTTCAGCCTTTAGATGCTCTGGGTTTCTTTTAAAAAGGCATGCTATACGGTATATTGTCATATATTTACACTGACAAGTGCACAAGTAGGAGTGGCAAACATATTTATTGGGTAATTTAAACACCCTATCTGTGAGAATATTTTAGTACATATATTACCACTCTTGGATAGCTACGTAGGCTTGTAGTTTAAAGAAACATAAAAAGACCGATTGGAATGAAGAGAGATTAATAGTAGTGTCAAGTGTTATTTAATAGAAATTTGGTTCATTAAAATAGAATTGTACGTAATTACAATGGCCGAGTGTCAAATGATTGTAATATTAATGATAGTCCATGTTAAAAATTGTAAGTAATGTCTTTCATTCCCTCACAAACGTTATCAACTGTATCATGTATTTTAGTTTGTTTGCTACCAGTTTCTATTTCAGTTATTTATTTTGGTATTTGTATTTGTACTTTTATGTTGCCGATGTAATAATAAAGTTTATTGCTATGAAAAAAAAAAATATGAAGCTAAGCAATGACAGTCTTTTCTCTTCCTTTTTTCTTTTAACCAGGTGACATTTCTTAATTATAATTGATTTAACACTAGAACTGATTTTCATTTTTACGACTAATTTGCAGAATGCGAAATAGGAGTTTAGTGAATTCACTCCCTTGGTCGATCGGTCGGTCGATCGGTCAATCCTTCCTTGGGTCGTAAACTTTTGTTTGTATTTCCGCTGACCAATGCACAACTTCACTTGATGAAGAGAAAAATGTCGTCGAATGGTTCGGCAAATGTGAAACATAGTGAGTGATGAGATAGTTACTGCTATGTCAACAGCATGTGGTGCGAGCATTTTCTTATTTGAATTGTTTAAAAAAAACCTAGAAAGCACTTATTGTCCTAGTTACGAAATGAACGTGGGCTCCTGGCAAGCATGGGTTTTAATAACATGATTCATGCAATACATGAATATCAAGCAAAATTATAAATTATTACAAATGGAAAGCACTTATTAGCTTCATGGGGGTAAGAAAAAGAAAGAAAAAGAAAGAAAAAACATGTCGGAGGGAAAAAAGAAAAGAAAAAAATTCGTGCGTTTGCAACCGCGAGACTCGAACTCTCGCCCCTCACGCTTTCCCAGCTTTCCAATACAGTATACCAATGCACTGAGCTAACTTAACACATAGGTACGCAAAGTGTGTATGTGTCTAGAGCATTATACATTATTGTATTGCGGAGTTAGGGCAGTGATTAAAGCGTGATTTTAAGAGGTTTAAATAAGGGACAGAAGAAAAAAATTTATTTTTGCCAAAACTATGCCAAAATATTTTCATCTTTTCTGCTTATAGTGATGCATGTATTTCATCATGCAAAATAGTCGTTAGCTCAAAGAGGCCTTTGATTTATTACTTTAGATGATGAAGTTATCTTCAGAATACCATGAGCCATGTCCCAAAACTGCAACAGTTTAAAGCTCAAAGAACCAGCCAAACAGTTTCTGAGTGAGGCAAACCAAAACCATTCCCCTGAGTACTGCAATCATGATGAATGAATTGAAGAAATCAATGAAAGATACATTTCTGGGTGAAATGGTTCCTCTATATGTGCAACGGAGTAGCTGCAGAATCCAGCACTTTCTTTTTCTTTTTTATTTTTTGGTTCATTAGCGAACCCTGAAAAGACTTCTACATGTAAGAAAGCTGACCAGATGAGACCACATGATGTCATTTAGATCCAATGGTGCTGCTACAACTGTATCTGCCCACCAATGTTCACAACTCCAGAAACCTGCATACTCTTTTGTGAGATGGGTAAGGCAGTGCACTTGAAATTTGTTATGGAAAAAAGGTACCCCTCCTTGATGTCACATACATAATTTACCTATGGTGCTTAGCTTTTGTAAATCATATGCACAGAAGTTTAAAGATCACCCTGTTTTAAAGTGTACTGTGCATACAGTTAAAAATCACAATACATGTGCATAAAGAAAGGACACTAGCTCTGTTAAGTATGCAGATAAAGTGCTTGGCAACTTGGCTGATATGTCAAAAGTGCATTCCGAGTACAAAGCATATCTAGCGCAGATAGTGGAGGACAAAACAGAAGGCATCAGGGCCAAAAATCTGATTGTATCACTCCTGACTCCCCTTGGGAGATTTTTTGACGTTCACGTAACATGACCATTGGACTTAAGTTGCCATGTGTTCAAGTAAGCGAGTGTTTTGAATTGCAGGAGTTTGTCAAAAGTTGTTATTATAATGGTGCCTTTTGTTTAGCTTGAAGCAAACAGTTAGGTAAGTGAACATTTCGCCTTTGCTATTTGAAGAAGCATTTGGAACTTAATACCTTTTTGTAACTTTCAGAAAACCTCACTCTTACGTAAGCATTCACACATGTATGCCTCTTTTCTCTTTACTCACAAAAATTCAACAAGACAACTTTCTTTCAGTACTGGTAAATGGCAAAGAACTCTTGTAAAGAATTAAATTGGCATTCTTCCTGTACTACTAAATAGTGAGCATGTGTTATGCAAAACCCTCAAAAATTGAGAAGGCATACCAAAGCTGAAGAAACTGGCAAAAAAAAACTTATCTTTAAATAGGACTTAACTTTTTAAACAAGGAACATTACTTGCTTGTTTTTAGTTGTCAATAATGACTACCGGTAATATATATTGGTATTTTTATCTTTGTTTACAATAAAGGAGTTTGGAGCACAGGCAAACAAGTAAACTGCTGCATTCAGAGATGATGCAAACACCATGCCTGAACTCTAGCAAGGTATAAATTTGTACATGTAGTACATGAATGTGAGAAAAGGTCAAATGCAGAAGAGGATGCCATGTGATCACACACAGTCAGCATGTTTTGAGTGCTCCATGTCTCTTTGATATTATTGAACACTCCTCATTTGCACTGATTTTATAATGTTAAACCCCTGTTGTAATTGTTATGTTTAAATATTGCAATGACCTGTTCCTTGAATAGCCTTTTGCTGAGGACGCATATCCTCAAAACGTTTTTAGGCAAGATCAGAGGCTATTAATGTGGCAACAGTTTGTCAGCCATGTTTTAGAATGTAAATAGCAATACAAACTGGTCCTGATATGAAATTAATTTTTTTGTTTGCTAGTAGTTTATCTTTTACATCGTTAGAATTTTTGACCCCACATGAATATGTAAGATTCCATTGATGAGTCCCTGCCTTATCCAGTTTGTTTTACTCTGTATTTCAGAACTAGATGCCTCCGAGACTTTTTTTCTTTCAGTGCCTGAAGCAATAGTCAATAGGTGTGGAAGACAAACTCACTAGTTATTACAGCAACGAGAACTCTAAAATCTCAACCATTTAACCCAGGAGACGATCTGATAGCTACAGGACAAGCGTGGGACAACTGGCTCAAAGAAATCAAATGGGCATTCAGATACTTTAAAATTACAGAGCCACTCGACAAGAAAGATGCACTCATCATTTATGGCAGGAAAGAAATCGCTCGCCTGGAGAAAAGTTTGCCCAACCGGACAGTTAGCGGTGACGACTACGGAAAGTTGAGAAAGAAGTTGAATGACTACTTTAAGACAAAGAAAAATAAACAACATGCAAGATATGTATTCCTCAAAATGAGACCAGCACATGGAGAAGCAACGAATGCATATGCTGCTCATTTAAGAGAGAAAGCCAATGACTGCGAATTCGAAGCCAGCTGTGATGAACAAATCTTGGAACACCTCATCCAAACAACACAGAATCAATTGCTTATCCAAAAAGCCATCAACAACAAATGGAATTTGACACAGTTTTTAACTGAAGCTGCCCAAATTGAAGATATATCAATTCAAATACGTGAAATGAAAAATCCTCAAGAAGTGAAGAAGCCTGGACGACAGTTTAAGAAGCGGCGTCAACCCAAGATTAAACAAAGTGGTCAGGGAAAACAACCCTGCGGATACTGTGGACAAACAGGCACACTCAAGGAAGGCAAGAACTGTCCAGCGTATGGGAAAAAATGTACGAAATGCCAAAAGTTCAATCCTTTCAGTTCTGTGTGCAAGTCCAAGGGCTCACCCAACAGCAAGAATTAGAAATGGCAGGAGCAAAGACACAACCACAAGCCTCCAGAAAATCCAGGGCACAAGTGCCACGTCAAGAAAACCACTGAAGAAGAAGAAGATGCTGACAACGCAACAAGTTCGGATGATGAGTTCTTCTCAACTAAAAATAAGTAATCTGGACTTGTTCTTAACTTAACCTATAAAATATATCTAAATTCTTAATTTCTATTTCATATTTTTATATTTTATATTTTTATATCTATTTAATGTAATATTAGTATTTTATATTTGTTATTTGCATGTACTTTTGTTAGTGTCCCCAATTAGCTATTCATAGCTGAATACGTACCCTGACACTTAAAAAAAGTATATGACTGTATGTATGCAGGGATGTAGATAATAGCCAGGAGCTGAGAAAATACCTGGCTGTCAGCTTGACTTTCCTGGCTAATAAATCATGAACAGACTGTAAAATGGATACCTCTTTCTCCTAAATGTTACCAGACTAAATTTCTTTTCAATTATTTTCTTGTTCGTTAATTGTCCTACCTGAAGTAACATGATTGTAAATGATCCATTTTGTAGAGTTCTAACAATTGTGTGTTTGCTAAAGGCTCATTGACCAGCAGCATTTCCCTACTTCATGTATGGGAATAATGGAGGCTCACTTACCAGCGGTGTTTCTCTACTTTTTGTATGGGAATAAGGAACACCAAATCGCATATTCCTAGAAAATGTAGAGAGACATCAGTTGATATGTCGGGAAAAAGAGGAAGGAAAGATGATTCTGAGAGCCTTGAGATAAAGAATTTTTTTAAAAACCTGTTGAGAGCAGTCCACCAAGTACTAGAAGACCAAGCCCGATAAGTACTACATGTACAACACCCGAATCATGAGACAGAGAGAGCACCTGTTCAACTACTTCTTCATCTGTTTTCCTAGAACAGTCCAGAATGACCTTCCATTTTTGCCCGTACATGTAAATTAAAAGGAAAACGTATTTCCAGGAGTCTAGATTATTTTCCGGGGCCCGGACAGGACCCCCCTAGAGGGATGGTCCCTTAGGCACCATCTTCTGGGCCTGCGGCCCAGATACCCACCTATCAAGTCCACAATACCAGATGATGTACCTGAAGCAAACATGTTTATCAAAGGGTGAGCATGCATTGTGCATTGTGGATTTACATGTACAAATATTTTTTTCACCCGCCATGGCAACCAACACGGTCACAACTTGGAGCGCTGGGCCTAGTCTTTTCATTGTAAAAAAAATACACCCTGTTGCATGCGTACTCGAATTATCCACTTGCCTGTCATGTCTATGCAATGCATCTGGGTAGAGACTTTGCTGAATATAAGGTGCATCATTATTTTGTAACAACTCATGCTGCTGTTGTTGACAATTTCATTGTTTGCAAAAGTACAACTTCTGTTACCAGAATTTTTCTGTGAAGGCACTGTTACCGCTAAAAACCTCTAACACACCAAATCATCCACAAGTAGGACAAACACAAGTCCAGGTACATGTATCAAATGCATACACGCTCTGTACTTTTACTCAATTGCATGTTCACACGTTTGCCCCTTTGTACGGTTTCTATAAAGAAATTCAAAAAAAATACACGCTAAGAAATACTTGCAAGGGATACTGGTGAACAGGACGGGCAAGAAATACTTACGAAACACGCTGAACCTATGTAGACTTCGGTAAACAAAAAAAACTTTCCGCTCATGATGGACGCCCCCTAAACATGGCGGCCATTTACACTACCAGACTTTCCACCGCACTGCGCAGGTCTGAAACACTAAACTAGAGCATGAAACCGCTGAACAATACAAGCAAAAACTCGAGCTTACAGGCACAATGCGAACACTTTCCGTTTTTTGAAGCCTATAGATTGGCCCATGGAACAAACTTTTATGATGGGGCATTAACGTTAAAGAGAAAGAAGACAGTATTGTTCTCCTGTTAACATTAAAATGAAATGTTTTTACAATCACTGCATACAAAGTTGTGTTTTTTATTTTTCTATTCCTTTTCTGTCCATCTGCAACCAATATCGATGCCAATCGATACCAATTTATCTATTGATTGGTATTGATGATCGATACCAATCAATAACCACATGAATCTTCACCTTCAATTGGTCATCAATTACAATATCAATTGATTAATCTATATCGATTGGTAACAGTAGACACCGACTGTCATTGATTATCAATTTTATCGATTGGATACCCAGGGCGTTTCATAGGTGCGGCTTCAAGTACCAGGGTATTCTGCAGTTATTCCTTCTTCAGGCTAGGAAAAGTCACAGTAAAATGCATGGTACAAAATCACAAATGCAAAGAGCCCTGGGGCTAAACTTTAAAATACCCAGCAAAGTATCTTACTGAATAACAACAGTTTCCAATTTGCTTCAAACCGGTTAACCTTCAAACTACCTCTAATCGACCTACAATTACATGTAGCTTTAAAAAAATTATTCCTGGTTGTTGTCGAGTAGCGCAGCCCTAGTATCAACAAATCACTGTTTCAACTACCCTGCGAGATGAGTCGATTAGATTTTTTCCAGATAAGTCGCCTTTATCTTTCCCGACTTATCTAGCTAGGAATTAAGATCGATCGAAGCTACCTGTAACGAACACAAACCATGAATCTCACTGAATATTCAGTGAATTCCCTTTTCTGAAATATATGGAAATATGTAACAACACATTATTTAGACACAGTTACCTCTCTTATTTTCGTCATCAAGCTAGGCAGAAAGCCAGAAACACTTCTCTTTTAGTACTTGACACCACCGCCACCGCCAATCGCTACCATTTGAACCATGTGACCACCTTAAACTTGAGCCCTCAAATTCGTTTGAGAGAAAAACAGGTGGTGTAAGAGGAGGGTTGTGTAACTTCCGGTCACCAAAAGAAGGTATATGTTATATAGGAGGTCCTTACCAAAGCTCTGCAAAAGAAAAGTGCTAAATCTTTTTGAAGCTTTTCGCTTGTTTGACTCCAGTCAACTTACAGCTCGTACAATGATAAAGATGGCGGACTTTCACAGACTTTCAACGGCAAGGAGCAAGGACAACAAGGATCGATGGCTGAATAACAAGGCATATAATAAGAAAACTTACATGTACCATTAAATTAGTCTCTATTCCTAGCGAGACCAAATCGAGTCATGAGCTGAGAGGAAATTGTGGTTCAGAGGTTTCGAAACCTGGTTCGCTGATAGAACACGAAATACGTAACTCTAAAGAACATGTCAACCTCAATGAAGCAATCCTTGGTGGATAAAATAAGTCTTTCCTCAAGTTTTCTGCTAAAATCAGACCGGTTTATGCACTAGCTAGATGTATGACTGGAGACTGGAGTCACCTTTCGTGGCTGAATACTTTGTTGGTGATCGTGTTGCGTGACCTGTTTTGGTTCACTGATCATGCTCCCAGCCGTGAATATCAACGAGTGGTTACCATGGATTTTGGGCTTTTTGCGGTGTTACACACAGTCGAGAAATTTTGGCCTTGGCTTCTATTCGAAGTCAAAAAGTCATGTAAAAACCCATTAGACGACCAAAATGAGACAATTTTCGAAACTATGGCCAGCATAATTGCTTCTCCAGGACAAGAATTTCCCAAAAAGTTACCAGCTCTTCCACTAATCGAACATCCTGCTTTGCGAAAGTCAGAAGACAACAACACTGCTGGCTTACAAATCCGTGGGAGCTCCCGCGAAGAAAGCAAAGCAGTTTTGGAAGAACTAGACGATGCTCTTCCGCCGTTAAAGAGAAGAATAAAACAGAAAGCCCTGCACAGGCATTCCCGAGTGTTGACATGGCCTTTAGGGCAAGGAAAAGACAAGAGCAATGGCACTACTGGTCCAGCATTGGAAGCACCTCCACACAAACGTACACCTGAAGAGCTTGAAGATCTCGTCCGTGAAAAGCTATTGACAAGAATCAATGG
>Ga0099811_1075863_pt1 | contig 14516 bp, 16 predicted proteins | sample DipCnscriptome_2_FD_81141 | JGI IMG/M metagenome (GOLD analysis project Ga0099811, IMG submission 81141) | Coral microbial communities from Puerto Morelos, Mexico - Diploria C B metatranscriptome (Eukaryote Community Metatranscriptome) | ecosystem: Host-associated > Invertebrates > Cnidaria >... | reverse complement strand
ACGAGCTCATCAGCAAATGAAGTCATTGCTATGTCAAAACTAACTGATGAAGTGAATTCTTTTTCACAGGTGCCTGCTCAGTCTCCTTTCAACAGGTACATTGTAGCTATGCGTAAATGTGGTTTATCCAGGTTGGCTAAAAAGGTCACTAAATGGTTTGATGACACTAAGGCTAATGGCAAATCTTTTGATTATCGCTTTACAGGGAAGGATTCTAGGCTGTTTTTGTTACATTTTATGTCATTGATTTCAGCCATTGAATGCAGTGCTAATGCTCATGGCAGAGAGGCCATGATTCTCCATGTTATTGCTTACATGTCTTTGTTTGAGGGACTGTGTCTCTTTTCAGTTGCTTAGATATATCAGATGAACAGGTGAGTGCACTGAAAACCCTCTGCACAAACTACTTTACAGCAAATGCCATTTTCTTTTATGTAAATCCCACAGTCTGGACCATGTGTCATCTTGTACCTGCCCACACTGAGTACATGAAGGCATTGTATGGGCTTGGCTTGGGTCTCAACTCCATGGAAGGGAGAGAGGCCAAGCATGTGTTCTCTCTACAACTTTGCCAAATATCATGGATTTTTATTGAATTCTAATTTTTTTACAAAACTAAGTTTTTCAACAATATGCATAATTTAGGGCGTCACGCATAACATTCCCATGCACGACATTATCATTATCTTAAAATGTCTTGGTTTCTCACACCAGATATCAATTTTTCAACAATATGCATAATTTAGGGCGTCACGCGTAACATTCCCATGCACGACATTATCATTATCTTAAAATGTCTTGGTTTCTCACACCAGATATCAACGGGAATAATCACCTAAAACATCAAAATAAATCAAAGATTTCAGATGTATACATACAAATTTGAAAGACAAACCAACCTTAGCGGAAAATAGCACTTTTTGTTCAAGTGTACAAGCATCACGCTCCATGTTTAAGTCCATGAATTCAGGAAAAAGGTCCTCACCTCGGCAGGATAGAATGCCGTGATAGTAAAAAGCTTGTTACAATGGAATTCTCATCTTCTAAAGAGCCAGTCTTGAAAATTTTGGCGACCCAGCTTATTTCAATCCTGAGAACGAAGCCAATGTTTGATTTCCTGCGGTGTCCTTCTCATCTCATAACAAAGCTAACTGCTCATTTTCATGAGAAAATATAACAGATTGGGTGAGCTAGAAGCATTTTTCTAAGTCCCAAACATTTTGTAACATTTCGTTTAAGGTTTTAGGTTACATTGAGAAAATATAGTGCAAACAGCCACGCGTCACTTCGAATAGTTTTGACAACTTCGACCATCATTTCACTCGGCTACGTGCAATCAAAGGAAAAACAACAGCTTGGTAACCACCCTCGAAGCTTCGAGAAGCTTTTTGTTATATAACAAGCCTGGTACACGTGAGCTAAGTTCAGTGAAACATGTGAGATTGTGAAAGGTCAAGCTGAGGGCACGAGTTTCACGTCTGCAACCGGCAGCCATCGCAATGGAGCGTGAAAATAATGCAGAATCAATGAGAAAATGGAGAGAGAAAAAAGAAGAAAAGAAAAAGGCCTCAAAGAGGAAAGCTCACAGAATGAGTCAGTCAAGTGGAAGCGCTTTGAGCATGTGGCATCTGGAAAAGTGACGTCATCTGGGGAACCATGGAAGGTGATGGAAAGGAGAGCACTGCAGAGGAATCAGTTGTTATCAACGAACATGTGTTTGTGATCAGTGATGACCCAGTGCAGGATTTTGACTCAGTACATCATGCACAGTCACTCATTGCAAAATACCTAACTGAAGATCTTAAGGTAACAGTAGAGAAAATGCATGAGTTCACTGATGGCTGTGCAGCCCAGTATAAGTCAAGGCACTGCATTGGGGGGCCTTTCCTGCTGTGTTGCAGATTTCAGCTTTCCAATACAGCGCAATTACTTTGAGACATCACATGCAAAAGGTGAACAAGACGCTGCAGGCTCTCATGTGAAACAACAAGCCTCACTTGCTGTGATACGTGGAAGAGCCGACATCACCAATGGTTGACGCGAGGTTATTACCCATCCAAATGAATCTACCTGTGTACTTTGATGTGTTTTATTTAGTAAAAGATGATTTTAATGAAAATACATTGAAAGAGCACAAGCATATGAAAATGGGCGTCCCAAAATAAAGCAATAAGTGAAAGAACTGTACTATTTTCTCTAAATTAAGAGTTTCAAAAGGTTTTTGATTCATTTAGAAATATTTTGTATTTTTCTTGTATGTTATGCTATTGTTCATATGTACTGTGCTACTGATCATTTCTGTTTCTAGTGTTAACACAGAAGATCTCTCTGACGGAAGATGATGAAGAAAATGGGAAAATCAGATGGAGTCACCATCCAGCTCCCATAAATGTGACACCTTTTACTGCAAGAGCCAGAGCTGTGAGAGGAGTTGCTAGAGATGGCATCACAAAAGATTTGTTTCAGCTCTTTATCCCTGGTGAACTGTTCAACATAGTTGTCTAATCTGCGGGGTCAACCATATCACGACAAACTTTTTAAAGTTCAACTTTTCCTCAAAGCGGTTGTGAAAGCCTGTCGAGAAGAATGTCACCCTCACCAGAATCTTGCCGTGGATGAAGCGATGGTTGCCTTCAAAGGACAATTGAGCATGAAACAATACATTCCATTGAAAGCAATAAAGAGGGGCATTAAAATCTGTGAATATGCCGATTCATCGGAATGGCTATCTCTGTAATTTCCAAGTTTATACAGGGTGACAAGATGGCAGCGTCACAGAGCACGGACTAAGCTATCACATTGTACAAGAACTTAGTCAACCATTTGTTGGAAAGCACCACAACATATTCTGTGACAATTTTTTTAAATTAAACTTGCTTGTGATTTGCTGAGAGATATGCATACATGCGTGGAACAATTCACTCCAATCACCGAGGCTTTCCAAATGGTTTGTCTCCTCAAAAACCCAAAGTGAAAGTCTTACAAAAGGGTGAATCGAAATTTTATCGCTGTGGAAACCCGATCACATCAGTTTGGAAAGATACAAAGTTAGTTTGTTTCTGAGCAATTGATCAACCGAATCCAGTTGGCAACAAAACAGTGAACAGAAAAAAACAAGATGGTACTGTTATTTGGTACTGTTATTCAAGTTCCCACTATCACTGCCACCATTTTGTACAACAAGAACATGGGAGGTGTTGACTTGAACGACCAGCAAAGAAATTATTATGCTGTGGGGCGCAAATCGCGTAAGTGGTTCCGTTATTTGTTGTGGTTTCTCGTCGATGTGAGCTTTGTCAATGGTCACATTTTGGAAACTGAAGCAGAAATCATCGCTAAGACCACAACTGTAGTTTTCCGTCAAGTTGGCAGAGACACTTGAAGGCCACATGACTGGTGGACACTGGCCTGTAGAAACCTCTAAAGGACATTAAAAGCATTGCTTAAAGCATAAGCAACAAAGTTTTGCCACATAGCTTGTAGAGCTTGTGCGAAATGCATTTGCCTGGATGTATTTTACATTCAAACTTTGACAATATGTTCTTAGAAAACCAGCTTGTAATTTAGTTAGTGCTCACTTAGTGTTTGGGAAGGGCACGTGACTGGGACACTGGCCTGTAGAAACCTCTAAAGGACACTGCAAGGGTTAGGGTTGCTTAAAGCGTAAGCAAATGGGGTTTTGCCAAATGGCTTGTACGGCTTATGCGAAACACATTTGCCTGGACGTATTTTGCATTCAAACTTTGAGAATACATTCTTAGAAAACCAGTTTGCATTATTCATTAAGACTGATAAATTGCTTATCACTTGTGTGTACTTATAGATAAAGATGGTTCAGCCCTATAAAGAGGTTTGGTGGCGCCTTAAGATAATAAAAGCCAATCATCAGCTTTACCCTATAGAATGGAAATAAAGTCAATCAAATGTTTTTACTCAGGAGTAGTTCATTGCTCGCTTGGCAGCAAGTACTCTGGTAATCTATCTACAGAATATTTACTAATATTTATAATTAGGCTTTAACCTCTGAGCAGCACTTTAGCAATGTTTAATTGTTTAGCTTTTCTAAAGGCAGCACATAATTTCACTTGGTCTTTAGCAGATTCAGGAGACAGATTCCAGGGCTCGAACTTAACTTTTGAAGTTAATAGTCAAATGGCTAGTACATGGTCAGGATTCACTAGCCAAAAATGTGTTTCTACTGGGCAAGTGTACAGCACAAAACAGTCATTTTTATTTATTAAACAAACACGAGAAAATGTAAAACTGCTGTTGCTATCAAACTGTAATCAATTTATTATACAACTGAACATAAAATGCATTGTATGTGGTCATGTTTAAAACACCAATTTGTTATTCCAATTAACTCAACAACAAGAAACCCAACTGTACAGTACTTATTTCTGTGACAACTAGCTGCAAACAGCAGCTGCTCGTTCACCATGCCTAGTACCCTAGTAGTGTCCAGTATTATAAATCAGTTAATTAGTTCTTCCCAGATGGTAGGAAATGATCATTGAAGGCATTGATTAGTTCTGACTCCTCCGGTCAGCAGCCGCAACACAACGAGTATGACCAGTTGAAGCTTTGTGGCTTCTCACAGATTCTATTTTAAAGTTCTGACTGCCAGACATGAAGGTAGAGGATGAGCCACTGCAAGTTGTATTGTCTCTACAAAATTTGCAGAACATTCGGTTTGCTTCGTACATGAGCCATGGAAAGTCTTTCAGCCATGCCCGTACAAATTTTCGTTTTGATGAAGTTTGAGATGTGTTGCTTCCAGAATCATCGATTCCTCTCTTTGAAGCAAAAGTTGTAGATGTTTGAGATGATTCAGATGATTTTAATGATGACAGAAAATGCTCTGATATCCATATTAAACGAGAGCAATCACGCGTGGTGATCGTAGATTTGCATTTCAAGATGGCGGACAAGCATTTTTTTGATAGCATTGCATCATGGGTATATGACTTGATCCCAATGTTTCCTCGATCAAGCAAATCAATATGGCGGCGAATGAACACGAACTTGTAACGAAATAAAGAATTATTTTTCTTTCTTTAATTCATGCCAGTTGTTGAAATGAAAATATGTTGAAAAGGTTTGAAGACTTTATTTATAGGGGCGAACATTAAGTAGCCAAGATGGCTAGCAGATGAGGAAAATCCACTAGCCAAAACTCAAAATCTACTGGTATTTGGCTAGTGGACCACCGCCAAGTTCGAGCCCTGGATTCTTGTCAATAAATACTGTCAGGAAGCAGGCGCTTTTCAGCCATTCTTTCTCTTGAACCACACTGAATCACAGTCACTGGTCCAGGGCGACGTGGTTTCTGCATTTCTTCTTCATTCGATGTTGATAGTGTGCCCACAATTGGCTTTCCTGTACAATGAATGAGCCGCATGAAATTTGACATCTGGAGGCGCTCCAAGCTCAGTCAAGACTTGCTTCAGCTTCTGAAAACATTCTTCATTTGTCTCATTTGGTTCTTCTGAGATATTATAATAATGTGAATTTTCCCTTCTCGAGTAAACCTCCTGTTTTACCAGTCGACTCCTTAGGATTTCAACCTCCTTCTCTAAAGCATCATTTTTTTTGCGGTGCTATCAAGTTGCTCTTTTAGCAAACCTCATGGTCGTAGTGCCAGCCAGCGATGGCTTTCCACGAACATTGTGCAGGAAGAGCCGGACTTGCATGTTCTAATGAGATGGGACAAAAGCCTTTACCATCTTCTCCTTGATATTGACTTCCTATTTCCCTCACTGCTAGAAAGATGCGATTGTGTACAAGTTGCTGATCCTCACCTATCGCCAATTTAGCGGCGTGTGTGGTTGGACTACGACCAGGCTTTTTGCCAACACACAGCAGCAGTCAAGCTCATCAACTGGTTGGCAATGAATGGCCAACTTTTCAATTTTCATGTAGCGGAGCGTCTTTACGAAACAGACTGAACAGCCATCACAGTGAGTCATCTGAGCCTTCGGGAGCGCCAGCTTCTCAAGTTATTTGCAGATCGTGGAACAAAGGTCGCTGTTCAGCCCAGTCACCTCTATGCTGTTTCGCACATTGTTGCAGCCTGTGTGGTGCTTCCCATCGCTTCATAGATTCTTTTCGACATGCAGAAACTCAGGATAAGGGCGAGTGTAAACACAATCTCCATCCCCAGCACCAACTCATCATGCTAGCTCAAAAGCTAGGCGTCAGTAAAGACTGCGTGTTCTTTGTTCGCCTTCCGTTTGCCTCCCCCCTTTTGGGTAATGTTGCAGTTCCTTGACCAAATCAAAGGACCAAAACCTCTAGCAAATACAGAGATAACCATCTCTGTGAGTGAATTCATATTCATTGATACAGTTAACCTATACATGTACATTATTGGTTTGGTTTACAATTTTTTTTATACAAATAAAAAACATTTTCAAAACCATTCTAATTGTTCATGTTGATAATACACCACTTAAGTGTTAATTCTGTTGATGTTACTGTAAATAAAATGAAGTTCTTTACTTCCAATAAAAATGTTTAGTTCAGTTTATTATGTATATTATGTTGAGTCTATTTATGTTTCATTATAATCGTAAGTAGTATGTATCCACTCTTGCAGAAAACTTCAATACCACAGGTAAGATATTAATTTAATGATTTATCTTAAGTTACATAACTCAACACAAAACATGGATTTCTTGTTGCAGTTTCCCCCACATCAAAGCAACATGCAGCAAAAAAAGGCAGTGGACACATGTACGCTTTGTGCACCTTTTTTTTGTTGTTATTACTGCAGGAACCAAGAAAAATCAAAGAAGTGGGTGGAAAGGAAAGTTGAATATTTCCAGTGCAACAGATGTGGTACCTACAGACCATGCCAGAGTGGAAAAAAACATCAAAAATCCTAAAGTAAACCAACAGTAGCTATGTTTATTATTAAGGCCATACAATATATGGAAGGCATTACCCTGTTAACTGTTTTGGGATAGTGGTTATTACATTTAGATATTGCAGTCTGGTATTTTCTTCGTTGACACAAGATTCACTTGCTGTGATTCAGTACCAGAAATACGAAATCTGCCCTAATTACCATTGCTATTGTTAATGAATTTATATAGCGCATCTTCTATATACATATTCAAATGCGCTTTACAAGCAAGTGATCTATGGCCGAGATCAGACATCAGCATATACAGGTGCCCCTGGCAGCCACTATCAGTCCATTAGCGATCTCACCCAGCACATTAAAGAATGAAATGAGGCCTGACCACAACACTGGGAACTATATGCCCTACTATTTGCAACAAGTGTGTGGGTTCTTTTACGTCCCACATCATGAACTCAGTGACACATCGCAGTGTACCCGAGGTGACAGATGTAATCAATAAGTTTGTTTTTAACTGGAAACTGCAAGATTGAAAGGAATTGCACATCAACTTGAATGTTAAAGAATGTTTGTTCTCAATGAACCTGACAAATAGTTCTGTACTCCTTGCGAAACAACCTTGATACCACCAAAGAAATCCCCTAGATTGCAATCTGGAAATTGAAGTGTTGAACCATGACTAAGGCATTAGTCACACTTGCAATAACTTAAGCACTGTGAATAGTTCACAATATCGAAGGATTGCTAGCTTAAGAAATTAACAGTAAGTTGTACCAGGAATTTTTTACACTGATAAGGAAAGTTTAACATTGGGTATAGAGTGAAACATGTATTGATTTTTTATGTTGGGTTTTTTTTACAACAGCCTTTTTAGGAAACCCTTTGTCAAGTTTTCAGATCTTGTAGTTCTTTTACATTCACTTTAGCTAAATTTACCAACAAATTCAGAGAGTTATGTCAAAATATTGAGAATTTGCATGTCAAATTAAAAGTTCCAGTTTTAAAGTGAGTGACAATACATAGCATTAACGCACAAAGCATGATCATGTGTATTAGTATTTCTGCTTATTTTTATATTCTCAATATTTTTCTGAAGAAAAAATAACCCAAAGCTCTTGTCAAATTGAATAGAGTTTCATGCCAATAAACAAGAGCTAGCAGATTTGCTCATATTTCATGACAAGTCAAGGGTTTGTGTATCTTGTGAAGCAGTCTCAAAGCTTTCCACAAGAAGCCTTCCATGTTGCTACAAAACCAACTTTGAATCTGGATAGAAAAACAACAGGAGCTACCACTGGCTACAATGTAATTACCTGTAGCCAACAACAACTTGCATTACAATTTGCAACTACACTGTACCATGAAGAAAAGATTGAAGAAACTTGTCCCAATTTGTAACACTGATTGCTTCATATCCGCATAATGGCAGATGTCTACAACATCGAGCAGAAGTTTAAAATAATACCGGCCAAGAGGTTTATCATTTTGTAAAAAATAAGGCTGTCCCCATTGGAAGCTGTGAGGGATATTTTATTTCTTTGTTATTGATGACTACTGCCTTCCTAATGGTGTGCTACAGAGTAAGAGTTGACACCAGCAACCACAAGCAGCTTTCTGACTATAATTCTTGGATATCCTGGGACAGGTATGTTTAACTCTTCAACATAGTTTTACTCCACCTAGTCACACCAGTAAGTCTCTTGTGCTTATATTGCTTTAGCCGCATGCTAAATGGATAGATTTCAATATCGTTTTTCCTTCTTCCAAACCATTCAGCTCGAACATGTTCCTTTTCTATCAATACACCACCCAGGAACCACTGGAACAACTCACTCTCAATGAATACATAATTAGTGAGACCACCTCCTCTGGCATCGTCTTTACGACCAAAAACAAGGCCATGATTCGGTCTCCTGAGGCCTCTGATATAATTAACAAGCTCCTCAAGTCGGATGAGATATCCAGCTTCTATCCAAACATTTCTCCGGAGAGAGGCACTCATACCACTACTTAACAGAGGACAGCAGAATCATACCTGTGAATACACTATTCTGTCTCCTTGCCTCTATGAAACTGAAAAACATGGCCAAAATAATTCCTCACATGGACCAAGGACAGGGCCTGGTGGACAGAATTCTTTTTGCCATCCCGCTGGTGTTCCACCCGACATTGTCCAAAATGGCTGCCACCAATCAACTAGCCACCAAGGTTGTAAGTGACTTCCAGGAACTTTATCAAAACATAGATGACATTGAAAACACTGAATTCACCTTTGATGAGGAAGGCCGACAACTTCTCAAGAAAAAAATGGATTACTTTGTGGCAGAAGTGAACAAAGCAGTTAGAGAGGGAAAAGTTTAAGTCAAAGACGCCTGTCTTTTATCATGCAATGAATGAGCTACTGGCTGGTGTACCATCTACACAACCATCATCAACAATTACCAGAACAACCATGGATAATACAGCAGCTTTCATGAATCAAGCTTTGATGTTGAGCTTTGTGCCAAGTTTTCCCCCGGAAAAGACAACCATTATTATCAATATACGCGGCCAAATTGAAAACCGCCCTCTTGAAAACACGCGCTTTGCGGGCCGCAAATGACTCCTAGCGGGCCGTTAATGCATTAACGGCCCTGCAGCTGATTAGCTAATCATTGTTACCAATGTTTTTAAAACTAGATTACATTTGACATTTTATTGTAAAAAAGGAATTTTATTTGGCTCTTGTTTAGCTGATTGTATTGTAGCAACAACTTTCCATACCATAGTTTCATGCTACATCTCTGTTACACATTTTTTTCTTATTAAATGAATTTGTACGATTTGGCCTTGTGTATTGATAATAATACAAAAATCGGTCATATAGTTTATTTGTGTCCCTCGTAGCATCATTTGCGCTCGGGCGCAAATGATGCTACTTGGGCCACAAATAAACTATATGCCCTCGAAAAGTCATGTGATTGTCCTATTTACGGAATACAACAAAAGGGTTTGGCAATTAAATGGTTTTCTAATGGGAGCTGTCAAGTGCATTCACGCCACAAAGTTCTGGATTCACCGTGGCTTATGAAATCCTTCACAAAACATTTTTACCTGTGATGGGATTCATTTAAACGTTTAAGGCTATCAGGCGCTGTATATAAGGTTACAGAAGATCCATTTTATTCGCCCTGAAGTGAAAGAGAAATTAGATGTCCACTAGTTACCAGACTTCTTATGGAAAAGATCTCTCAGCCATTTTAATGGCGACTCAGTGCTTTCCAGTAGTAAGCTGTTATGTCTGATTGCGGTGGCCTGGTGTAGAAAATAAACTAAGGCAAAAAGTCAAAATTCTGTGTTTTCTGAGCTTTGAATAGATACCAAATATATGTACCTCCCTATATTTTGTTATATAATTCATGGAAGAAACCACCTTTATAAAACGATTGATCTTTAGTAGTGCAAGCTTTGGTTGACTTAAAAAGCTGAGGTAAGAGTAATTATTTTATTTATTTTGCTTAAAACCAAAACAGTAGAACTACGCACAAGGCATTCATCTTGCAATTCAAATGCTCAATAGTTCAAATCCTTCGCTTTAAATGCAAAAAAACTTTTAATGAAAATTACTCATTTCCGCCTATAGTTGAAAACTGTGGCCTTGGCAAATAGTAAAGCAAAGGGCTGCTCTTCGACAAGAATATTTGTTGAAGAGTAAAGAACTTAATTCTCTGACACTGAGAGATTTAGAAAGAATGATAAACTTGATTGGTTTTCTGAGAAAGAAGGATCCTTCAAAGAAGCCATTGGAGTGGATGGGGCACCATTTGGCAAATGGGATGAGTCCTGAACATAGGGCCAAGAGTGGCTAGCCCAAATGAAAATTTTTTGTTTGGTGCAAAATGCAAAGAGGATCATCCAGTTGTTGAGCCATTTACAATGCAGATATCTTCTAAAATATCAGCAATTGAAAAGGAAACATATACCATTTCAGGAAAGTTACTGCAGTAACCTTTCACAAAAGATCAGCAGCCTGTCAGAATTGTCCCCAGATCATGCTATGGCAAGGTATTTGAAGGCCCTAGAATGTGATGTTAAGGCTGGACAAGTCAAGAAACAACTTGGAAAGTGGATGGTAGAAAATAGATCAAAAGACAAACACTTTTCTTACAGATTCACTGGAAAAGACTCCAGATGGGTTTTACATGGATTTATGTACCTTGTGGATGCTATCAAGGGGAATTCAGATGACCCTTAATTACTTATGAAGCTTTCATTCATTACTTTCATTACAGTTGAGTTGAGAGATTGTTCCTCCATATTTTCAATGTACCATGTTTCTCCTCAAGACATTGAAAATCTCAAGGGGTTAGCACATGATTACTTCACAGCAGTCGCACTGTTCACTGGATCTGTATCAGGAACAGTTTGGAGCATTGGAAATTTGGCTCCTGTTCACACTTGGTGGGTATTTGACAGGTATGGAACAGGTTTAGGCCTGAGCACAATGCAAGGAAGACAAGCCAAGCTTGTTCAAATTGCTAGCTATGCTAGAAACAGTCTCTTCAGGGAGCACTGGAATAAAGTTTTTAGGCATGATTTTGTTAGCAAACTTTGGCTTCCTCTTCAACAGCCATCCCTCGTGACATATCATCACGCTTGGTCCTGTATATTTACGTTTTTATATGTCTACAATGTTTCTCTACAAACAAATTCTTAGCACTTAGCAATTTGAAATATCAGTATGGAGAATTTGTTTTCAAGGGGTCTGATTTCAATTCCAGCAATTTAACTTCATCCCAATGAAATTCAACAGTATAACAATATTAATGCAACAAAACATGATTACACAAATATAGAACCGCTTAGCTACATCTGTACTCTAGTTATTGTACATACAGTACTCTTTAACATATGAATATGTTAACAAATAGGCTCCACCAGAAAATCATTTCAATTTTAAATACTAATCAACCATGGAATCAGCGAACCACTAATTAATTGAATAGTTAAAATGAGAAGAGAAAGAAAAAAAAAGACAATTCTGTATTTATGAGAGAAATATTCCTTCGTTGTTTAATTTTCAAAACTTAGAAAATTAAATCAATTTGTAGATTCCACTTTCATCTGTGAGCAATATTTTAATTGGAACAGATATAAGATTTTTGATCTAGTGCTGAATGATTCCAAATGCATTCCAGTATCCATAGTCAAAATTTAACTGTAAAATTTCTTCTTTTGGATTGTATTTCGATGTTCCATGCTTCCTGTCATCAACAATGAGCTTCACAACTCCTTTTCCATCTGCAAGCTGCTTCTTAAAATCTCCACAGTCCTTGAATTCATAAACAGAAGACATAGCCTTCTCAACCTTCCAAATCTTTTTGTCACAGAACCAGATTTCTCCACATATTCAAAGACATGGATCTGGCGAAGCTTCTTAAAGAAATCAAGACAAAACTTCAGCTTCTCCAATTTAAACAAAGCAAAGGAAAGGGCATTGTTGAGAAAGGGAACACTACAACTCTCAAGAGGCATGTGGACGCATTGGTGGTGATGGCCAAAGAGGTGGACGAAATTAAGGTGAAGATTGAAGAGAAAAAGCTGGAAAAGGGCGATTCAATGGATGAGGTAGGTGGCTGGAGTAGTGAAATAGATGCGAAAATTGAGGGTGTGGATGTTGAGATTGAATAATAATCTGAAGAAATGCCCGAGTTAAATGAGACAATTAGTTAATCAAAGGCCTCTTTGAGGCTACGACTATTTAATTTTGCATGATGAAGTACATGCATCAGTATTAGCAGAAAACATGAAAATATTTTGGCTTTGTTACAAAAAAAATTTCTTTCTTCTGTCCATTACTTAAACCTCTGAAAATCACGACCTTAATCAATGTAGGACTGCAATACTGTAGGACTGCAATACAATAATGCATAACGCTTTAGACACATACACACTTTGCAGACTTATGTGTTACGTTTACTCAATGCGTTGGTATACTGTATTGAAAAGCTGGGAAAGCATGAAGGGCGTGAGTTCAAGACTCAGACAGGCAAACACAAAAATTTTTTTCTTTTCTTTTTTCCGTCCGACATGTTTTTTCTTTCTTTTTCCCCCCAAAAGCTAACAAGTGCTACCCATTTATAATAATTTATTATTTTGCTTGATATTCATGCATTGCATGCATCATGTTATTAAAACCCATGCTTGCAAGGAGCCCGCATTCATTTTGTAACTAGGACAACAAATGCTTTCTAGGTTTTTTTTAAAACAATTCAAATAAGAAAATGCTCTCAACACACGCTGTTGACATAGCAGTATTTATCTCATCACACATTGCCTCACTGTGTTTCACATTTGCCGAACCATTTGGCAACATTTTTCTCTTTGTCAAGTCAAGTTGTGCACTGGTCAGCGGAAATACAAACAAAAGTTTACAACCCAAGGAAGGATGAAAGGAGGGACCGATCAACCAAGCAAGTGAATTTGCGCTCACTCACGTAACTCCTATATCGCATTCACACAATCACCGATGCCTTTGATTTTGCTGATGAAATTCGCAACCTTTCTGTTAATGAAGACGATATACTGGTCTCCTATGATGTTACAGCCCTCTTCACCAATGTGCCGTTGGATGAGACTATCAACATCTTGGTCAACAATGCCTTCACGGATGATTGGTTCAATAAAACCTATGGGCTTAACCTGCAAAAGGATCAGCTTGTTAAGTTACTTGAAATTGCCACAACCAATCAACTTTTTCAGTTCGATGGTCAGTTGTACAAACAAACAGATGGAGTGGCTATGGGCTCTCCTCTTGGCCCCCTATTCGCGAACGTCTTCATGTGTCACCTCGAAGAGAAACTTACACGCGATGGCTTGATGCTTCAACTGTACAGAAGATACGTTGATGATACTCTTGCAAGAATGCCTAACACTGATGCTGCCACTGTGTTTCTTACCACCCTGAATGGCCTACATCCCAGTCTAACGTTTACGATGGAGCTTCCTGTAGATGATAGGATCCCTTTCATCGGCATTGAAATCATCAAGAATGGAACAAAACTCGAAACTCAAGTCTATAGAAAGTCAACAAATACTGGCTTGCTCTTGCATTTTCACAGTCATACTGATAAACGCTATAAAGACTCTTCTTTGCTACATCGCGCTTATGCTCTATCTTCCACAACAGAGGCTTTTAACGAAGAATGCGCCAAATTGCGCTCCATTTTTAGTCGTCTTGATTACCCGTGGAGTCTTATAGAGTCTGTTATTTCCAATTTTGTTTCTCGAAACCCTTCAGCACGCATAGCAGAGAGGAATATTACTGACGAGAGCAACATAGTCAGAATTAGTCTACCATTCAAAGATCAAGTTTCTGCTAGTGCCGTTCGGAGGCAGTTGCGCGATCTTAGTCATAAGATTAGCCTTACATTGCAGCCAGTTTTTGTGACCAGGAAATTAGAACAAGATCTGAAACCTAAAGAAGCCAAGCTATCAATTGTTAATCAGCAATGCATTGTGTACCATTTTTCATGTGATCTGTGCAATGCAGATTATGTTGGCTACACAGCTCGACACCTTTTTCAACTATTACTGAACACAAAAATTCGGCAATCAGCAAACATTTCCATGAAGCGTACGGTAAGAGCGATCTTTTGAGGAAGAGCCATTT
>Ga0099811_1048331_pt1 | contig 14917 bp, 25 predicted proteins | sample DipCnscriptome_2_FD_81141 | JGI IMG/M metagenome (GOLD analysis project Ga0099811, IMG submission 81141) | Coral microbial communities from Puerto Morelos, Mexico - Diploria C B metatranscriptome (Eukaryote Community Metatranscriptome) | ecosystem: Host-associated > Invertebrates > Cnidaria >... | reverse complement strand
CGCCTTGGGTCTGCTGTGTCAGTCCTTGATTTTCTGCGCCTGGGTAGTTCCATGTCACTGCGATCCTTTACACGCTTAGCCTCTGCCGTGTCTGTTTTTGGGATGGGGCGACTTGGTTCTTCTTTGTCAGTTTTGGACTACGCAAGTCTGAGCTCCTCAGTGTCTTTACGAAGCATATGCCGCCTTAGCTCAAGCTTGTCTGTATTAGACTTTGCCCATTTATCTAGCTCCTTATCCTTGAGATCATTGGCACGACTTGGCTCTGCCCTCTCGGTTTTGGATTTCCTTCATTTGGGCTCATCGATGTCACTTCGTTCGTATGCACGCGGTGGCTCATCCTTGTCTGTTTTCGGTAAGGTAAGGTTGGGGTCGTCCCTCTCCCTCCTGGATGCCATGCAGATTGGGTCGTCGCTGTCACTTCGAAGCTTTGTACGTTTAGGAGCGTCTCTTTCCGTCTTTGATTTTACCCACATGAGCTCAGCATTGTCGTTGCGATCTTTGGCACGCGTGGGCTCCTCGATGTCTATCTTAGACTTGCTTCACTTGGGGTCAAGTATGTCTGTGAGGAGTTGGGCACGGATTGGTTCGGCAATGTCGATGTTGTCTGTCACAAGACTAGGCTCGTCATTGTCACTGTTGGACAATGAATGCCTTGGCTCGTCTCTGTCACTGCGAAGCTTTTGTCGATTTGGATCGGCTCTGTCGGTCTTAGACTTTTTGCATCTTGGTTCGTCTTTGTCGTTGAGAAGCTTCGGCCGTCTTGGCTCTTCGGTGTCCATCATAGGCTTGTCACGCATGGGCTCAGTCTTCTCTCTATCAGTGGTTGACTGCACGCATTTGGGTAGCTCCATGTCGCTACGAAGCATGTCACGCTTTGGCTCGTCCCTGTCAGTGCTGGACTTTTTGCACTTAGGCTCGACACTTTCGCTAAGGAGTGTCTCTCGTGTCGGATCGTGCGTTTCTGTTCTGGACTTTCTACACTTGGGCTCTTCTTTGTCTCTACGTTCTTTCTGTCGATTTGGGTCTTCCGTGTCACTGCTTGACTTTCAAACTCTTGGGTCCTCTTTGTCGCTACGAAGCTTTTCACGCATGGGATCGGGTATGTCGGTATTAGACTTCCTACATCTTGGCTCGTCTCTGAGCGTTAGGAGCTTCGCAGGCTTTGGTTCCAGCTTCTCGATATTTGGAGTTTCAAATTTTGGATCTTCGATGTCGGTTCTCGACAAGTTGATTCTGGGTTCTTCTCTGTCGGTTCGCAGCTTGGTTCGTTTGGGGTCGGCGATGTCAGTGTTGGACTTTTTACATTTGGGATCCTCCTTTTCTTTGCGATCCTTCTCTCGACTCGGCTCCACATTGTCTGTCTTCGGCATCGTACGAGTTTCTTCGTCACTGTCAATATTAGATTATGTGCAACTTAGTTCTTCCCTGTCACTACGAAGTTTCGCGCGTCTAGGGTCTGCCATGTCGGTCTTAGACTTTTTGCATCTTGGTTCGGCTCTGTCGGTGCGAAACTTCGCACTTCTGGGCTCTGCCTTCTCAGTTTTCTCAGTTGCGAAAATGGGAAGTTCCCTGTCGCTCTTGGACTATGTACTTTTAGGCTCCTCCCTGTCAGTTCGGTCGATGGTGCGCATGGGCTCTGCTCTCTCCGTCCTGGACTTCCTCCATTTGGGAAGCTCTCTTTCTTTGCGAAGTATGGCACGGTTGGGATCTCTATTCTCGGTCTGTGGAATGAATCGCGTTGGATCGCCCGTGTAGGCTCTGCGCTTTCGGTATTGGACTTCCTGCATTTGGGCTCTGCCTTGTCTCTGCGCTCAAGTGGAAGGATCGGTTCTACGATGTCTGTGATGGGCATGGGTCGCTTTGGCTCGTCGCTGTCGCTGCTGGACTTCGGAATGCTAAGCTCTTCCATGTCGGTAAGAAGCATGGCTCGTTTGAGCTCAGCGCTGTCTGTGTTGGATTTTCTGCATATCGGTTCATCCTTGTCACTACGTTCATTTGCACGGGTTGGCTCTGCGGTTTCGGTCTTTGACTATTTGCGACTTGGATCCTCCATGTCCGTGCGATCTTTTCTGCGTGTAGGCTCGGCATTTTCTATTTTTGGAAGTGCCCGCCTTGGATCTTCTTTGTCGCTCTTGGACTTTGTTCATGTTGGATCCACGTTGTCTTTAAGAGCATTTGCTCGACTTGGTTCCTCGCTGTCTGTCTTAGACTTTTTGTCATTGGGCTCCACGCTGTCAATCCGGTCGTTCGCGCGCCTGGGAGCTTCACTGTCAATTTTCAGCATGGCACGAATTGGGTCAAGTCTCTCAATACTTGACTTCGCAAACGTCGGCTCGTCCTATTCGCTACGAAGCTTAAATCGTTTGGGTTCTTCCATGTCGGTTTTCTCAATATCGAGGTTAGGCTCCAGTATGTCGTTGCTTGATGTTGTTCACATTGGCTCCTCTCTGTCGATTCGACACATGGGTCGCCTTGGCTCCTCGGTGTCGATTTTGGATTTACTGCACTTGGGTTCCACGCTGTCTGTGAGAAATTTTGTTCGCTTTGGTTCCACCCTGTCTCTGTATAACGACTTGTACTTCCCGACTGGATGGGCAGGAGAGACCATGTCTGTGCTGGCTAAGGTGCACCTGGGTTCGTCTCTGTCAGTACTTGACTTTTCACATTTTGGATCTGCGTTGTCATTAAGGGCTATGGCTCGGCTCGGGTCCTCACTGTCAATCTTAGATTTCTTGCATTTGGGATCGAATCTGTCTGTACGAAGCTTTGCTCGGCTTGGTTCGGGTGTGTCAGTGTTTGGCAAAACCAGCTTAGGTTCGTCTGTGTCTCTACTCGATTTTGCACAGATGGGATCATCGATTTCATTGAGACTTATCGCCCGCCTTGGCTCGGCAGTCTCTGTATTGGACTTCCTCCACTTAGGCTCATCAATCTCCTTGCGCAGCTTTGCGCGTTTGGGCTCGTCCCTGTCTGTGCTGCAGTTTACTTGCTTGGGGTCGTCAGTGTCGCTAAGAAGCTTAATGCGGCTGGGCAGCGCACTGTCGATACTCAAAATCGCAAGACTTGGATCTTCCTTGTCTCTATTAGATTACGGTCATTTTGCCTCATCGATGTCCCTTCGAAGCTTCGGCCGAATAGGTTCAGCAATTTCGGTGTTGGATTTACTACATCTAGGCTCATCTCTCTCGCTGCGATCCTTTGACCGTCTAGGTTCGTCCTTTTCAGTAGTGAGCATGATGAGGTTGGGTTCGTCATTGTCGGTCTTGGACTTCATTAGCTTGGGCTCCTCGTTTTCGCTCCGTGGCTTTTCGCGGCTAGGTTCCTCACTGTCAGTCCTAGATTTCACAAAGATAGGTTCAACACTTTCTTTGCGTGCTATGGGGAGATTTGGCTCAACTTTCTCGATATTCAATCTAGCCAGAGTTGGTTCTTCAATTTCTATCTTGGATTTCGGTCATCTAGGCTCTTCTTTCTCCATAAGGAGCTTGGCACGCTGTGGGTCCTCTCTGTCGCTTCTGGGGGTTACTCGACTTGGCTCTTCCTTGTCCGTCTTAGACTTTGGGCTCGTTGGATCTTCACTTTCCTTGCGAAGTTTTGGACGGCTCGGATCTTCGCTTTCGCTTCTGGACTTTTCCCACCTAGGTTCAAACCTTTCCTTAAGGAGTTATGTTCGAGTTGGTTCCACTTTGTCAGTACTTGGTTTGACACGTTTGGGTTCTCTCTTCTCGCTGTCTGTGATTGATGACGCTCATTTAGGATCATCTTTGTCATTCAGAAGCTTCGCGAGGCTAGGTTCAGCGCTGTCATTGCTGGACTTCAATGAACTGGGTTCTGCTTTTTCACTGAGATCTTTTTCACGACTCGGGGCCACGATGTCCGTTTTTGGCATAGCTCGCTTCGGATCTTCCGTGTCAGTCCTTGATTTCTTGCATCTGGGCTCGTCGATGTCGTTGAGATCGTATTCCAGGTTAGGCTCCAGCTTGTCAGTTCTAGAGATGACTCGCATCGGCTCCTCGCTGTCATTGAGATCCTGCGGCCGACTTGGTTCGGCGTTGTCGGTCATGGGAATGTCTCGTGTTGGCAGCAGCATGTCCTTCTTAGATGCGATCTGTGTGGGGTCGTCACTGTCTATCCGAAGCTATGTCCGTCTTGGATCAGCATTGTCAGTTCTGGACTTCTTGCGGTTGGGATCTTCCATGTCGGTGCGAAGCTTTTGTCGTCTTGGCTCTTCCCTGTCGCTGTTGGGCTTAAGTCGTGTTGGGTCAGTGTTTGCTGTATCAGTATTAGACAATGCCCATCTGGGGTCATCGATGTCCTTAAGATGTTTTGCAAGACTTGGTTCCGCTATCTCCGTGTTGTTCTTTGCACACCATGGCTCCTCTGTGTCACTTCGCAGCTTTGGTCGATTAGGATCTTCAGTGTCTGTCTTAGACATGACCTACCTTGGCTCCGCTCTGTCCTTGCGATCCTTAAGCCGGGTTGGCTCTTCGGTTTCGGTGCTTGACTTTCTCCACCTCGGATCGTCGATTTCAGTCCGCAGCTACACACGCTTAGGGTCCGCCCTGTCCATTTTGGGTTTGCAGAATATTGGCTCTGTTTTCGCGCTGTCAGTAATTGACTATTCACACTTGGGATCATCATTGTCTTTGCGGTCCATTGGACGCTTAGGATCAACTTTGTCGATTTGTGATTTTTTGCGGCTTGGCTCCTCGATGTCGCTGCGCAGCTGCGCTAGAGTAGGAGCAGCAATGTCCGTCGTGCAGTTCGCCAGACTTGCATCTTCGTTGTCAGTTTTGGATAGATCTTTTGTTGGCTCATCCTTGTCGATGCGAGCGTTCGGTCGACTAGGCTCATCACTTTCACTCGTTGACTTCAGCCATTACGGATCATCTTTGTCATTGCGAAGCTACCTTCGCCTTGGATCGACGCTGTCTGTACTTGGATGTACGAGAATTGGTTCCGTTTTCTCACTGTCTGTGATCGACTACGTGCATCTTGGTTCCTCCTTGTCTCTTCGAAGTTTTGGGCGAGTAGGTTCGTCCCTGTCGGTATTGGATTTTGCGAATTTAGGCTCGTCTATGTCTGTGCGAAGCTTGGCTCGTTTAGGTTCTGCTGTGTCTGTGCTTGACTTCTTGCACTTGGGCTCTTCCATGTCGTTACGATCTTTTAGCAGACTTGGATCAGCCGTGTCGATTGTTGGTCTTGCTCGCTGTGGTTCTGCTTTTGCTTTGTCGGTGATCGATGCCTCTCATTTTGGATCGTCGATGTCATTGCGAAGCGTGCAAAGGATGGGCGCAGCACTTTCGGTCCTTGATTTCCTGCGTCTTGGCTCGTCTCTGTCTATGCGAAGCTTCGTTCGCTTTGGTTCCTCGCTGTCGCTTCTAGGGTTGTCTCGAGTTGGTTCTGTTTTCTCTCTGTCAGTAATAGACAACTGTCATCTTGGATCAACCCTGTCAGTACGGTCCTTTACACGCTTTGGCTCGGCTCTGTCTGTTTTGGATTTTCTGCATCTAGGGTCGTCTGTTTCGGTTCGACAATTCGCACGCATGGGATCTTCCATGTCGCTCTTTGGACTGAGCAGGTTGGGTGCCGCTTTGTCACTCCTGGACTATGCCGAAATAGGTTCCAGTCTGTCTCTGCGTTCTTGCGTGCGACTTGGCTCGGCGATGTCTGTATTAGATTTTCTTCACCTTGGTTCCTCAATGTCACTGCGCAGCTGCGGCCGCCTTGGCTCAACTGTGTCTGTCCTTGGTTTGGCTAGGATGGGTTCTGTTTTCTCGTTGTCTGTGGTTAGTTCAACAGATTTCGGGTCCTCCCTGTCTCTTCGAAGTTTCACACGTCTTGGATCCACCCTGTCCATCCTTGACTTTTTGCATCTAGGTTCCTCAATTTCAGTGCGCGGCTTTGCTCGTCTTGGCTCTGCTGTGTCTGTTTTCGGTCTGACGCGTGTAGGTTCCGTTTTCTCTTTGTCCGTTTTGGGAAAAATTCAACTTGGATCTTCAATGTCTCTAAGGAGCATGAATAGGCTAAGTTCGGCTCTGTCTATCTTGAATTTCGGCGACTGTGGCTCCTCATTGTCGCTGCGAAGCTTGGCTCGTTGCGGATCTGAGGTTTCGGTATTTGGAATGAGTAAACTTGGTTCGACTGTGTCAATACTAGACTGTACCAGCTTGGGCTCCTCGCTTTCAATTCGAAGCTGCATGCGTCTCGGCTCATCTCTTTCCGTCCTAGACTTTCTCGGCTTAGGTTCCTCCATGTCGGTACGTAGCTTTGTACGACTGGGCTCCACGCTTTCGGTCTTTGGTCTCAATCGAGTTGGTTCCGTGTTCTCTCTCTCAATCATCAGTTCTGGTTTTTTTGGTTCGTCCTTGTCTTTGCGAAGTTTTAGTCGTGTAAGCTCCGCTATGTCGCTTTTTGATTCTTCGCACGTGGGTTCGTCGATGTCCTTAAGATGTGTAACACGGCTAGGTTCGGCGATGTCGGTGTTTGCATTTGCTAAGTTGGGCGCGTCTGTTTCCTTGTTGGACTTTTCCCAATTAGGTGCCTCCCTGTCGCTTCGCAGCATGACGAGATTTGGGTCATCGGTCTCAGTGCTTGACTTTTTGCATTTGGGATCATCGTTGTCGCTGCGAAGCTTTTCTCGTTTAGGTTCCGCGGTTTCGGTTTTAGGTCTAGGTCGCTTGGGCTCTGTTTTCGCACTGTCTATTGTAGACACAACTTGCTTAGGCTCGTCACTTTCCTTGCGAAGTTTGGCTCGCCTCGGTTCGGGGCTATCTGTGCTTGATTACTTGCGCTTGGGGTCCTCTCTGTCCGTGCGAAGCTTTAGCCGTTTAGGTAGCACCATGTCCATCATTGGAATTTCACATTTGGGATCGGCATTCTCCCTGTCGGTGATGGATAGCGTCTATCTAGGCTCCTCATTGTCAATTCGCAGCTTCTCTCGCGTGGGATCTGCCATGTCTGTCATGGATTTCTTGCATCTAGGCTCGGCGATGTCTCTTCGAAGCTGTTTCCGCATCGGCTCGACCATGTCAGTTTTTGACTTTTTGCATCTAGGGTCCTCTCTGTCAGTAAGGAGTTTTCTCCGGCTAGGGTCGGCTGTTTCGATTTTTGGTTTGGCTCGTGTAGGCTCTGTTTTCTCACTATCTGTTGTCGATGCTTCATATTTGGGTTCTGCACTGTCAGTCCGAAGCATGAACAGATTGGGATCGGCGATGTCTATCTTAGATTTTTTGCATCTTGGCTCATCACTGTCTTTGCGATCTTTGTCTCGCGTAGGCTCTGCCTTGTCCGTCTTTGGCGTGAGCCGCATAGGGTCCTCGCTGTCTGTGCTCGATGGTTCTGGTCTTGGCTCCTCAATTTCCTTGCGTTCCTTTACACGTCTCGGCTCTTCTCTTTCAATTTTATCGCCTGCCCGCCTCAGCTCCTCCTTGTCATTGCGTGTCTTTTCCCGTCTGGGCTCAGCAGTGTCACTGTGCGGCATGGTCAAGATGGCTTCTTCCTTGTCGCTCCTGGACAGTGTGCTAGTGGGCTCCGCCTTGTCGGTACGAAGTTTTGTGAGATTGGGATCTGCAATGTCAGTACTTGATTTCCTTCACCTTGGATCATCACTGTCGGTACGGCAATTTGCCCGTTTTGGGTCAGCTGTCTCCGTCTTCCAGGTGAGTCGAATGGGATCGACCTTGTCAGTGCTCGACTTTCTCCACCTGGGCTCGGCGATGTCTCTCAGGAGCTTTGCCAGGTTGGGCTCTGCTGTTTCGATCCTGGACTTGCTGCAATTAGGATCAACGTTGTCGATGCGCAGCTTCAAACGGATTGGCTCTGCAGTGTCAGTCATTGGCATTTCCAGACTAGGCTCGGTCTTCTCACTGTCGGTGGTGGACTTTATTTGCTTTGGCTCGTCCATCTCCGTTCGTAGCTTAACTCGCCTAGGTTCTGCAGTCTCAGTGCTGGATTTTCTGCAACTGGGCTCCTCACTTTCGCTCCGAAGCTTTAAGCGTTTGGGCTCCGCTGTGTCGATCATTGGCTTAGCCAGACTAGGAGCTTCTCTGTCAGTTTTGGGGTTCCAACCAATTGGCTCGGCGCTGTCATTGCGTAGTTTCTGCCGAATTGGCTCGTCAATGTCAGTTTTGGATTTCCTCCACTTGGGCTCCACTTTGTCTGTGCGACAATTTGCACGTCTCGGCAGCACGGTCTCGGTCTTTGGTTTAGCACGTTTCGGCTCTACCTTGTCTGTTTTAGACGCTGCTAGTATAGGTTCGGCAATGTCGCTGAGATCGTTTGTCCGCCTAGGGTCATCGATGTCTGTATTAGACTTTTTGAAGTTGGGTGCATCAATGTCTGTAAGGAGCTTCGCTCGAATAGGCTCGGCATTTTCGCTTTTCGGCTTGGCTCGTGTTGGAAGTGTTTTCTCTTTGTCGGTTGTAGATTCGACCTTCTTGGGCTCATCCTTGTCGTTGCGGTCTATGGCTCGCATGGGGTCTGCAATGTCGGTCTTGGACTTTTTGCACATGGGCTCCACCATCTCTATGCGCGGTTTTGCCCGATGTAGTTCGTCTCTGTCCTTGCTTCGCGGTTTCCACCTAGGCTCGTCACTGTCTTTGTTGGATTACTGTGACTTTGGCTCATCATTGTCCTTAAGATCTTTTGTCCGTTTTGGTTCTGCAGTTTCTGTCTTGGACTTTCTACACCTTGGATCCTCAATGTCGGTGCGAACTTTCTGCCGTATTGGCTCGGCCTTGTCAGTTTTCGGCAAGTTCAGTTTCGGAGAGAGTAGCATCTCCGTGCTCGGGAGAGTCATGTTCGGTTCATCCCTTTCAGTGCGTAGCTTTGTTCGTTTGGGTTCAGCTCTGTCTGTGTTTGATTTTTTGCACCTGGGTTCGTCCTTTTCGTTGAGGACCTTTAATCGCTTGGGCAGTTCAGTTTCTGTATTCGGATCGCTTCGCTTGGGTTCGACCTTGTCGGTTTTGGACTATGCCATTGTGGGGTCATCTGTGTCGTTGCGATCCATGTCTCGATTGTCTTCGGCACTGTCTGTCCTGGACTTCTTGCATCTTGGATCTGCTCTGTCGCTGAGGGCTTTCGGGAGACTGGGCTCCAGCCTTTCACTCTGTGGCTGCAGCCGTTTGTCTTCTTCACTTTCAGTTTGTGACTACACGAGTATTGGTTCCAATCTGTCATTTCGCAGCTTTTTACGTCTAGGCTCCGCGCTGTCCGTGTTTGACTTTGCTTCTTTAAGCTCAACATTGTCACTGCGACAGTTTGGGGCTTTGGGATCTGCGCTTTCTGTCTTGGGCATTTGCAGAATTGGCTCCTCACTGTCGCTGCTAGACATGGCCGCTTTAGGTTCCTGCATTTCTTTGCGCAGCTTTTGCAGACTAGGCTCAAGTCTGTCTGTCTTTGACACAGTCAAATTAGGATCCTCCTTGTCAGTACGAGGTTTGGCTCGTATGGGCTCAGCTGTGTCTCTATTCGGCTGCTATCGTCTAGGATCTTCATTCTCTGTTCTTGACTTTTTGCGTTTGGGTTCCTCTTTCTCTTTGCGAAGCTTCTCTCGATTGGGCTCCGCTCTGTCGGTGATGGACTTTGGGAAGATTGGATCCTCGGTCTCCTTGCGAAGCTTTGCACGTTTAGGGTCTGCTTTTTCGGTCTTGACCACAGCACGTTTGGGCTCTTCACTCTCTGTATTTGACTTTGTTGCCATCAGCTCATCCATGTCAGTCCGCAGCATGGCACGCCTTGGATCAGCTGTGTCAGTCCTCGACTTTCTTCGCCTAGGTAGTTCAATGTCGCTTCGAAGCTTTTCGCGCATAGCATCCTCACTGTCTGTTTTGTCAGTGGCAAGATGTGGTTCCTCGATGTCAGTTCTTGACTTTGCAACACTGAGCTCCTCTGTGTCAGTAAGAAGCTTTGGTCGCTTAGGCAGTGCAATTTCGATCCTAGATTTGGCCGACCTTGGGTCTTCAGTCTCACTGAGGTCTTATGCACGTGTTGGCAGCACGCTTTCTGTATTGGACTTCTTCCACTTAGGTTCATCATTGTCTGTACGATCATACTTTCGCATAGCATCCTCCGTGTCGGTGTGCGATTTTAGCCACATTGGCTCTCAATTGTCTCTGCGAATGTTTTCAAGACTCGGCAGTGCAGTTTCTGTGTTTGGCCTTAGTCGCCTGAGCAGCATCTTCTCAATATCAGTCGTGGACTCGGTACACTTAGGCTCCACAATTTCGCTTCGAAGCATTACAAGAATAGGATCTGCTTTGTCGGTCCTGCGTTTCACACATTTCGGCTCCTCTGTGTCGCTGCGTTCCTTTGGACGTTTGGGATCAAGCCTGTCCATGTTGAAGTCGCTGGACATTGGTTCATCCGTGTCCTTGCGAGGATATGCCAGACTGAGCTCTGCTGTGTCAGTTGTGGGCGCCTCTCGTTGCGGCTCGTCTCTGTCAGTTTTAGACTTCATCGCAGTTGGATCATCCATTTCATTGAGGAGCTTTGGCCGGGTAGGGTCGTCACTCTCTGTGCTGTTCGCAACAACTTTGGGATCGTCGCTGTCCCTTCGCAGTTACACACGCCTCGGCTCTGCCTTGTCACTATGTGGCTTGTCACGTCTTGGATCCGTGTTCTCGCTCTCCGTGATTGACTCAACTACTCTTGGAAGTTCGTTGTCGATAAGGTCTTTTTCTCGCTTAGGGTCGAGTCTGTCGTTGTTGGACTTTGCTACACTTGGTTCATCAGTGTCTCTAAGATCATTTTGCCGGTTGGGCGCATCACTCTCTGTATTTGACATGGGGCATCTAGGTTCCTCCATGTCTTTACGAAGTTTCGTCCTACTGGGCTCGGGTTTGTCGCTTTTCGGCATTGCATCACTTGGTGCCTCTCTGTCGGTACTTGATGGTACTCAGCTAGGATCCAGCTTTTCTCTCCGGAGCTTTTCAAGGATAGGTTCTGCTTTGTCACTCCTGGACTTTGAACACTTGAGCTCGTCTTTGTCCATTCGTAGCTTTAACAGGATTGGTAGCTCTGTGTCCATCATTGGTATTTCTCGGGTTGGGTCCTGCTTTTCACTCTCGGTACTTGATGTCATACATTTGGGCTCGTCTTTGTCGGTGCGTGCATTCACTCGTTTAGGGGCCTCTTTGTCGGTATTGGACTTCTTGTCACTTGGCTCCTCCATGTCAATGAGAACAGTGATGAGTTTGGGCAGCTCTATGTCGATTGTAGGACTGTCCCGAATTGGCTCTGCTTTCTCGCTGTCACTGATGAACTGTGCAAGCTTAGGCTCTTCTCTTTCGCTCCGAGGCTTTGCTCGCCTGGGGTCCGCGTTGTCGATATTGGACTTTGCCAAATTTGCCTCGACGCTTTCTTTGCGATCATTTGGTCTTTTGGGTTCATCTATGTCAGTGTTAGGGTGCTCCAGACTAGGGTCTTCATTGTCAGTATTTGACAGGGGCAACATTGGTTCGACCGTGTCCTTACGCAGCTTTTCCCGTTTAAGCTCTTCGATGTCTCTGTTTGACTTGGCTCATTTTGGAAGCTCCTTTTCGATACGAAGTTTCGCTCGCGTAGGAAGCTCTGTGTCGGTCATTGGTATCTCACGAGTTGGGTCAGTTTTCTCGCTGTCTGTTGTGGACGAAACTCTTTTGGGATCCTCTTTGTCGTTGCGAAGCTTTACAAGATTGGCCAGCTGCATGTCAATTTTGGACTTTTCACAGGTGGGCTCGAGTGTGTCCATTAGAAGTTTTGGCCGCTGCACTTCTGCTCTGTCAGTCCTGGATTTTTTACACCTTGGATCTTCACTGTCTCTTCGCAGCTTCACTCGCCTGGGTTCTGGAGTCTCTGTCTTTGGTTGCTGGCGCATGGGGTCTTCCGTTTCTTTAGTAGACTTTGCGTTCATCGGGTCTTCCGTGTCTCTAAGATCCTTCATCCGTCTAGGATCAGCTATGTCTATGTTTGACATGTCGCACCTCAGCTCTTCTTTGTCAGTAAGAGTATTTACTCGTCTTGGTTCATCGCTCTCGCTTTTTGGACTGGCTCGCTTCAGCTCTGTATTTAGTCTGTCAGTCTGTGATAGTGCGAGATTGGGCTCTTCATTGTCTTTGCGATCGTATGCGCGTTTTGGCTCTTCCCTGTCTGTATTGCACTATGCCACTCTTGGTTCATCCCTCTCTGTGCGCAGCTTTTCTAGCATTGGCTCTACTGTGTCCCTGGTAGGAATCTCAAGGCTAGGTTCAGTCTTCGCGTTGTCAGTGATGGGTGAGATGCATTTAGGATCATCCATTTCGGTGCGCAGCTTTTCTCGAGTTGGAGCCTCGGTTTCCTTAATTGGCTTCTCTACTTTAGGTTCCTCTCTTTCTCTGCGATGCTGCTCACACATCAGCAGTTCGCTGTCTGTATGCGGGATAGGCAGAGTGGGCTCTACACTCTCGGTTTTAGGCAGCATTGATCTAGGATCGTCCATCTCGCTTCGAAGCTATTCTCGATTAGGGTCATCTGTGTCTCTCATTGCTTTAGCGGAGTTTGGCAGCGCTGTGTCCATGAGATCATGTGCAAGAATAGGTTCAACGCTGTCATTACTGGGCATTGGTCGACTAGGTAGCGTCTTTACTATGTCCGTGCTCGACAAGGTACAATTTGGCTCATCTTTGTCCCTGCGCTCCTTCGGGCGCCTGGGTTCTGCCCTGTCGGTCTTCGACTGCAGCGCGTTAGGATCCGCGATGTCTCTGAGAGGTTATGCTCGACTGGCATCTGCGATGTCGCTTTTGGGTTTGGCTCGGGTAGGCTCCGTATTCTCTCTCTCTGTACTGGATGCATCCCAATTGGGTTCAAACCTGTCACTTCGCGGTTTCGCTCGTCTTAGCTCCACGCTTTCGATAGTGGATCTTGCCAAAGTGAGTTCTTCCGTCTCTTTACGTTCCTTTGTTCGTCTTGGATCTTCACTGTCAGTCCTTGACTTTGCGGGCCTTGGCAGCTCCGTGTCTTTGAGGCAATTTCTCCGTCTTGGGTCGGCTGTTTCTCTAGTTGGCTTAGGCCGAATCGGATCTTGCTTCTCGCTCTCTGTTCTGCAACATTGTCATTTAGGCTCATCATTGTCACTTCGCAGCTTCTCACGTCTAGGCTCCACTCTGTCTGTGCTTGATTACGCTCATATGGGATCCTCAGTCTCCCTGCGTTCGTTTTCTCGTGTGAGTTCGTCTCTTTCTGTCCTGAACTTTGTGAAGATGGGTTCGTCGCTTTCTGTGCGCAGTTTTGCACGCATCGGATCTTCCGTTTCGGTCATCGGCTGTTCACGCGTGGGATCCGCGTTTTCCCTATCTGTGATTGATGCTGGCCACTTGGGGTCATCCATTTCTGTGAGATCAATTGTCAGAATGGCATCGTCTGTCTCTGTACTTGACTTTTTGCACTTAGGATCATCGGTGTCCATGCGGGCCTATGGGCGAGTCGGACGCTGCGTGAGCATCTATGATCGCAGCACCTTTGGTTCCTCCTTGTCGGTCCTGGATTTCGCTATGATAGGCTCCTCGTTGTACTTGCGATCCTTTGTTCGTCTAGGCGCTTCACTTTCAATCTTCGACACTTGCCAGCTAGGTTCCGCGTTGTCGCTGCGTAGTTTTGCAAGGGGTGGCTCGTCGTTGTCGATCTTTGGCTTGGTGCGATTGGGATCCGCTTTTAGCTTGAGCATTGTGGATTCAACAATCGTGGGATCAGCCATTTCCTTGCGGTCATTCAGTCGACTCGGTTCAAGCCTTTCAATCTTCAACTATGCGGGTTTAGGTTCCACGATGTCTCTACGTGGCTTCACACGCGTAGGATCAGCCATTTCTGTTTTTGGTCTGAGTCGCTTAGGCTCTGTCTTCTCCTTGTCGGTCGTTGATACGACAAGTTTTGGTTCTTCTATGTCCCTCAGATCATTTGCTCGCGTTGGGTCAGCGCTGTCACTGTTGGGCTATGTCACTCTAGGATCATCGCTGTCCATACGATCTTTGGCTCGGCTCGGTTCGTCCATGTCTAGTTTGGGCATGGGAAGACTTGGGTCTGCACTTTCCGTCTTAGATAGCAACAACTTCGGTTCGTCCTTTTCAATTCGAAGCTTTGCTCGTGTAGGTTCCTCACTCTCGATATTCGATGTCTCTGGCATGGGCTCGTCTTTGTCCATACGATCCTTCTCTCGCTTGAGCTCTAGTGTTTCACTCATCGGACTTGCTGGGATCGGCAGTGTCTTTACGCTCTCGGTCATTGACAGCATTCACATGGGGTCGTCGCTCTCACTCAGGAGCTTCTCACGTATAGGAAGTGCACTGTCGGTCTTGGACTTTTTGCACCTGGGCTCGTCGCTGTCGCTCCGTGGTTTCACACGCCTCGGCAGCACTTTCAGTTGCTTTGCTCTTAGTCGTGTGGGTTCGGTATTCTCCTTGTCAGTGATAAGCATGGCATCCGTAGGGTCCACAATGTCTGTTCGATCCTTCGCTCGAATGGGCTCCTCAGTGTCATGCGTTGGCTTTTCTGACCTTGGCTCTTCCATGTCTCTCAGGAGCTTGGCTCGACTTGGCTCCTCCTTGTCTTTCTTTGGTATGGCAAGGATGAGCTCTTCCTTGTCTGTCTATGACACTGCCCTGATCGGATCTACTTTGTCTTTGCGAAGCTTTGTTCGTTTAGGATCAGCGTTTTCTAACTTCAATTGTGTCAGCTTGGGATCGTCCATGTCGCTGCGCAATTGCATTCGTTTGGGAAGCGCGGTGTCAATCTTTGGTTTGTCCCGCATAGGCTCTGTCTTCTCACTGTCTGTTCTTCAAGGGTGCAGCATGGGCTCGAGCTTGTCTTTGAGAAGCTTTTCCAGATTAGGATCTGCGCTTTCAATATTCGACTTTTTGCACTTGGGAAGTACGTTGTCTGTAAGATCTGTGGCCCGCTTGGGTTC
>Ga0099811_1019798_pt1 | contig 15543 bp, 13 predicted proteins | sample DipCnscriptome_2_FD_81141 | JGI IMG/M metagenome (GOLD analysis project Ga0099811, IMG submission 81141) | Coral microbial communities from Puerto Morelos, Mexico - Diploria C B metatranscriptome (Eukaryote Community Metatranscriptome) | ecosystem: Host-associated > Invertebrates > Cnidaria >... | reverse complement strand
AACCCGAGCACCCGTCACACTCGAGCCCAAAAGGCTCAGTGGAAGAAAACTGAACACTAGGTCCCAGTAAATGGCCCAAACCCCAGGGAGGGAGGGAAGGGAACGCTGAGAATGCTACTACAAACTAACACAAATGCCACGCTGATCGAACTATGCACAACAAACGCAAGCACATGAAATAGCTACGCATGTACCAAAGGGAGACACCGCTGGACAAGACTTGACCCAGCACTTCAGCAACCATGTGAACACCACCAAAACGCTACTAACAAACATATGCCAAACGCTTAACGCTACAAACGCCTGACACACTAGAAACACGCTAATGACTAGGCTCTTGCTCCTAGTCGTTAACTATGTTAAATTACATTTAACTGTATTATAAATCAGTCATGAATCATAATCCTCACAATACACTTTACCATAACTATAACAAATAAGTCAAACCTAAGAGTGGATCCCTTTTGTGTAGCTAACCACTAGTCTTGGGCATTCCTCAAAATGCTTGATTATTAAATGATCAATGGCTGGTCAAGGATAAACCAGCTTCAAAATACCTTAAACAGATTTAACCTCTGGGGGCTACACAGACTTAATATATTTGATTAAATCGAGAAGCCATAAATTGGTCAATGACATCCCCACAAAACTCTTTACCATAACAATAACAATTAAAACAAATCAAACCTAAGATGGCGGCTTATGTGTAGCTGACACTAGTCTTGGGCATTTGTCGAAATGCTTGATTATTAATTAATGATCAACAGCTGGTTAAAGAAAGACCAATTTGGATGTAATTTATAGAGATTCAGCATGAAACAACAGGCAAGGATGTGAGGCTCTAGAGAATAAACCGCATGTTAAATTCTATATTTTGTTTTCTCAGAGCCTTGGTGTTGGTGTCTTCTGTTTGAGGCTGAAACTGAAAATATCGAAATCTGTCTATTAATCACCAAGAATATACACCCTGTAAGATCATTCATTGACAATAACAAAAACTGAAGTTGTCTGCAATTCAAGTCTTACTGTCACGAAGTTTTCTGGCAAGTGAAAAATCGTCAGGTGTATAATCAAGGAGAAAAAATAACAACTAGCTGCAAATTGGGTGCAACTTAAAAAGCCTGTATCATATGATTGAACAGGGTCCAAAATTTAGCATTGGCAACCAGAATTTCAAAGCCAGTCGCCTACTGGCGACTAACTTTTAGCGTTGTGGCAATGTTTTGAACCACAGCTCAAGCTCAACTAGTTTGATTCAAAAAGAGGCTATGGGTGCCGATAACCAACAACGAACGATAGACAGACTAACATGATAGCAAGTGAAAGGGGAGCGAGGATCAGCCTAAAAAAGGCGAAATTAGCTAAACAACTAACATGGTATAGAAAAGGACCTAATGGCCAACAAACACCTAACGATCTAAAACACAAACAGACTAAAGTCCACATAACTCTAACAGGAACAGTACTAATGTCAATAAGTTGCAAAAGGTTAGCTAAGACGAGAAAACAAGCAAACAAGCAGCCTAAAACGATGGCAGCGAGTGAAAGGGGAGTAAGGATAAGCCTAAAAAGGCAAGATTAGCTACAGAGCTAAATAACGGTAAACAAAAAAGGACATAATGGCCAACAAACGCCCAACGATCTAAGAATGAACGGACTTAAGTCTGCGAAACTCTAACAGGAACAGTACAAATGTTAATAAGCTGCAAAAGGTTAACTAAAACAAGAAGAACAAGTGAACAAGCAGCCTAAAACAATTGATTGTTCGTACGGCAAACAAGGAGTAAAGTCAACGCCATGAAACACTCCAATGGTGCAGGTGTCCATTACCTGCACTGAGATTTGGTATTCGAGGAGCTCAATGAGGCAAAAGGCAAAGCTTGACATTTGGAATCCTCAGCAGGGCGAGTAGTTTGATTTGGGCAAGACAGAAAGCGATAATTGCCTGAACAAAGACGACTGTGTGGGGCGAAGCGACACTGTGAATATGGGGCTGTGCACCAACCCTTGTTCCACTAGATGCAAGTCACCAAGGAGTAAGTGGAACCCGCCGGTTCAGCCTTGCTTCCAGTCGCCTGAGCCAGTTGATTGCGGGAAACTTGCAGAGTGAAAGCTGAAGAGCTGTGCATTAATGTTTGACCAGTCCATGAAATTGGTGGCCGTGGCGTGTTCACGAAAGGCCTTGTCAAAGTCGAGCCAGACCTGCCCTGAAAAGTGGTGGTAAGTCGGCAAAATCAGCAGTTTGTATTGCGTGAGGCCTCTCCACCGATGGGAGAATCTAGACACCATAACCAGCGTGTAGATCGTAAACACCTCTAACCAGCTCACCATTTCCTGGATGCGCCGTTGTTGTTTTTTGGGTTGAGCCGTAAGAACTAAATGGCTGTCCAGCAGCAGTTGAGGCTTGGGCTCGGTCTGTTGCAGATTGGCGGAGAGCAAGTTGCTTAACTTGATCAATTTTTCTGCCGTGATTTGGGCAACCAGCTTTGGTGGGACAAGTGAGGACCCTGGGCCGACCACCAACGGCTGATTGATAGGGGAAGGGTTGAAGGCGGTTGATGAAACAGCGCCGCCTACCAAAGCCACCAACATGTTTGCTAGCTCAAACTAGCCAGTGATATGCTGGGGGTGCAAAACATGGTAACAAACGTTGGAACAACAATACTATTACTGGCGGCCAGAGTGGGAGGATAGCCTAAAGCCATCAGATTTGCCGCTGAAGACTGTAAACTTGCGAGTATGTTCCGCACGGTCAAGTTGGGGTCGTTCCTGAAGAATGTTTTGGTAAGGATTTTTCCCCCTGTGCTGCAATGGCTGCCTGAACTGCTTGTGTAATTGCGGCAAGGATTTCTGGGTAAAGCGACAAAGTATTTGGTGTCAAAGTGCCGGCTCCAACATCACCTACGATCGAGGGGGATGAAGGAGCAATGTCGCCTGACATGGGAGTGCCATCGCTCAGTCAATCATTTTCCTCAACAGAGCCAGCTTTTGGCAAAAACAACATTGTCTGGATACTGTTGTTGGTTTGGCGGTGCATCTTTTGTTGGCTGACAGGAAACACGGCGAAGAAACTCGGCAAAAAACACAAGCAGGACAGCACGAAAGCTAGCAAAGGCAAGAATGCAATTGATTGCACAATGTGTCACTGAAACCCCCTTGGTACAAAGTTCAAGCCATATCACTTACCAGGTGCCCCGCGGCAGAGGTGAGCCGCCATGGAGAATACCGCTGCCTGCATTGTCTTGATTTTAACTACACCTCAATTAAATTTAGCCACATGTTACAGGTCAAAATTATTTTAACCTAGCTAGTTTGATTCTCAATTTGCTTTGTCTTCCAACCTGAATAAATAGGGTTAAGAGACAAAGGAATTTAATTTTGACCTGAATTTAATTTAGACCTGTAACATATATACATATATTAAAGTGACCATGTCAAACACACTCCTAATCTTTAATTACTACTGTAAAGATGTTTCCCCGACTCCTTGGGTTATTCCACACAATGGTAAAACAACATGTAAACAATATTGAACACGAGGCCAACTCGAACCAAACCATCTCCCGAAGGTGGTGCATGCACGTGTGCTAAGGCCGCAGATCTAATATGTTTACATCTCCACCCTGAAAGTCCAACGACAGAGTTCTTAATGGCTCAACTGAAATGTTTTAAATGTTCTTAATGTTCTTAACCAAAATGTTCTATCAGTCTGGAATGCTTCTTCACCACACTTCTGCTTCTTGTTGTCATGGGTAGCCCATCACTATTTTCAGTGGGTTGAGCTGGTTTGAGGGGTGTCTGTGGTGACTTTGGTGGCAGAACTTGATGGGACATGACCATACATGTAGGTTTGGTAGGCTGAGGAGAGGTAGCAACTTGATTGTTCTCCAACTGTTCTCCACAGGCTAGTGCTGTTCCACCCGAGGGTTTCAGTTGCACTCTCTTACGACTCGGCTCTGAGCCACCAGCTGTTCTGCTTGGCCGGCAAAAACACTCAGTCGCTTAACTGCTGGGTGAGCTCTGGTTTTGTCGAAGCATTGTTACTACTAGAAGCTTCAATTTCATGCACACTCTTCTTTCTAAGGTTTGACAGGCATACCTTGGCTAGGTCCTGGCAGTAGTGACAGGTTCGTTTCTTTTCAGGGCACTGATAACATGCTTGGGGACCCCAATCTCAATTCCTGCACCTTTGTGTTTTGCCTAATTGATTGTTGTTGCTCTGGGGTTTCCTTCTTTCACCTGGTGCATTTAACTGATCTCTCTTGCACACATTTCTGTCTGGTCATCTGCTGATAGATTCCAGTTGTTGAATAGCTCCATTCCGTGTTCACCTGATCAGTACAGAAGGTCTTTGCACTGTACATGTATTTCATTTTCTATTTTTACCATCGGGCCAGTGAATAGCAGTTCACATCTCTGTTTTCACATTAATTTTTGAAGTGGCTGTATAGGTTGTCCTCCGTGCTCCAGTCCATGGAGGGACCCTTGTTGAAAACGAGGTGCTGGCAGCTATTTCGGTCGGTCAATTGACCATGTTATTCACTCTTCCACTTTCACCAGTGTGATAACGAGCTGAATTGTCATCAAATATGTTCACATCCAGTTTCTGACACCATATAAAGATGTTCCCTGAGTGCTTGGGTTCTATAACTTAGTTCTTATTCCACACAACAGTAACGGCAACAAAATTGATAATAAAGCCTTTTGAATGTACCAAACAACAGTGAAATCTAAAGCTAATCAGTCTTTCCAGCAATGTAAGCTCTTAAATGGTAATTTTGATGCACATCATATTTGTCAATTTTGACATGCACTCAATCTATTTTATGGTATTGGCTGGCAGGTATTTTTTCATTAAGATTTATAAAGTTTTCCAAGTATGTTCGCCTATTTTGAGTGCATAATTTATTGTTGCATTTGTGGAACCTCCATAGCTTAGTAATCAGGCATTTTCCAAAGATTAGTTTCTAGCTTGCTCTTCTAAAGTACATGTATGTTGGAATGCCTGAAGGTTAAAAATTTGTCATAAACGAAATGGTGGGTTTTTGTGTCTGTTTTACGAACAAAAAATTTATGGCCAGCAGAAAGAGCTCTTTGGCAAGTTAGAACTACAATAAGCCCACTGGCAACAAACGTTTAGGTTGAGTCCTGGTTCTGCTTGACATTGAAAGATGGGCAAGCCTATAAAAGGCAAGAACATAACAGTGGAAGTCGTGGAGAATGTGTGTTTGTTTTTAACTGCGCATCCATGGGCCGAGCGCAGTTCTTAATCTACCCTTGGTTTATTTTTTATTTTTCTTATGTCAGTGAGCAGACCCAAACCTCTCTCGGCCAGCTTTCGAATGACACAACTTATGATGTTTATTCATCTAAAGCTGTTAAGACATGCTGAAAATTTATGAATATTCTACGCTTTATGTTGTGTAATGTTAATGTTTATCAAAGCGAGTTTATTATAGCACAAAGTAATTTGTCAGTGACATCTCTGGAATATCACTTCAATTTTACAAAGAAGTGGTCAGATTTCAGGTAACGTTTTATGAGCGCAAACAGAGGAGTTAAAAAAGTACAGTTATAAGATCTAAAAGAACTTGTTTCATTTACATAAAATAATATAAGGTGAATAATAAAAATGAAGTGGAAACAAAACTTTTATTAACACTTTAGAAGATCCCTTTGGAAAAACAAAACTGATGAATTCTTTGTCACTTCACAGAACATTCAAATTTCACCAAAAACTAATTACCCATGAGATTTCATTCTCTCTGAGAATGAAAGCAAATCTGGTAAGAGCTGATTTTGGTTAGCCTGTGTTCACAGACGGATTTTGGTGGGATATTCAAAATTATTCAGATTTATGAGTATTATGATTGCGTAAACAAAGTGCAAATTGAACAATGCTGAGTTATCCTTAAACTGTTCTATACTTAGAGCAAAAAAAGTGGAAACAAACAGGGTGTACAGGGTACAACAGCAGTCAATGTTCACCTTATGGAATATACATGTATTTTAGATAACTTCATCTGAAGAATAGACATTTTACCATAATAGAATGTATTACATTCACAGTTTCCTTTGATCTTTCAAGTTTTAGTTTCCAAACTTGGTTCTCAAATGTGTCAACAGTTGTGAAATGTGCAAATTTATTTTTGTTCATTGTTCTCATGTGTTTTTGACAAAAGTTGTCTCAAAACTCAATTGAAATTTTGTGACCTACACACTGTACAGACTGTATTAAGTGATAATTTGCTAGAACGAACAATATGTCTATGAATTTTCGATAAGCTAACAAAAAGTCGTGAGAACTAATGATAATTTCCTAGTCTATGCACAAAACTAAGTTTTGAATGGCAGTTCACTTGCATTTGCGTAATTTACTTCTTGTGACTGATCCATGTATGAAAAAACTGTCACATAACTTACACAGGATAATTTAGGATTCCTGTGTTTCTTTGTAAATTTGTGCCAGAGAACACAGTAAAGATTGCCGTTTAAAAGGGGACAGTGTTTATCTATGATGTATGCTACTTGAATCTCATATGGCCAAAATTTGTGAAGGGGTTTCAAGCAACTTTGTTCTCTTGAGTTCAATTATATATGCAGAAAATTAGAATGTACTTACCGTATGATGAAGACAGCAAGTTCAGTTTGTTCCACAAACAAAATAAAAACATCTCCAGTCTGTGTACTACACGCAACTTGTGGGGAAATTTCAATCAAAACACACCTTTCTGTTACTGGATATGCAGCTGTGGATAAGCCACACATTTCAATTGATGATCCATTCCAGCCACCTCGTGGTTATTTGTTATAAAAGTATTGGGTGTTCTCTGTTCCATTCTCATTGCCTTTGTTGCATAGTTCTTTGGGACTTGTAAGGGTAAACAATTCTTAAAGATCTCCATTACTAACAGTAGTACAACCATGACTTATTTTATAATATTATTTTACTCAGAATTTTTATTGTAATATGAAGCCTAGCTGGGAGTGAGACCTTCACTTGGATGACGAACACATGGCCATCCCATGCTCGCAAGCTTCTGGAACTAGCAGCTTTTCATCTTGCCGTTCTTGCACATCTGCTGATCTCTAAATGCTTTTGCATCTCTAAGCTGTCTCTCCAGTTACTAGTGAGCAAAACTTTCCTGTGATATTTGACATCCTTTGGTGACAACCAAATGTTTGGATATCTTTGGATTACCAAACTTTCTGAAGTATGGGGATCTGCTCTTGCACCTTTTGGCGTGCAGAATCTCTGCTATTATTCACATTAAAACTGTTGTGTGCCTTGTAAGTATTGCAGTCATTATCTATTTTTAGACTACACTATCTTCATGACTGAGTTTGGAGTCTTTTTGTTTCGTGCATTGAGATTTTTTCTTTCACTGCTTGGATACTGTATTTGGCAACGTTAATGGATAATATTAGGGTAGTTCCTTATCAAATTGTTTGATGTTATAATTGTTATTATAATTATTGTTGTGTTCTTCCACAAAAGTTCACACATCACTGATCGTATTCTAAGTAGGATCTATGTAGAAGTTTAATGTGCCATGTGATCAAAAGTGGCAAAGCTACTCAAAGCAAAGTTCTTTAATTTAAAGTAATTAAGGATATGCAAAAGAGGTAACAATTGAAGACAAGATAACTATTGGAAAGTCAGTAGATAATAAATGAGTCAATTATTTAATAAAATGACATAAACATAAACATGTTAAATGAATAAATCAATCACAGAAAAGTTCAATTGATTTTTGCAATGCAAGCTATCAGCGGTTTTAAGTTGTCTCAATGTCACAGGTGCACTAGGTACATAACATGGTTTAAGATTATTCTTGTTTTTGGGTGTAGATGTTTTTTGGTTTGGTTCAAAATTGGCATCACAGAGGTGGTGCAAGATGCACACAGTTTGGATTTACATGAGGATGAACAAGGTACAACATAGATGTTGGTGTTATTTGTGTTACCTCTTTCCCAAGGTTTAAACCAAACTTGACTAGAACATTCTTTTCTTTTCATGTGGCTTTACCCAGTTTTATTTGTTGTGCTTGGATGCCCGGCCATAAATGTACGTTATAAATTTTCAGTTTCCTTTCACACTGCTAAGAGGCTTTCAGGAATTTAGAATTTCTCTGTTGCTTGCTTGTGTCCCCACAAGTAAAGTTCAAATTTAACAGATGTTAAATTGCATGAATGTGTCCTTTTTGCTACATTTTGTATGAAACATCAGTTTGGGGAGCACAAATGGCACAGTGGTGAGAGTGCTTGTCTCCCACCAATGTGGATTGGGTTTGCATCCTGGACCTGTTGTCATAAGTGGTTTGAGTTGTTGGTTCTGGCCTTGGCCAGTAGGTATTTTTTTCTGGGTTCTCCAGTTTCCTTCCTCTACAAAAACCTACACTTACAATTGGATTTCAAAACTGTGGACGAAGAGCCTGTCTGAGAGATGTGTCACTGTTAATTGCTCATTATTAATTTTGTTGTATCAGTCCTCTTTGTTGGTTACTCTCACTTTAAACAACCTTTGCAACATGCACATGTACTTAAAGTGGCATGGTTCTTGGCTGGTAACCTTATGTTTATAAATGAGATGATATTCTCTGAAAAGGGAAGCAGTTTCTAAATCAGTACAAAATTACCTGGATACAAATTCCTGAATGCAAGATGTACATGTATTGGTGGACATTTCAGATGGTCAAGTCCTGAGAAATGCCAGACTGGCATCTACTGTTGGACTCATCTTCCAAGTCTTTCACACAAGACCACATGATAAGGGTGAATCCAAACGGGCATGGTAATAAAACATAAAATGCAACTGCTGGTTCTAAAATGATGTAGAGTAATTATAGATAGATACTTAGCAGAAGAGGAAGAAATTTCAAAAATATGAATACAATGTATACAATTTGGGAAGAAAGTAAATAAGTAACAAGTTAATGATTTACCAAGAGTAAGTAAAGGTAAAAAAAAATTAATGGATAAAGTAATCAAGAAAATATTCACATTGAGATTTCTCCAATTCAAGTTATCACTGGCTTTGAATTGTTGTCTTCAATGTCACAGGTGTACTAGGCTCATAGCATGGATCAAGATGGTTCTTTTTCTTGCAGGGTGAGGCTGAATGGTTTGAAATTGCCTTTACAGCTGTTAAAGTAGTTGTTGCTAAAGGTGAAGTCATTTTTTTGATTTGGTTCAAATTCACTTTTAGCTTTAAAGGCTACCTTTCACAGGAAAACATGCAACAAGGGTTGACCGTTTAAATAAGCAAAAACTTAACAGTAAACAAACAGCAAACAAACACTATAAGAAAGCCTTGTAACGGTTTAATCTACCATTTATTTATGAGGGCCATTCCATTTTAGAGTAGCCAAAATGTCAAAATTTCAAAGATATCTTTTTATACCCAACTATGGATATTTTGAAAGGGATACTCCAAAGTGTTCGAAAATAATTTGTCAAAAGTTTGTTTTGTGGTTAATGGCAAAGAGTTTAAGTAGCTATGGTACCAAGCTGTAATATTGCATATAATTATATCAGGGTACCTTAATTTCAGAAAATTTCTTTAACTATAAAAAACTGACTAAATGCAAGTCAAAGTTAAATATTTAGGAAAGGTTTTTGGGCCATTTTGAATGTTCTTGTTATGTGGGTAAGGTTATCCAAACAAAACAAAGGTAACGCAAAAGGATCCAAGTGATATGGCGTAGGTTTAATGTCCAACAAACAAACATAACACAACAAGATTGCAGATCTCTCGAGCACATGGTCAAGTCCCTGCGGTATGTGGGGGGCTAAGTTCCAATTTTGGGCACAGTCCGCTGAGTGTAAGGGGGCAGTTGGCAACATGCTAAATTAGATTGAATTAGGTTGAAAAACATTTTCCTTTTGAACATTATATCATGTCTGTAACAAAAACGGACCTTTGTACATGAGCCTGAATCCCTTTTAGTTTGAAGAGGCACAAACTATGCTATTGTGAATTTGCAATAACAATATGAATCATTGGAGAAAAGGCAACAAGTTACTGACATTACTAATATAATAGTATTATAATAAGCTGTGCAAAATGAAACAAGGTAAATTAGCTTTGCATTCAGGATGAAGTTCCAGTTGTGTGATGGGACACAATGAAATGGAGGTAACTCGTTTGCAACATTGTTTCTCACAAGGTGGGATTTGAGGAATTACATAAGACTGTATAATTGTAGTATCATTATTAAACTGTAAATAGATAAATACATGTATTTATTTTAATTACTTTAGCAAAAGCGTTAAATATAAGGAAGATGCCTGTAGGTCTCATAGAAAAGAAAATATTAAGAATTCAGAATAGAATACAGTTTCTTCTAAACTCTTATAATAACATACACTCATAATGGCGGGCACTTGGGTGGAATGGTAACTACTAGCATCAGGGTGAGACTAGTTAGGCCACATTGAGAGCGGGAACATGGCGAATGTATGCTAGTGCATGTAAATGCACGATATGAGAGATGCATATCAACTCGAGGTAGTACGCACCTTTCGGAAAGAGCTATCAGATTGACTGAAGCAAAAACTGCCCGCATAACCCACAAGCATACATGTAAGCTGTGGGGTACAATAAAGAGGACAAGAAGTAGCATTGCAAGCATCGATTGCATTCAGAAGTACAAGGGAGATAAAATCGTAAGGCAACTGCCGGCTTGAGTTTAGTTCCATGGTTTTCATATGTTGTAACGGTAAAGATGAAGCTAATGAGGGACTGGGAAGAGGATCAGCTATAGGAGAAGTGCTTGTGCTGGTGGCATGTTCTTGGCAGTAGCCTCTGGTGCAGAAGATAGTGTGGAGATGGATGCAAAATCTCTTGCCCGTTTGTACCTTCCCTTTGCTACAAAATACCTGCAGTCAGTGTCTTTAGAGCTGCAGGTCAAATCTCATCCAAGATCTTCACATGGTTATATCCCATGGTGTTATTGGTTGAAGGAAAACCAAGTATAGCATAAGATATATCTGATACATCCACCACAACAGCCATGCTATTCTGTGACCCAAGTAAAGTGGAGAGCATCTCCTTGAAGCACTGTCCATTATAATCTTCAATTTTGTCACAAGATAATTGAAATGAGTCTTGAGGGTGGAACATCATCAAAAATCAAAACTGGAAATGGAAGCCAAATCTCTGATATTTAGCTGGCTTCCAATGTGTTGAATGTGTACTTTTGGTATCACGAACATTCACCATACATACATACATACATACATCCATCATAAACTTTATTTAAGCTCAAATTTCAGATTAGCTTGACAAGCTAATATTTCCGAGAACAAAATATTTAATAATGAAAAATTAAAACAGAAATTGCTATTTACATATTTACAATTATCTTAGATTAACTAATTATAAAATTGTCATTAACATGTTTCTTGAAATGGCTTTGCTGATGTGCTTTTTGAACTCTGAGAAGTTACATGTACATAACCTGGGTAAAATTGGGTAGAGAATTCCATTGTTTTGTTGCCAGATAAGTAAAGGTGACCAAAAGTTGTATTTTTAGGTTTGGGCATTTCCAGTATATAGTTTCCATGCAGGTTGTATGAAGTAGAACGGAACGAGAACGTGTTTCCCATATAGGCCAGATAGCTAGTGAAAAATGGACTTTTGTACAAAATAGTAAGGAATTTACAGATGCGTTGACACTGAAGTTGGGAAGCAGCACATTATAAGGTGATTCAAAGTCGCTTAAAATGAACCTCAGAATCCTTTTGTTAAGAGCTTCTATTTTATCCCTGTTGTTTGCACTGCAAAAGTGCCAAACTGTTGAGTAATAATCAAAATGAGGGAGTATGTAGGCCTTATACAGTTTCACTAAGATGTCTCTGGAAATGAGGTTTCTGAACCTAAGCACTGGAAATAAGGTTTCTGAACCTAAGCATTACATTAAACTGGTTGTTGACTTGTTTGCAAATAAGAGATAGTAATTGTGAAAATTTAAATTGTTATCAATGTTCATTCCTAAAATGTTGATTGAGTCCTTTGTAGGAAACAAGAAGGCGTGTTACGATCTTCCCAGGATCAAAGCCTGACTGGATGTTTGCTTTCATTGCCCAACATTCCATTTGGCCGATACCACCATTTTGCTGTCTCGACTGCGTTACGCATGTGCCTATCTAGCGCAACTGGATCACTGTCCGATGAATATATTTGGCTATTGTCTGCATAAGCATTTAGCTTGACATCCCTGCAAAACAAGAAAATGTCATTTATGAGAATATTAAAAAACATGGGACCGAGGACACTTCCCTGAGGCACGCCTCGTCTTGCATGTTGCCACCCTAAAAAAGTATCCTCCATCTTGACCCTCTGATTCCTTGAGGAAAGGTACTCCTTCAGCAGGGTACAATGTGCTTGGACTAATCTGTAGGCTTTGAGCTTGGCAAGAAGAAGAGAGTGTTGGATTACATCAAACGCCTTTGACAAGTCCATAGATACAACTGCTACAATGTCACCTTGATCTCTCATCCTTCTCCATTCTTCCGTCATGCTTTCTCCAAACCCCTGTTTTGTGTTTATAGAAGGATCATGGCCATGTTACAACGAAACCAAGCAATGTCTAAGAACAAAGTGAAAAACAAAGAAAAAGAATGATGCAAAGTGAAGCAATGTCAAAATGAAACCAATATGTACAGTAGAAAAGCAAGCTCAAATGAGGAAGAAGAAAATTGATATTTCCTTTGTGGCTATAACAACGGCACCACGACAACAGCTCTTTGACTTTTTAGTAGTAAGGTACCCCAAAAAAGCCAATCATATCCTTGCAGCCCATGCAACCATGTTGCGTACATCAACCAATCACAGAGAATAATGCAAGAGGTGAACTGACAAAGAAAAGTTATTGGGACGAAAATAACGATAAGATGTCTTTTTTTTAAGTTTCCTGATGGAGAGATGTGGCTAAAGAAACAGATTCATGCCATCAGAACAGATGTCGGAGAACACTTTGAAATAAAAGACACAACAAAGGTTTGTTCCAGGTATTTCAGGGACAGTGGTTTTGTTAAGACCCTCATAAGCGAAAGAAGGACTTCTGCAAAAGCATAAGGCACCAACCCAATGAGAAACTCACAGAAACAAGCTGCATTATTTTTCAAGAACCTGAACCGCAAGAGGATCTAAATTTCTTGGAAAATTTAGTGGATGAAGCTGAAGAAGAATGTGTGACCCATTGTGAAAATGTGAGAATTGATGCACAGACTCAAACAGATGAGATACAGGAGGATATTGATACAGCTCTACGACAACAACTAGCAGATCTTAAAAGTGAGCTTGAAAAGGCCCATAGGCGAATTGAAGCTCTGCAAAATCAACTGTTTAGTGTAGAAAGATGTCAAAACAACAGCAGTGCCATCAACTTTTACACTGGATTTACTAGTTGCGATGTGTGCATGGCCGTTTTTAAATACCTCAACCCTGGTGACAAGGGCGAAAACATTAATTGTTGGCTTTCTTCTAAATCAAATGTGTCTTCAGATGTTAATGATGAGGACGGAACAAGTGAAAACAAAAGGGGCAGAAGTAGATCACGGAAACGAACGATGAATTTTTCCTTGTGATGTTTTCCTGAAAAGCACTTGGCCCACCTTTTTCATGTTTCAATATCAACAGTTAGCAGAATTGGTATTACTTGGATGAACTTCTTAGGGCAGATAAACATTTGGCCTTCAAAGAAGGCTATTGATGTCACCTTGCCTGAAGATTTTAAACAAAAATACAGCTCTACCAGAGTAATTATAGATTGCACTGAGTTGAGATGTCAAATGCCCAGCAGTTTGCATTTAAATGGGGAGTTGCTTAGCAACTATAAATCTCACACCATCCTAAATGGGTTAATTTGCATTTCTACTGGACGAGCAATCTCTTTTACAGGGCTCGAAATTAAAATAAATTTTAAGTTGCCCAAAATCGCTCAAAGAAAAAATGGTTGCCAAATGCAAAAATGCAGTCGCCAGATAGTACAAGAATAGAAACTCGGACTAAAGCCTCATTTAATTAGGGTTGTTGTTCGGCTTCTTGTGGATTGTGGTTACTGTTGGGGGACACACCGAAGTACTCAATCTGGAATGACTTACAACATAAAAACAGGACAAAAAAACTCCTGAAGACTTCTGCATGAAAATCTTACCTTACGCAGTAAGCGAACAAAGTAATAAGAGCATTGCTGGGTTACTTTAGCCAAGAACAACATGTCAGATATATACTGAATATTTGGTGTACTTAAATAACGTCTACATTGGAAAACATTTCCATAACTCAATTATTAAGGAAGTTGATCATTTTCAACAATAAAAATAGTATTTGGTCAACTAACCTCAGGGACAACAGAAACTTTTACAATTAAAAAACAAAAAAAAAACGTTTGGGTATTAAATGTTCCAAAGTGATTCATGATAGCCTATCACAGTTGATGACCGATTAAGCTAGATAAAAAAATTTAGTAAACCATTATTTTGAAACATTTGCCAGTGAAAACAGGAACTTATCATTCAAACACGGAGCATAACCAACCAGAGTTTCCTTGCTTGAAATAACGTTTTGAAACGTCCTCTTTAGCTTACATGTACGACTGACATGCAATTATTGACTTTTCTAGACTTAACAATAGTAGTGGTTACACACATCTTGGGTTTGGGGCTTTCCGGAGGGTAAATGGCTTGGGTTTGGTTCAGCTCAGGTTTCATGTTACTCTTGGGGATGCGGTTACACAGTAAAAGGCACCCCTCAGGGTGAAATCTAATTAGATGTGAGATAACTGACCTTGCAGATCAACATGGATGACACGAATCGAGATGTAATAAGCCTAATTTTAGTGATTCTCCTGCTTATTATTCGACAATCCCCCATAAATATAACCCTCCAGCAGTTTTTTGCGAGAAGACACAGAAGTAGGTGCCTTCAACTACGCTACCTTCAAGGTTTGTCGGCATTTTATTTACATTTACGAGCTCGACGCGAACTTGCTCGCCGGCCAAGAAGATCTTGGGTATTTCCACGACCACAGAATTGGTTTCAGCAACTTCTAAATAACAATGCACTGGATCACTGGTGGAAGGAAAACTTTAGAGTTTCTCATGATACCTTTGAATATATATGCCAGCTTGTTGGACCAGCGCTCCAGCAACAAAACACTAGGAAGCGAGATGCCATTCCAGTTCCAAAGTGCATCAGTGCAAGTCTCTAGCGACTAGCTACTGGAGAGTGCTACCGTTGTGTGGACTGATGGTAAAGTGTTGCCATGAATTTGTACAAGAAATCTGCCGACATCAAGATGAGTTTATCAAGTTTCCATCTACTGCATCAGAGATAGCTAAAAAAATTAAAAGCTTCGACAATAAAAGTAAATTACCTAATGTAGCTTGAGCAATAGATGGAAGCCATATACCTATTGAGGCCCCGAAAATTAACCATGAAGACTACTTTAACCGGAAACATTTCTACCGTTTTTTAGTACAGGGAATAGTTGATGCCTCTGGCCTCTATTTATCCGTTGCCACTGGTTTTCCCGG